>ENA-OPVU01001560-OPVU01001560.1-human-gut-metagenome-genome-assembly--contig:-NODE-1560-length-11390-cov-1.888222_pt1 | contig 11390 bp, 7 predicted proteins | sample MGYA00241497_ERZ501986 | MGnify/ENA primary metagenome ERZ501986 (study PRJEB25962, sample SAMEA2042995) | human gut metagenome | biome: human gut; feature: human-associated habitat; material: faeces...
ACGGCGGTATCTTCTCCCTGCAGATACGCATATTCTAACAGGCGCTCCTCTGCCTTTTTCGTCGCCGCCGTCAGATACAGCCGCTGCTTTGCTCTGGTCATTGCCACGTATAATACGCGGGTCTCTTCTCCCAGACTGTCCCGTTTCAGTTTTTCCGCCAGCATCTGCTTGTGCAGTGTCTTCCCGGTTACCTGCCGCTTACTGTCAATATAGTTCATGGCAATGCCCCAGTCCGCATCCATCAGCACCTGCTTTGTCGTATCCCGCAGATTAAATTTACGATCCAGTCCCGCCACAAAGCAGACCGGAAATTCCAGTCCTTTACTTTTATGGATCGTCATGATCCTGACAACATCCGCCTGCTCGGAAAGGAGAGACGATTCTCCAAAATCCACGTCATATTTCTGCAGCTGCTGCATATAGCGGATAAACTGAAACAGCCCATGATAGCTGGTTGCTTCAAATTCCACCGTCTTTTCCAGCAGCATTTCCAGATTGGCACGTCTCTGCTCTCCGCCCGGAAGTGCTGTCATATATTCGATATAATGAAAACGACGCATCACTGCCTGCGCAAACTCAGGCATAGTATCCGTCACTGCCTGCTCCCTGAGCTCTGTCAGCATCTGCAGTGCTTTTTGTATCTTTTCAGCCAGCACAGGATCTTCTGCCTGCTCCGGATCTTCTGCCAGAAGCACATATTCCCGGAAGCTTTCGTACAGGCTTCTGCCACGCGTCGTCTTTGCCCGGATCATTGCCAGTTCATCTTCCGTAAATCCCATGAAAAGAGAAGTTGCCACACTGCAGAACGGAATATCCTCATATGGATTGTTGCACACCCGCAGAAAATCCATGAACAGACTGACCTCCATCGCGGAAAAATACCCTGTTTTCGAGGTAACGTGCACAGGGATCCCTTCCTCTGTCAGCACTGCCTGCAGCTGCTCGATCGCACTTGCGCCGCCACGCACCAAAATCACGATATCCCGGTAAGACAGCGTATGCATCTGTCCGGTTTTGACATCCTCGATCTGCTCCCTGCCCACAAGCGCACGGATCTGTTCTGCGATCATATAGGCTTCGCCTTCGCGGGCTGTGAGCGTATCTTCTTCCTGACTTTCATACAATAGCAGCTCCGTGCTGCCCGGCTGCATGGAAAGTCCCGGATATAACTGGGCATCCGCATCATATGCGATCCCGCCGATCTCAGGCTCCATGATCACAGAAAATACGTCGTTGACACTCTCTAAGATTTCTGCACAGGAACGGAAATTCTTCTTCAGCGTGATGAGGCAGCTTTCTTTCTCCCCGCTCTGATAGCTTCTGTATTTTTCCATGAAGATCTCCGGTCTGGCAAGGCGGAATTTGTAAATACTCTGCTTCATATCACCCACCATGAAACGGTCAGGCTTTTCCCCCTTCTGGGAAACGCTCGAAAGCAGAAGCTCCTGTACCATATTGGAATCCTGATATTCGTCGATCATGACTTCTTCATAAAATGCCTGATAGCTCTTTGCCGTTTCTGTCAGCTCATCGTCTCTGATCAGAACGGATAATGCTGCGTGCTCCGCGTCGGAAAAATCCAGTATATTTTTCTCCTTCTTTGCCTGCGCAAGTGCCTCTCTGTATACAAGTGTCAGATCAAGCAGCGCCACGGAAAGGGCTGCTGCCTGCTGCTCCCTCTCCAGCATAATATCTGCCGGATCCGAAAAGTACACCGCAAGCTTTGCAAGCAGTGCTTTATAAGAATCGCGCAGATTTTTTGCCTGCTGCCTTTCTGCTTCCCCGACACTTTCATCCTTTTTCCGGGAAAGCATACTCCATTTCACTTTGCTGATCCGCTCTCCCAGTGCATACAGATCTTCTATCCCCGCAATGTGTCTGCTCTGCGCAAGACAATCCTGCAGGAAAGCTTCATCCTGTTCCAGACATTCCGCATACATATAAGGCCCCGCCGGCTTTTCACATATCTTCTGTGCTGCCCCTGCAAGAGAAACAGCCGCCTGCAATGTCTTTTCCAGCCGTTGCAGCAAATACTGCATCCACTGCGTCTGCCAGAGCGTATCCGCCGTTATATGTTCCAGTTCTTTTCTACAGTGTAAGAGCCACTCCTCCGGCCATGGATGGCTGTCCGCATAACGATACAGTTCATCCACCAGTGCTTCCAGCCTGCCATCCTTTGCATCCGGGCTGAGCGCATCCGCAAGCTCCAAAAAAGAAGGCTCCGCTTTGTTATATGCCTCTTCCAGCACCGCCTGCATCACGTCCTTTTCCAGCAGCCGGATCTCTCCCGGATCTCCGATCCGGAATGACGGATCCAGATCGATCTCATGAAAGTGGTTGCGCAGCAGGAACATACAGTAGCTGTCGATCGTCGTGATCTGCGCATTATGGATCAGTGCTGCCTGCCTTTGCAGATTTTCATCCTCCGGGTGCTCTGTCTGTGCCTGCAATAAGGCTGCATGGATCCTTTCGCGCATTTCCGCTGCTGCTGCACTCGTAAAGGTCACAATGAGCAGCCTGTCGATATCGATCGGATCCTTTCCCGTGATCCGTGACAGGATACGCTGTACCAGAACCGCTGTCTTGCCGCTTCCCGCCGCAGCGGATACCAGTATATTTTTATTTCTCGTCTCGATGACCTTCTTCTGATCCTCCGTAAACTGCACGTTCCATCGCCTCCTTTCTTTCCTCGTCTGTGAGCGACGTAAGCTCCTGCAGACGATAGCCGTCTATTCTTTCATCCATCCGGCAGACTTCCCGGTATTCACAAAAATCACAGCTTGTATGATTTCCTGTTTTCAACGGTGTTACCGCGATCTCTCCTTCTGCCATCTGCTGCATCATCTGTTCCGCCTTTTTCTGCGTGTAGGAAAGCAAAAGCCCCAGATCTTCCTGTGAAATCACCTGCGAAGCCGCCTTAAAGCTGCCATCCTTTTTTCTGCCGACACGCATGACATCCGAATCCGTCGTAAAGCCCTGATCCAGCATGGTAAGGACACAATCCTCTCCCAGAAGCAGCCCATCCGGCTTCATCTGCTTGCGGATCTCTGCTTCGATCTCCTCTTCTGCCTTTGTACCTTCTATTTCAATGATCGGCTTCTGCAGTCTGTAATACAGCATTGCCGCCGGTATAATAGTTGTCTGTGGGTAACGTTCCTGCAAAAATGAAACCGCCGCATTCATATAAACAGGGAGCTGCATGGACAGCCCATAATATACATCATCCAGTGAAAACTCTTTCCTGCCCGATTTATAATCCATAACCTTCAGATAGATCTCATCGTTTTCCCTGCGGATGTCGATCCGGTCGATCTTGCCGACCAGCGGGAAAGCACCCTTCATACGGAATTTCTGCTCAAAATAAGCCGGCTCAAAGCTGCCCTTCTGCATCTGATACTGCATTGTCCTGACACTACGCAGCAAAAGCCTGTGCATCTGCCGGATTCTTCTTTCGTTTCTGGCACTGCTGTACAGGATCGTTTCACCATATTCCTTCGTGAGTACGGAAAATGCATCCCAGAGCCGCTGTTCCATTTCTTCTTCGCTCAGCGTCCGAAGCGAAATGCCATCCTCTTTCAGGCTCCGTTCAAACAGCTCCAGCACGCCATGATACACACTGCCAAAGTCCACCGCCTCAAAGGTATATTCCGCTCTTGGCATCAGCTCCAGTCCATAGCGCAGGAAATGCGCATAGGCACAGGAAGCAAAAAGCTCCAGTCTGCTGACACTGCCCTGATTCCGCTCCGCATACAGGCTGTCTGCCGCCTGTCTGGACAGCTTGCCCGGCTCATATCGGTAAAAAGCTGCTTCCCGGATCTTTTCCGCATCCGGTGTATCATACACCTTCTGCAGGACACGCAGCTTAGGAAGTGCTGTCTTTTCCAGACTGCCTTCCCTGTATTTGCGCAGTAGTCCTGCAAAATCGTCCAGTCCGTCCTCTGCACTTTCCACTTCTGCAAGAAATCCTTCGTTTTCCTCTATTTCCGTCTGTACATGCAGCTTTGGAAACAGCCCTGTCATGACGCGGATCAGATAGGAAGGCAGTCTTGTCTTTCCGGCGCTGTCCACCTTGGCATAGGACAAAAAGAGATATTCCGCCGGCTTTGTCATATTCTGATACAGGTAAAGCTGCTGTTCAAACAGCTTCTGCCGCGGGGAAGGTGCCAGCTCTCTGCCGCTCTCGATCAGATATTCCCGTTCCATATCCGATAGCAGGCCACCATTGCCGCCACGCGCAGGGATCACCCCGTCGTTAACACCAAGGAAAAACAATGCTTTGATCTTTTTTAAACGGGTCCGTTCCATATCGCCTACCACAACCTGATCGACATTTTGCGGGATCGTTCCGATCTGGATCTCCGAAACACCCGCCTCAAAAATCTGGATAAATTCGTCCAGGGAAAGCGGATCTTCTCCGATCAGCCCGTAGATCTGGTCAAGCAGATCCATCAGCGCCGGATAGATCTTTTCAAATTCCTTTGCTTTGACAAGATCTCCCGTCTCTGTAAACTTTTCCGCCAACTCCCGGCACTTTTTCTGCAGGCTGTTTTTCTCACACAGGCTGTATACCTGCATCGTATATTCCTTTGCTGTTTTGCAACGGACAAGCAGTGGTGCGATCTCCTCCATCAGCTTCTCGCGCAGAGCATTCATCTCGCCTGCTTCCTCTCCACGTGCAAATAGCTGTCCATACTGCTTTCTGCCGTGGATTCCCATTTTCATCACATACAGATCCAGCCTGTCGATCTCATCCATCGTCAAAGCCGTCATACCTGTCCGCAGGAAACGGAACACACTTTCATAGGAAAAGTTATCCCGCACAAGCTGCAGGGCACCTTTGACATATTCTACCGCCGGCTGGTGCAACACACTCCGGTTCTGGTCTAAAAACAGCGGGATTTTGTAACGCAGAAACTCCTTCTCCACAATGCTTGCATATCCACTCAGATCACCGGTCACAACTGCAATATCCCGATAGCAATACCCCTGTTTTCTGACAAGTCTTTTGATATGGATACACATCTGCTGTACTTCGCTGACAAGCGTTTCTGCCTCCTCGATCCGGATCATCTGCGTTTCCTTCGGATAAAATGCCTTATCATAGCGGAACAGATGCGCCTCCAAAAATGCCAGCTCCGGGTTATGCAAATACCTGTTGACCGGCTTCTTTGTCAGATAAATATTCTGTCTTACCGTAATATCTTCCTTCCGGGCAAGCCCTGACAGCTTATGGTACGTCCCTGCGGAAAGCCCGAACAGATGCTGCTTTGTCCGGTGCAGATCCGCCCCGCTGTCCGCATCCAGCGTAATGATCACTTCCTGCGCCACATGCATGAGTTCTAAAATGACCCGGTTCTGAATCGGCGTAAATCCGGTAAATCCGTCAAATACCAGCACCGCATTTCGCAGGATATGAGACTGCGGAATCATATGGCACAGCTCATCAAGTGCTTCTTCCGTTACAATATATTTCTCCTGAATATACTTCTGAAAGCCTTCATACAAAAGCTTCAGATCACGCAGCTTATAAGGAAGAAGCCCTCTGCCCTTTGCTGCATCTGCCATGTCCTCCAGCTCATCCGGGGAGATATCATACTGATAAAATTCCGACAGCATGGACTTGACCTCATGGATATAGCCCGGCCGCTTCAGTTTCTTTTGAAACAGTACAAGCTCCTCTTCCACATCCGCTGCCACCTTACGGAGCACAAGGTTTTTCCCCGTATCATCCAGCATCACACGTTCTTTCTGTCCCACTTCGTCCGCGATCCGGTGGATCAGTCTGGAAAAGCTCAGTACATCGATATTCATAATGCCGCCACGCGGATGCATCTCACAGATCTCTTTTTGTGTGTACATCGTAAACTGATCCGGTACCATCAGAAAGAAATGCTTTGCCATATCCTGCTGTGACTGTTCTATGACCTTTTGAAAAACCAGCGTGCTCTTTCCACTGCCGGAGCCGCCAAATACAAATTGTAATCCCATTTTCTGTCCTCATATCTGAAAGTTCTGATCTACTTTTCGTCTCTTTATCCAGTGTACCATTTTTAAGAGCGGTTTGTCACATTTTCTCTCTTTTTCCAAATCATTTTCAACGAGTGCTTTTCTATGGGCGTATTGACATTTTCACACACGCTTTATAAGATAATGCATGAAATCTATATATACTGTTTCGTTTACTATTTCATTGATATAACATCGGAGGCACTATGGCAGAAAACAGACCTGCAGAAGCAGCATTTGAAAATTTGATCGGCAAGCAGCCGCTGACTGACGAAGAGTTAGCCGCGCTGCTTAATGCGGCAGACTATGATGACCGTCTTTTTGCAGAAGCGGATCTTGTCCGCAGACAGGTGTACGGAGATACTGTTTTTGTGCGCGGTCTGATCGAGTTTACCAATTACTGCAAAAATGACTGCTACTATTGCGGTATCCGGTCCGGAAACAGTCATGCCGACCGCTACCGGCTGACAGAAGAAGAAATCCTCTCCTGCTGCAGAGAAGGCTATGCACTCGGCTTTCGTACCTTTGTCCTGCAGGGCGGGGAAGATCTTTATTTTACAACAGAACGGATCTGCTCTCTTGTGGCTGCGATCCATGCGGCATTTCCCGACTGTGCTATTACACTCTCCATCGGCGAAAAGACAAGAGAAGACTATCAGGCCTATTTTGATGCAGGTGCAAGGCGCTATCTGCTGCGCCACGAAACGGCAGATCCGGCGCACTATGAAAAGCTGCATCCCGCTTCCATGTCTCTTGCTAACCGCAAACGCTGTCTGTATGACCTGAAGGAGATCGGCTATCAGGTCGGTGCAGGCTTTATGGTAGGTTCCCCTTACCAGACGACCGCACAGCTTATCTGCGACATCCGCTTTTTGCAGGCACTTTCTCCGGATATGATCGGTATCGGACCTTATATTTCCCACGCCCAGACACCTTTTGCCGGTCAGCCAAACGGTTCGCTTGCGCTTACCTTACGGCTGCTTGCCATTTTACGGCTTCTGTTCCCTTATGTACTGCTCCCCGCCACGACCGCACTCGGTACGATCGCACCAAACGGCAGAGAACTCGGACTGAAAGCCGGAGCTAACGTAGTCATGCCCAATCTGTCACCTGTCCGTGTCAGGAAAAAGTATGAACTGTATGAAAACAAAATCTGCACCGGCGAAGAAAGCGCACAGTGCAGAACATGTTTAGAGCAGCGTGTCAAAGCTGCCGGCTATCATATTGTAACGGACATCGGTGATGTCAGACGTTAGACAAACACTCTTTTGATGCTGTCATAATGCAGGAACTTGCCCTCTTTTCCAAGTGCGGCGATTTCCTGCGCAGTTGCCAGCATATAACCGTCTGTTTCCGCTTCCTGCAGCTTCAGATCCGTTTCCGCAAAATCCAGTGTGAAGCAGTAAACATCTACAAAATAGTTGTCCCCTTCTCCCGGATTTTCTCTTTTATAAGTAAACACATAACCGCCATCGGCATTTGCCACATCAAGTCCTGTCTCTTCCAGTACTTCACGACGTACCGCATCTTTAGAATCCTCACCAGCCTGCGCAGCACCGCCGGATACTTCCCAGCAGCCCGGTGCCCATGCCTTTGTCATGACACGTTTTGTAATGAGGAATTTCCCATCCGTTCTTTTCACCACGCCAAGCACGGTCAGATGATATTCCCCGTCCTGCAGGATCCAGTCGTTCCGCTTCATCGTACGGCCGGTTCTTTCTTTATTTGCATCATAAATATCCCAAAATTCCATAATTTCCTCCTTCTTACAGAAGCGGTGCAAACAGACGCAGGAAGTACTGTCCCAGTCTCTTGAGCGGAGATCTTGCAGTGTGGTAATTGTTTCCTACCTCGGTTGATACCGCAAATACTTCTTCAAAATCCTCCCGGATGTCTTTGATCGCCGGTACATCATATAAATACACACCGTTTTCAAAATGAAAATACAGACTTCTATAGTCTAGATTGATCGTTCCCACTGTCGCGATCTTTCCATCGCAGATACACTGCTTGGCATGACAGAAGCCCGGCGTATATTCATAAATACGCACGCCATCCCGGATCAGCCCCGCATAATAAGAACGCGTCAGCCTGTATACCAGCTTTTTATCCGGAATACCCGGTGTGACGATCCGCACATCGATACCTCGTTTGGCTGCCAGCCCGAGCTCACGCTTCATTTCATCACTGATGATCAGATACGGTGTGATAAAGTACACATATTCCGTTGCGCCCTTGATGATGTTCATGTAAACATTTTCGCCTACGCGCTCTCTATCCAATGGGCTGTCCGCATATGGCTGTACATAACCGCCGCCCTTTGCTTCAAATACGCCGTCCGGCAGATACTTTTCATACTCTGTATCCGTATCCCGGATGGCATTCCACATTTCCATAAAGATCAGCGTCAGACTTCTGACCGCTTCTCCCTCCAGACGAACGCCGGAATCCTTCCATACACCGTACGGATGTGTAATGTTAAAATACTCATTTGCCAGATTATAGCCGCCCGTAAAACCGACTCTGCCATCAATGACCGTGATCTTACGGTGATCTCTGTTATTCATAAAAATATTCAGAACAGGCATCATCGGATTGAAGATCCTGCAGTCAATGCCATGCGTCTTCATCTGCTTGACAAATTCCGGACTGATAAAACCGACACTGCCCACATCATCATACACGATGCGGACCTCCACGCCTTCCTTTGCCTTTGCAAACAATACCGCTTTCATTTCCGCAAATGCCTCTCTGTCCTCTATGGCATGGTATTCCATAAAGATGAACTTCTGCGCCTTCTTCATCTCTTCAATCTGCGCATGAAATCCATCAGCTGCTTCTTTATAAAAAACAACATCTGTATTCTCATACAGCGGATAGCCTACCTTATGCCCGATGTAATAGCACTGATGATAAGCAGTCACGTCCTGCACTTTCAGCTTCTCCATAGCCGGATCATCTTTTCGCAGATACACACGCAGCCTTTCCCATGTAGCATGAAAACGCTTCCGCATTCCTTTTGTGGCACTGGAATGACCGCAGAACAGATACAGGCAGACACCCATGATGGGGAACAGCAGGATCAGCATGATCCACGGCATTTTCATGCCCGCATTCATTTCTCTTCCGTAAATATGCAGCACCAATATAAATGACAACACGCTTGTTCCCAGTGAGATCCAGGTGGAATATGCATTTAACCGGACCAGAAGATACAGAATCCATAAAACCTGTACCAGCACTGACAAAGCTGCAAAAATCAGCCTGCTGACACTGTTTTTTACCGCGCCTTTTGTTTCAGCTCTCATTTGTATATATCACCTACCTCGTACCATCATAACAAAATCCTGCGGAAAAATCTACCTGTTTCCGTTCAGACAGCCAGCCGGCATTTTCATTCACGTAACCAGCCGGATCACCTGCCAGCTCTGTCAGTTACCCGCCTGTTTCCTAAAAAATGGTTGACATTATGGTGCAATCTCCATATAATTACTTCCGGTAATTACCTTTGGTAATTATCATGCAATAATCAGGAAGGACATGTAAAAATGGAAATAACAACTATAAAAGCCGTGCTGGATGCCTGCTATCAGGCGCAGCGGATCCGCGCCATGCTTCCCACGCTTCCCGATGGCGTTACCCCCTCCTACATTCATTTCTTTGATCTGATCGAAACAATGGAGCAAAAGGGCATGCGCGTAAAAGTATCCGATATCAGCGACAGACTGGGCATTCCGCGCCCCGGCGTAACACGGACTGTTAAGGAAATGGAAGCAAAAGGCTATCTGCAGAAGGTTTCTTCTGCGCAGGATAAGCGTGTGACCTATCTTTCCATGACGGAAGCCGGAAAAGCACTTTCCCGGAAATATAACGAAGAATTTTTCAGTCAGCTTGCACCATTGCTTTTGGATATCACGGAAGAGGATGCAGACTGCACGATCCGCACGATTACAAAAATGTATGACATAATGTCTGAAAGGAGGATTTCTCTTACATGAATGATAAAACTGATTTTACACAGGGAAGCATTCTCAAAAAACTGGCACTGTTTATGCTTCCAATCTTAGGTGCCCTTGTCCTGCAGGCAGCCTACGGTGCTGTTGACCTTCTGGTTGTCGGACGCTTTGGTTCTACAGCAGGCCTTTCCGGTGTTTCCACAGGCAGTCAGGTACTGAATCTTGTGACCTTTGTGGTCATACAGCTTTCCATGGGTATTACTGTACTGATCGCGCGTTACCTTGGTGAAAAAAAGCAGAAACAGATCGGAGCTGTACTCGGCGGCGGTGCCATCGTCTTTACCATACTTGCCCTCGTCCTGCTCGTGATACTGGTATGCTTTGCGCGTCCGATCTCGATTCTGATGCAGGCACCTCCAGAAGCACTGACAGCTACAACAGGTTATGTCCGGATCTGCGGTTTTGGTATTCTCTTCATTGTTGCCTATAACTTACTTGCTGCCATTTTCAGGGGACTGGGGGACAGCCGCTCTCCTCTGCTCTTTGTACTGGTTGCCTGTATCGTTAATATCATCGGCGATCTTGTCTTTGTTGCAGGACTGCACATGGATGCATCGGGTGCTGCCCTCGCCACTGTTCTGGCGCAGGCTGTCAGCGTTGTATTTGCGCTCTGCATTCTGGCAAAAAAAGAGCTGCCCTTCACGATCACAAAGGCAGATTTCAGATTAAACACACAATGCCGCAAGTTTTTAAGCATCGGGCTTCCGCTGGCACTGCAGGAATGTCTGACCCAGATTTCCTTTCTGGCACTCTGTGCCTTCGTCAACCGTCTGGGGCTGACCGCTTCCTCCGGTTACGGTGTTGCCTGCAAGATCGTCAGCTTTGCCATGCTGATCCCTAGTGCCCTCATGCAGTCCATGGCTTCCTTTGTCGCACAAAATGTTGGTGCAGGCAATTCAAAGCGAGCCCGCCAGTCCATGCTGACCGGAATTAGGATTGGGCTTGTCTTCGGCTGCTTTGTATTTGCACTTGTTCTGCTGAAGGGCGACCTGCTGACCGGTATTTTTTCTACCGATGCAGAGGTTGTCCAAAACGGCTTTGCTTATCTGAAAGGCTTTGCCCCCGAAACGATCCTGACCGCTGTTTTGTTCAGCATGATCGGCTATTTCAACGGCAATAACCAGACGCTCTGGGTTATGATCCAGGGGCAGACACTGCTTGTCAGATTACCTTTGGCTTACTTTATGAGCATCCAGCCAGATGCCAGCCTGACAAAGATTGGGCTTGCCGCTCCTGTTTCCACGGCAGTGGGAATTGTGCTGAATGTACTCTTTTTCATCTATTTTCAGCGGAAGCTGGCAAAAGCATCCGCCCAAAGGGTCTAATCCCTTATCAGAGACAGAGACGAAAACCGGGCATGTGGAAGCT
>ENA-OPVU01001573-OPVU01001573.1-human-gut-metagenome-genome-assembly--contig:-NODE-1573-length-11305-cov-6.247556_pt1 | contig 11305 bp, 5 predicted proteins | sample MGYA00241497_ERZ501986 | MGnify/ENA primary metagenome ERZ501986 (study PRJEB25962, sample SAMEA2042995) | human gut metagenome | biome: human gut; feature: human-associated habitat; material: faeces...
CGCCGCGCTGAAAGGCGCGGGGGAAATCGGCTTCACCATTATCTCCCTTACCTTCTCGCTGATCGCGGTGCTGATCCCGCTGCTGTTTATGGGCGATATCGTCGGCCGTCTGTTCCGCGAATTCGCCGTCACCCTTGCCGTCGCTATTCTTATCTCGGCGGTGGTCTCCCTGACCCTGACGCCGATGATGTGCGCCCGCATGTTAAGCCACGAATCGCTGCGCAAGCAGAACCGTTTCTCCCGGGCCAGCGAGCGTTTCTTCGACCGAGTGATCGCCGTCTATGGCCGCTGGCTGAGCCGGGTGCTGAACCATCCATGGCTGACGCTCGGCGTCGCGCTGAGCACCCTGGCGCTGTCGATTATCCTGTGGGTCTTTATCCCGAAAGGCTTCTTCCCGATCCAGGATAACGGCATTATTCAGGGCACCCTCCAGGCGCCGCAGTCGGTCTCTTTCGCCAGCATGGCCGAGCGCCAGCGGCAGGTGGCCAGCATTATCCTTAAGGACCCGGCCGTGGAGAGCCTGACCTCGTTCGTCGGCGTCGACGGCACCAACCCGGCGCTGAACAGCGCCCGTCTGCAGATCAACCTCAAGCCGCTGGATGAACGCGATGACCGCGTCCAGACGGTGATCAGCCGCCTGCAGCAGGCGGTGGACGGCGTCCCGGGCGTGGCGCTCTACCTGCAGCCGACCCAGGATCTGACCATCGACACCACGGTGAGCCGCACCCAGTACCAGTTCACCCTGCAGGCAAACTCCCTCGAGGCGCTGAGCACCTGGGTGCCGCCGCTGCTCAGCCGCCTGCAGGCCCAGCCGCAGCTGGCCGACGTCAGCAGCGACTGGCAGGACAAAGGCCTGGCCGCCTATATCAAGGTGGATCGCGACAGCGCCAGCCGCCTCGGCATCTCAATGGCCGATGTCGATAACGCGCTATACAACGCCTTCGGCCAGCGGCTGATCTCCACCATTTACACTCAGGCGAATCAGTATCGCGTGGTGCTCGAGCAGGATACCGAGGCGACGCCGGGCCTGGCGGCGCTGGATAATATCCGCCTGACCAGCAGCGACGGCGGCATCGTGCCGCTGACCGCCATCGCCACGGTGGAGCAGCGCTTTACCCCGCTGTCGGTGAACCACCTCGATCAGTTCCCGGTGACCACCATCTCGTTTAACGTCCCGGACAACTATTCGCTGGGCGAAGCGGTGGACGCGATCCTCGCCGCCGAACAGTCGCTGGATTTCCCGACCGATATCCGCACCCAGTTCCAGGGTAGCTCGCTGGCCTTCCAGTCGGCGCTCGGCAGCACCGTCTGGCTGGTGGTCGCCGCGGTGGTGGCGATGTATATCGTGCTGGGGGTGCTGTATGAAAGCTTTATCCATCCGATCACGATCCTCTCCACCCTGCCCACCGCCGGGGTCGGGGCGCTACTGGCGCTGTGGCTGGCGGGCAGCGAGCTGGACGTGATCGCCATCATCGGCATCATTCTGCTGATCGGCATCGTGAAGAAGAACGCCATCATGATGATCGACTTCGCGCTGGCCGCCGAACGCGAGCAGGGCATGCCGCCGCGGGAAGCGATCTACCAGGCCTGTCTGCTGCGTTTTCGGCCGATCCTGATGACCACCCTCGCCGCCCTGCTCGGCGCCCTGCCGCTGATGCTGAGTACCGGCGTCGGCGCGGAGCTGCGGCGTCCGCTGGGGATCGGCATGGTCGGCGGTCTGATGCTCAGCCAGGTGCTGACCCTGTTCACCACCCCGGTGATCTATCTGCTGTTCGACCGCCTGTCGCTGCACCTGAAGCGCCGCTTCCCGCGTCAGGAAGAGGAGGCGTAAGTGAAGTTTTTCGCCCTCTTCATTTACCGCCCGGTGGCGACAATCCTCATCTCGCTGGCCATCACCCTGTGCGGCATTCTCGGCTTCCCGCTGCCGCAGGTGGACTTCCCGGTGATCATGGTTAGCGCCTCGCTGCCGGGGGCCTCCCCGGAGACCATGGCCTCGTCGGTGGCCACCCCGCTGGAACGCTCCCTGGGACGGATAGCCGGGGTCAATGAGATGACCTCCTCCAGTTCGCTGGGCAGTACGCGCATCATTCTTGAGTTTAACTTCGACCGCGATATCAACGGCGCGGCGCGCGACGTTCAGGCGGCGATCAACGCCGCGCAAAGCCTGCTGCCGAGCGGGATGCCCAGCCGGCCGACCTACCGCAAAGCCAACCCGTCGGATGCGCCGATCATGATCCTGACGCTGACCTCGGACACCTACTCCCAGGGGGAGCTGTATGATTTCGCCTCCACCCAGCTGGCGCAGACCATCGCGCAGATCGACGGCGTGGGTGATGTCGACGTCGGCGGCAGCTCCCTGCCGGCGGTGCGCGTCGACCTCAACCCGCAGGCGCTGTTCAACCAGGGCGTGTCGCTGGACGCGGTGCGCACCGCCATCAGCGACGCTAACGTGCGCAAACCGCAGGGGGCGCTGGAGGACAGCGCGCACCGCTGGCAGGTGCAGACCAACGATGAGCTGAAGACCGCCGCCGACTATCAGCCGCTGATCGTCCATTACCAGAATGGCGCCGCGGTGCGGCTGGGGGATGTCGCCAGCGTCTCGGATTCGGTGCAGGACGTACGCAACGCCGGGATGACCAACGCCAAACCGGCGATCCTGCTGATGATCCGCAAACTGCCGGAAGCCAATATTATCCAAACAGTGGACAGCATCCGCGCCCGCCTGCCGGAGCTGCAGCAGACCATTCCGGCGGCTATCGACCTGCAGATCGCCCAGGACCGCTCGCCGACCATCCGTGCTTCGCTGGAGGAGGTGGAGCAGACGCTGGTGATATCGGTGGCGCTGGTGATCCTCGTGGTATTCCTGTTCCTGCGCTCGGGGCGCGCCACGCTGATCCCGGCCATCGCCGTCCCGGTTTCCTTAATCGGTACCTTCGCCGCGATGTATTTGTGCGGCTTCAGCCTCAATAACCTGTCGCTGATGGCTCTGACCATCGCCACCGGCTTCGTGGTGGATGACGCTATCGTGGTGCTGGAGAATATCTCCCGCCATCTGGAAGCGGGGATGAAACCTCTGCAGGCGGCGCTGCAGGGGAGCCGCGAAGTCGGCTTTACCGTGCTGTCGATGAGCCTGTCGCTGGTGGCGGTGTTTCTGCCGCTGCTGCTGATGGGCGGCCTGCCCGGCCGCCTGCTGCGCGAGTTCGCCGTCACCCTGTCGGTGGCGATCGGCATCTCGCTGGCGGTGTCCCTCACCCTGACGCCGATGATGTGCGGCTGGCTGCTGAAAAGCGGTAAGCCCCACCAGCCGACGCGCAACCGCGGCTTTGGCCGCCTGCTGGTGGCCGTGCAGGGCGGCTATGGGAAATCGTTAAAATGGGTGCTCAGGCACAGCCGGCTGACCGGCCTGGTGGTGCTCGGCACCATCGCCCTCAGCGTCTGGCTCTACATTTCGATCCCGAAAACCTTCTTTCCGGAGCAGGACACCGGGGTGCTGATGGGCGGCATTCAGGCCGACCAGAGCATCTCCTTCCAGGCGATGCGCGGCAAGCTGCAGGACTTTATGAAGATCATTCGTGAAGATCCGGCGGTGGATAACGTCACCGGCTTTACCGGTGGCTCGCGGGTCAACAGCGGGATGATGTTTATCACCCTCAAGTCGCGCGACCAGCGCCACGAGACGGCGCAGCAGGTGATCGACCGGCTGCGCAAAAAGCTGGCCAACGAGCCCGGGGCCAACCTGTTCCTGATGGCGGTGCAGGATATTCGCGTCGGCGGCCGGCAGTCGAACGCCAGCTATCAGTACACTCTGCTGTCCGACGACCTGTCGGCGCTGCGCGAGTGGGAGCCGAAGATCCGCAAAGCGCTGGCGGCGCTGCCTGAGCTGGCGGACGTCAACTCGGATCAGCAGGACAATGGCGCCGAAATGGACCTGGTCTATGACCGGGACACGATGTCGCGCCTCGGCATCAGCGTCCAGGACGCCAACAACCTGCTGAACAACGCCTTCGGCCAGCGGCAGATCTCCACCATCTACCAGCCGCTCAACCAGTACAAGGTAGTGATGGAGGTGGATCCGGCCTACACCCAGGACGTCAGCGCCCTCGACAAGATGTTTGTTATCAATAGCGAGGGCAAGCCGATCCCGCTGGCTTATTTCGCCAAATGGCAACCGGCCAACGCCCCGCTGTCGGTGAACCACCAGGGGCTGTCGGCGGCATCCACTATCTCCTTTAACCTGCCCACAGGCCGCTCGCTGTCGGAAGCCAGCGACGCCATTAACCGCACGATGACCCAGCTCGGGGTGCCGTCGAGCGTGCGCGGCTCCTTTGCCGGTACCGCTCAGGTCTTTCAGCAGACCATGAACGCGCAGGTGATCCTGATCCTCGCGGCCATCGCCACGGTCTATATCGTGCTGGGGATGCTGTATGAGAGCTATGTGCATCCGTTGACCATCCTTTCAACGCTGCCCTCCGCCGGGGTGGGCGCCCTGCTGGCGCTGGAGATATTCGATGCCCCGTTCAGCCTAATCGCCCTTATCGGGATCATGTTATTAATTGGCATCGTGAAGAAAAACGCCATCATGATGGTTGATTTTGCCCTTGAGGCGCAGCGCACCGGCAATCTGGCGCCGGAAGAGGCGATTTTCCAGGCCTGCCTGCTGCGTTTCCGGCCGATTATGATGACCACCCTGGCGGCGCTGTTCGGCGCCCTGCCGCTGGTGCTCTCCGGGGGCGATGGCTCTGAGCTGCGCCAGCCGCTGGGGATCACCATCGTCGGCGGTCTGGTGATGAGCCAGCTGTTAACGCTCTACACCACGCCGGTGGTCTATCTTTTCTTTGACCGTCTGCGGTTGCGTTTTTCGCGTCACTCCTCTCAACCGGTAAGCGAATAACATGACAGACCTCCCGGCCAGCGTGCGCTGGCAGCTATGGATAGTGGCGTTCGGCTTCTTTATGCAGTCGCTGGACACCACCATCGTTAACACCGCCCTCCCCTCGATGGCCAAAAGCCTCGGGGAGAGCCCGCTGCATATGCATATGATCATCGTCTCCTATGTCCTGACGGTGGCGGTCATGCTGCCGGCCAGCGGCTGGCTGGCCGACCGGGTCGGGGTGCGCAATATCTTCTTCACCGCCATCGTGCTGTTTACCGCCGGGTCGCTGTTTTGCGCCCAGGCCAGCACCCTTGACCATCTGGTGATGGCGCGGGTGCTGCAGGGGGTCGGCGGCGCGATGATGGTGCCGGTTGGTCGCCTGACGGTGATGAAGATCGTCCCACGCGATCAGTACATGGCGGCGATGACTTTCGTCACCCTGCCGGGCCAGGTTGGCCCGCTGCTCGGCCCGGCGCTGGGCGGGGTGCTGGTGGAGTATGCCTCCTGGCACTGGATCTTCCTCATCAATATCCCGGTGGGGATCGTCGGCGCCATCGCCACCCTCTGCCTGATGCCCAACTACACCCTGCAGACCCGGCGCTTCGATCTCTCCGGCTTTCTGCTGCTGGCCGCCGGGATGGCGACCCTGACCCTGGCGCTGGACGGTCAGCGAGGGCTCGGTATATCGTCACGCTGGCTGGCGGGGCTGGTGGCCGTCGGCCTCGCCGCCCTGCTGCTGTACCTGTGGCACGCCCGCGGTAACGCCCGGGCGCTGTTCAGCCTCAACCTGTTTCGTAACCGCACCTTCTCCCTCGGCCTCGGCGGCAGCTTCGCCGGACGCATCGGCAGCGGCATGCTGCCGTTTATGACTCCGGTGTTTCTGCAGATTGGCCTCGGCTTCTCCCCCTTTCACGCCGGGCTGATGATGATCCCGATGGTGCTCGGCAGCATGGGCATGAAGCGGATCGTGGTCCAGGTGGTCAACCGCTTTGGCTACCGTCGGGTGCTGGTCGCCAGCACCCTGGGCCTGGCGGCGGTCAGTCTGCTGTTTATGTTTAGCGCCCTGGCCGGCTGGTATTACGCTTTGCCGCTGGTCCTGTTTCTGCAGGGGATGATCAACTCCAGCCGCTTCTCCTCAATGAATACCCTGACGCTGAAAGATCTCCCGGACGATCTGGCCAGCAGCGGCAACAGCCTGCTGTCGATGGTGATGCAGCTGTCGATGAGTATCGGCGTGACCATCGCCGGGCTGCTGCTGGGGCTGTATGGCCAGCAGCATATGAGCCTCGACGCCGCCAGCACCCATCAGGTCTTTCTCTATACCTATCTGAGCATGGCGGCGATCATCGCCCTCCCGGCGCTCATCTTTTCCCGGGTACCGGATGACGTCGGCAGCAATACCGTCATCCGTCGACGCAACAGGAGTGGATCGTGAAATTTTGGCGCCCGGGCATTACCGGTAAGCTGTTCCTCGCTATTTTCGCCACCTGCATCGTGCTGCTGATCAGCATGCACTGGGCGGTGCGTATCAGTTTCGAACGTGGGTTTATCGACTACATCAAGCGCGGTAATGAGCAGCGGTTAACCATGCTCAGCGACGCGCTGAGTGAGCAGTATGCCCAGCACGGCAGCTGGGCGTTTCTGCGCAACAACGACCGCTTTATCTTCCAGCTGCTGCGCACCTTCGAACGGGATAACGACGACCGTTCGCCGCCGGGACACGGCATGAAGCCGGGTCCGATGGAGGGTCAGGGGCCGGATGGGCCGCCGCCGGATGGGCCGCCAGACGGCTCCAGCGACACCCCGCCGCCGAGGCCGGAAATGCCGCCCCACGGCTGGCGCACCATGTTCTGGGTGGTCGATCAGTCGGGCCGCGTGCTGGTGGGGCCCCGTGAGCGCGTACCGGAGGACGGCACCCAGCGCAGCATTGTGGTCAACGGCGTGGAGGTAGGCAAGGTGATCGCCTCGCCGGTAGAGCGGCTGACGCGTAATACCGATATTAACTTCGACCGGCAGCAAAAGCGCACCAGCTGGCTGATTGTCGCCCTTGCCACCCTGCTTGCCGCGCTGGCCACTTTCCCGCTGGCCCGCGGCCTGCTGGCGCCGGTGAAGCGGCTGGTGGAAGGCACCCATAAGCTGGCGGCGGGCGACTTTTCCACCCGCGTGACAGTGACCGGCGGCGACGAGCTCGGCCGCCTGGCGCAGGATTTTAACCAGCTCGCCAGCACCCTGGAGCGCAACCAGCAGATGCGTCGCGATCTGATGGCCGATATCTCCCATGAGCTGCGCACTCCGCTGGCGGTGCTGCGCGGCGAACTGGAGGCGATTCAGGACGGGGTCCGGCGTTTCACCCCCGAGTCCATCCCCTCCCTGCAGGCCGAGGTGGCTACCCTCACCAAGCTGGTAGACGACCTCCATCAGCTGTCGATGTCCGATGAGGGGGCGCTGGCCTACCAGAAAACGTCGCTGGATATCATCACCCTGCTGGAGGTGGCCGCGGGCGCTTTTCGCGAGCGCTTCGCCAGCCGGCAGCTGAGCATTCAGGTGTCGCTCCCCGAGCAGGCGATGATCTTCGGCGACCGCGACCGCCTGATGCAGCTCTTCAACAATCTGCTGGAGAACAGCCTGCGCTATACCGACAGCGGCGGCAGCCTGCACATCACCGCCCGTCGCAGCGGCCGAATGCTGGTGATTGACTTCGCCGACAGCGCCCCCGGCGTCAGCGATGAGCAGCTGGCCCGCCTGTGCGAACGCTTTTACCGGGCGGAAGGATCGCGCAATCGCGCCAGCGGCGGCTCCGGCCTCGGACTGGCGATTTGCCTCAATATTGTCGCGGCCCACGGCGGCACCCTGCGTGCCGACCATTCGCCTTTTGGCGGGGTTAGCATTAAAGTTGAGTTACCTCTGGAACATGATTTACCGAGAGACGTATGACTGAATTGCCTGTAGATGAAAACACCCCGCGCATTCTTATCGTGGAAGATGAACCGAAGCTCGGCCAGCTGCTGATTGATTATCTGCAAGCCGCCGGCTATGCGCCTACGCTGATTAACCACGGTGACAAGGTCCTGCCCTACGTTCGGCAGACGCCGCCGCACCTGATCCTGCTGGACCTGATGCTGCCCGGCACCGACGGTTTAACGCTGTGCCGGGAAATTCGCCGCTTCTCCGACGTTCCGGTGGTGATGGTGACGGCGAAAATCGAAGAGATCGACCGACTGCTGGGGCTGGAAATTGGCGCCGACGACTATATCTGCAAGCCCTACAGCCCGCGGGAAGTGGTCGCCCGGGTGAAAACCATTCTTCGCCGCTGCAAGCCGCAGCGCGATCTGCAGGCGCTGGACGCCCAGAGCCCGCTGATTGTCGACGAAGGTCGTTTTCAGGCCTCCTGGCGCGACAAGCTGCTGGACCTCACTCCCGCCGAGTTCCGGCTGCTGAAAACCCTCTCCCAGGAGCCGGGCAAGGTCTTCTCCCGCGAACAGTTGCTCAACCATCTGTATGACGATTATCGGGTAGTCACCGACCGCACCATCGACAGCCACATCAAAAACCTGCGGCGCAAGCTGGAGGCGCTGGACGCCGAGCAGTCGTTTATTCGCGCGGTGTATGGCGTTGGCTATCGCTGGGAAGCAGACGCCTGCCGACTGGCGTAGTTAGCCTTTTCCCGGCTCGCGCTGCGCTTAGCCGGGCTACACGTTCACCGCCATCTGCACACCGTAGCCCGGGTAAGGCGTTTACGCCGCAACCCGGGGAACTCCAGAGCCTATCCCCCCAGGCGTTATGAGTGCTGTCAGTGTGAGCACTGCCCAGGTTCAAAATGGCAAACAAATTAGCCATACTGAAAGATACCCATCTGATATTTACTCCCCTTCGCCGCGGCGCTACAATGCCCGCCCTTAATGTGGGGACACTCCCCAACTCGCCGCACCAGGTGCGGCGAATCTGACCTGTCATCAGAACGAGAACACCATGTTTAAACCAGAACTCCTCTCCCCGGCGGGAACGCTGAAGAATATGCGTTACGCTTTCGCCTATGGCGCCGATGCCGTTTATGCCGGCCAGCCGCGCTACTCGCTGCGCGTGCGTAACAACGAATTCAATCACGAAAATCTGCAGCTCGGCATCAATGAAGCCCACGCGCTGGGTAAAAAATTCTATGTGGTGGTCAACATCGCCCCGCATAACGCCAAGCTGAAAACGTTTATTCGCGATCTGAAGCCGGTGGTGGAGATGGGGCCGGACGCGCTGATCATGTCCGATCCGGGTTTAATCATGCTGGTGCGGGAACACTTCCCGGAGATGCCGATCCATCTTTCAGTGCAGGCTAACGCCGTCAACTGGGCGACGGTCAAATTCTGGCAGCAGATGGGGCTCACCCGCGTGATCCTGTCGCGTGAACTGTCGCTGGATGAAATCGAAGAGATTCGCCGCCAGGTGCCGGAGATGGAGATCGAGATTTTCGTCCACGGCGCGCTGTGCATGGCCTACTCCGGCCGCTGCCTGCTCTCCGGGTATATCAACAAGCGCGACCCGAATCAGGGGACCTGCACCAACGCCTGCCGCTGGGAATACAACGTGGCGGAAGGCAAAGAGGACGACGTCGGTAACATCGTCCACAAATATGAGCCGATCCCGGTGCAGACCGTGGAGCCCACCCTCGGCATCGGCGCGCCGACCGATAAAGTCTTTATGATTGAGGAAGCCAAACGTCCGGGCGAGTATATGACCGCCTTTGAGGACGAGCACGGCACCTACATCATGAACTCGAAAGATCTGCGGGCTATCGCCCACGTTGAGCGTCTGACCCAGATGGGCGTTCACTCGCTGAAGATCGAAGGCCGCACCAAATCCTTCTACTACTGCGCGCGTACCGCCCAGGTTTACCGCAAGGCCATCGACGATGCCGCCGCCGGCAAACCGTTCGATACCAGCCTGCTGGAGACCCTGGAAGGACTGGCCCATCGCGGGTACACCGAAGGCTTCCTGCGCCGCCATACCCATGACGATTACCAGAACTATGAGTACGGCTACTCCCTCTCCGAGCGCCAGCAGTTTGTCGGCGAATTCACCGGGGAGCGTAACGGCCCGCTGGCGGCCGTGGCGGTCAAAAATAAGTTCAGCGTCGGCGACAGCCTCGAGCTGATGACCCCGCAGGGTAACGTCAACTTCACCCTCGAGCATATGGAAAATGGCAAAGGCGAAGCCATGCCGGTGGCCCCGGGCGACGGCTATACCGTATGGTTGCCTGTGCCGGACGACCTGCCCCTGCAGTATGCGCTACTGATGCGCAACTTCACTGGTCAGACAACCAGAAATCCGCACGGTAACTAGTTAATTTGCGTTATTTTTTCAGGATGTAAGGATATTAGAATCGGATCACATACCGTTTCGATCGAAACAGGTATCATCCATTTCGCTGAAAAACATAACCCATAAATGCTAGTTGTACCAGGAACCACCTCCTTAGCCTGCGTAATCTCCCTTACGCGGGCTTATTTTTTTGCCTCTCCTCCGGTCTTCGCTTGCGTCATGCGGTACACTTTATGCAACATTAAGCAATAAAGGTTCCCTTGATGATGTCTACGTTTCCTGCCAGCTTACTGATCCTTAACGGCAAAGGTGCCAATGAACCGCAGTTACGCGAGGCGGTTAACCTGTTACGCGACGAAGGGATCGATATTCACGTCCGCGTCACCTGGGAAAAGGGCGATGCCGTGCGGTTTATCGATGAAGCCCTGCAGCTGAACGTTGAAACGGTGATCGCCGGCGGCGGCGACGGCACCATTAATGAAGTGGCGACCGCGCTGGTGGAGCGCGGTAGCAAGATGGCGCTGGGGATTTTACCGCTGGGCACGGCCAACGACTTTGCCACCAGCGTCGGCATTCCGCAGGATCTGGCCAGCGCCCTCAAGCTGGCGATCGTCGGCCGCGATGTGCCGATAGATATCGCCCGGGTGAATGATAAAACCGGCTTTATTAATATGGCGACCGGCGGGTTCGGCACCCGGATCACCACCGAAACGCCGGAAAAACTCAAAGCCGCGCTCGGCGGTGTCTCTTATTTAATCCATGGCCTGATGCGTATGGATACCCTGAAGCCAGACCGCTGCGAGATCCGCGGAGAGAACTTTCACTGGCAGGGCGATGCGCTGGTCATTGGCATCGGCAACGGCCGCCAGGCCGGCGGCGGCCAGCAGTTGTGCCCGGAGGCGTTGATTAACGATGGTTTGCTGCATCTGCGCATTTTCACCGGCGAAGAGCTGATCCCTGCCCTGTTCAGCACCCTGGCGAATCCGGAAAACTCGCCGAATATTGTTGACGGTGTCTCCTCATGGTTTGAGATCACCGCCCCCCATGAGATGACGTTTAACCTCGACGGCGAGCCGCTCAGCGGAAAAACCTTCCGCATGGAGCTGTTACCGGCGGCCCCCC
>ENA-OPVU01001583-OPVU01001583.1-human-gut-metagenome-genome-assembly--contig:-NODE-1583-length-11218-cov-3.791096_pt1 | contig 11218 bp, 8 predicted proteins | sample MGYA00241497_ERZ501986 | MGnify/ENA primary metagenome ERZ501986 (study PRJEB25962, sample SAMEA2042995) | human gut metagenome | biome: human gut; feature: human-associated habitat; material: faeces...
CCCCACAGGCCGTTCATCCCCCGCCACAGGCAGACATACAGCACCTGCAGCAGGGCGATATTGACATAGGCCGGTGCAAGCCCCGTCTCCACAGGCAGGGCGGCGAGGACGATACACGCGCCGCGGACGGCCAGAGAGGCCAGAGAGAGGATATAGCACCAGCGGAGGGGCGTGTTTTCGCGCCTCAGCGTACAGAAGCCCAGCACCAGCAGCAGGCCGCCGCCCATGATGTACAACATCTGCGCCACCGAGTGATGGAACCGGGACACCAGCACAAAAATCAGCAGATACCCCGCCGCCATGCTAACGGCGAAGAAGCCTGAACGGCCCAGCGGCATCAGGTAGTTGATGAGGATCGTCAGGCAGGCCACCGGCACCACATAGAACGAGATGGGCAGCAGCAGGTCGATGGCGGCAAGGTAACGTTCGCCAAACAACAGGCCGATCATCGGGCGGCCCACCACGTTCATGCCCACAGCGCACAGCATCGCAACACCGCCGCCCCAAAGCATGGCGCGCTTGAGCAGCTGGCGGGTATCGTGGCCGGTGGATTGGCGCTCAGCCACCATCGGCAGCAGCACCGGCACGATGGCGTTGGCTAAGTACAGCGAAATTTTGCCGATGACACTGCCCGAGGAGTAGATGCCCACCTCCGCCGGGTCAGCAGCAAAGGTCTTGATAAGCAACACATCACCGTTGGCCATCAGCAGCAAAAACATCTGAAACCAGAACGTGCTGACAAAGTAGCGCCGTATCTCGGTACGGTCCAGCGCCAGATTTTCCTTGACCGGGGCGAAAAACAGATCCCGCACTTTATAAATACAGAAAGCTATTGCCAACAAGCTGGACAAGATCATACCCATCAGTGGTCCGCTGATGGTCCAACCCGCGAGTACAAGCCCTGCACTCAACAGCAAACGGGCGAAAACCGTCAACACCGTATTGAAACTATACGGAACAAATCGTTTTATCCCCTGTAGGGTGCAGCTGAACGTAGGGGCCACGCAGCTGATGGCAACTACTAGCATGACACCAACCACATAAACCGGGTGATCAATTTGCAAAATACTGGCAACGGGAATGGATACCGGGATGCTGACAAAGAAAAAGAGCACAGAAAACAGCATAGAAACGCGGAACATTTTACGCATAAATACCGCAATTGAACCCGTATCCCCTTGTGCATGATATTTTGCCGTATAGGTAGCCGTCAATGCCGAAAAAATCCCCGATGGTACGCCTGCCACAATAGAAAGTGACAAGAGTGTATTCACCAGACCATAATCAGACGGCGAAAGCAAGTTGCCCATGATGATCTGATACAGATAATTGATGACATTGGAAAGCATGGAAATAGAAAACACAATCAGACTATTGCGTTCAAACTCGCCAAGAAAGGATTTTTTCATGAAGTCCTCGCTATGCAACCACTTTGGCTGGTCAGTTTAATTGTAAGTACCTTTATCAATTGTTTCCAGGTGAGAGAATTTTCCACCGTTCCAGATGATTGCTGTATAGTAACCATTGTTCATTGTACCAAACAGCGAATCACACTGGGAAAGCAGATAGATATTTGTCAGGTATTGCAGAATATTCTCATATTTGCTGATTTTGTTATAGAGGTCTGCAACACGATTTACCTTATCGGATTCGTTGTTTACAAAGCGTACCGAATTTGTGCAGTACACATGCGTGAATCTTTCTCGCACAAGGTCAATGGCAGTTTGTTCTTCGGAATTAACAAAAATTCCCACCTTACGGCCTTCATGGCTCCACGCTTCCACACGTGTTTTTAGCAGTTCAATCGTTTCTTCCGTCGTGGTCTGGATTGCATGGCCATAAAAACGCTTGCCTAAATCAGAGCCGCGAATCGGGGCACCAATCAAATCCATATCTGCCGGGATTTGAATTGAGGCGCGCATTTTTTCAATATAATCCGTCAGTTCTTTTTTAAACGGCACACGAAGGTACATCTCATGTTGCCACTTTAATACTTCCGGGTCTGCCTTCTTTACAAATAATCCGGCATATGGTGTTTCTTCTGTCAATTCACCCTTACCGTCTACGAACTGTACAAACGGAAGGTCATATTTTCTGCCGACCTTGGCATCGTCTTCACCGAATGCAGGTGCGATATGAACCACGCCGGTACCATCTGTCAGGGTAACGTACGTATCGCAGGTTACATAGTAGGCTTTCTTATTCTGTTTTTTGCAGATATCCACTGCACAGTCAAACAGCGGCTCATACGCCTTGTATTCCAGATCTTTACCGGTGTAGGTTTCCAGCACTTCATAGGCGGGAGCTTCCGGATTTTCCGCATTCAGCTTGCCAAGAACAGTATCCAGCAGAGCTTCTGCCATATAATAGGTATAGCCGTCAGCAGCTTTTACCTTGCAGTATGCTTCGTTCGGATTTACGCAGAGTGCAACGTTGGAGGGCAGGGTCCACGGCGTAGTTGTCCATGCCAGGAAATAAGCATCTTCGCCGACTACCTTGAAGCGAACGACTGCAGAACGTTCCTTGACATCCTTATAGCCCTGCGCAACCTCCTGTGCAGACAGCGGTGTTCCGCAGCGAGGACAGTAGGGAACGATCTTAAAGCCTTTGTATAACAGGTTTTTGTCCCAGATCTGCTTTAATGCCCACCACTCGGATTCGATATAGTTATCATCATAGGTGATGTAGGGATTGTCCATATCTGCCCAGAAACCAACGGTATCAGAAAATTTTTCCCACATACCCTTGTACTTCCAGACGCTTTCCTTACATTTATCAATAAAAGGAACCAGTCCGTACTGTTCGATCTGATCCTTGCCGTCCAGACCCAGCATTTTTTCCACTTCCAGCTCAACCGGAAGTCCGTGGGTATCCCAGCCTGCCTTACGGGGTACATAATAGCCCTTCATGGTGCGATAACGAGGAATCATGTCCTTGATAACACGGGTTTCCAGATGTCCGATATGCGGCTTGCCGTTTGCAGTCGGAGGTCCGTCATAGAATGTGTAGGTCGGACCCTGCTTGCGCTGTTCCATACTCTTTTTAAAAATATCATTGTCACGCCAGAACTGTTCAACGTTCTTTTCGCGTTCCATGAAATTCAAGTTTGTGTCAACTTTGTTGTACATGACTATCTCTCCTTATTCTATATTGTTCGTGAACATCCCAACTTGCACCTCAAATTCGACTCTTACGAGGCTTCCTTGTGGCTTACTCCACTAGAATTTCCGGTTTATGGAATATTCACAAAAAAGGCACACATTCCTGTAATTAGGAACGCGTGCCTGATACGTCTATACCACCTATTACAATGTACTTAAGGGAAATACCCTTGCATACCCGCCCCTGTAACGTAGGGAATACGTCAGAACCTACTCTCGCAACGCTGTATGGCGATTTTAGCCTGCGGCTCAGAAGTGATTTTCAAAACGGCTCTACTCATACCGGCTCTCACCTGCCCCGGCTCTCTTTGACTTTCCATGGAAAACTACTCTCTTCGTCATTGTCTTTTCATATTCTTAATAAGTATAGAACCTGTATTTTTAAATGTCAATTCTAAATTTCATTTTTTATTTTACAAATTGTATAAAACCATATCCGTTTGTTACACTGCAGACAGATAAGAATTTCTAAATGTACCTGATTTAAATAAAATAACCATTACGCAACCGTCCTAAATGAGCCATCCGGGCTCTTTAGGACTCATTCTGACATCCATGTCAGAATGTTGCTGCATCATAACAGGTACATTAAGAACTTCTAATCTGCCTCCAAAGTCACAAGCAGGATATGGTTTCATACTATTTACTACACAAAAAAGTGGTATCCCTTACGATAACTCAATTAGGAATTAACGAAAACAACGATTATTTTCTAAGCAAAGCCTTCCAACAAAACTCAAAAATAAGAATAATCACACTAGAGTATAGACTTACTCCAGTGTGGTCATTTTTATTTTAAACATTTATTCCTTATGTGATTGTTGATAAGAATGTGCCTCAAATTTCAATTTGTCGCAGGATAATGCATAGTCAGCAAAGACCTTTTGTTGTGGCATGGCAACATTTGGAATTTGGTAGTTCAGAATTGAATTTTTATCGCCACGAGGCATTTTTAGACCTTTCTTTCCGTCCATCATAAAATCAAAAAAATCATCTTGATATAATGCATAATACACGTATATCGGTAAAAACTTGCTTTCATCAGTTACTCTGAACACAAGAATGTCTGGTGAACATCCACCATTTCGATCGGATAGCCATATTTTTTTAAGATATGGACGAATGTTTGAAACCAGAATGTCATTACAATAATATCCTACAGCAGCAGTAATATTTTCAAAAGTTCCAGTATATGTAGTGATTCCTCTTCTGTTTTGTAGCATATTGTCTGTTGTGATATAGGAATCAATAGATAACATCTTAATATCAGCTCTATCAGTGTGAAGTGGTGCAACAAGTGCTAATTTTGTTCTATCTTCGATGTTCCCAAACATTTCGACAAATTTGGATTTGAATCAGCCTATATACTTATGATGTGAAGCTTTTACATTATTCTGATTAACCATAGCATATCTAAGCGTTGTATCAATTTGAGAATGTCCTAACAGTACTTGTACCTGCTCTATAGGCATTCCTTTATCAATAGCTTTCGTAGCTAATGTTCGTCTGAATTTGTGTGGATGCACTTTTGTGGATTTTAAATTAGAGCCAACCTTATGCAAAATAGTCTCTATACCACGTATTGATAGCCTATTATGTGGATTATTTAAAGATACGAACAGAGCTTTAGTTTCATCATGTCTGCTGGCAATATACTCATATAAATGTATTTTAGTTCTTGCATCGAAGTAGACTTTTCTCTGTTTATTACCCTTACCCATAACTACGCATTCACGTTTTTCGAAATCAACATCTGCTATATTAAGATTAACCAATTCTCCTACACGAATCCCTGTGGAAGAAAGAACATCAATAATGGCAAGATCACGTAAATTAGTACATGTGTCCCTCATTTGTTCTAATTCCTCATCAGAATACACATCTTTAACGGTCTTACCAACTCTTATCTTATGGATTCTTCTTGCAGGACTTTTCACAATATAATTCTCATCCTCAAGCCATGCAAAAAAGCTTGAAATGATTCTTCTGATATTATCAAGCGTCACTTTTCCGGCATTACTTTCATTTTCGTAATCCGAAATATACGCTCTGATATCATTAGTTTCAACTTGTCTTACAGATTTATCTATTTTTACAATCATCTTAGATAGAGTAGTTCTGTAATATTTCAATGATCTTTCTGAGCAGCCTTCTACTTGTTTAGCCGATAAAAATAGCTTTAAAAGTTCGTCATTGGATTGTTGTGAATCGCCTCTGTTTTCAGCAAACATTGTAAAGCTTAATTCCAAAACTTCATGTAATTTTGCAAGTTGCTCATTATTTAAAATGCCTAACATTCCCTGTTCGATAGTATTTATCAATTCCTTTTTCATAATAAAATCTCCTTAAAGTATTTTTTTGAAAAGGAATACAGGTAATATTAGGCATTCTATTTTATCTGAAGTATTTGTCTATAATATCTTCACGTGCAGCATTTAGTTCTTCGAGTCTTTCTTGTGCTTCAAATTTCAATTTGTCGCATTGGTTGATACTTGAAATATATAAATCTAATGTTGTGTCGTTAGGCATGTAGATCATGATACTGTTCAATTTTTCCTGCGTAAGCTTCGGGTTAGCATTTTTATTTATATATTCCGACAAATCTATGTTGTTTATATAGCTTTCAACATATTTCTGCAATTTATAATTCTTAAACCTAAGAATATGCACATGATTATTTACCCATGATTTTCCAGTAATACTAAAAGCTATTGGCATATTACGAGACACCAAATTTGCACCATCCTCGGAGATCAATAGCAATGTTTCATCAAAAATATACTCAGCTACATAATCGACAATTCCAGATGCTCCATAATATGGAATATCTCCCTTGTTTCTCAGATGCTCCGTTATTGGTTTTCTTTCGTTGTCCAGATTTTCACATAGTGTGCTTAATTTTACGCTGTTTTTTCCATGTGTTGTTGCCGGATTATCTCCAAACATTTCGACAAATTTGGATTTAACCTTCGCAGACTGCTCGCTAATAATCGCTTGCTCATCAGCAATTCTCTTATCAATAGCCTCAATTTCATCAACAAGTTTCTGCTGTTCAGAAACAGAAGGCACTTGGATGATTAAATTAGCAATTCTCTGCGTAGATGCCCTGTTACTACGAGAAAACCTTTCAAATTCGCCTTCCACTTGAAGTGCTAACGCCATATATTTAGGCAATATATCATCTGTTTTTATACGCAAAACACCACAGTGGTCAGTCGGATAGAACGGTTTATCAGCAGGCATAATATTTACCATCCAATCACCATCAATCCCCCATAGAATAGAAGGTACAGAAAAATCAGTGATATTCTGCTTATCAATTCTTCCAAACTCCTCAAAAACATTTGCACTATATATAGGAATACTACCATTTTCAACCACCTCATCGGAAAGAACACGATTTCCAATGCTTAAATCAAAGAAATTCTTATCAGCTAATCTATAATTTGTAAGCCCTGGAATATCCTTGAGTACTCTTGTCGGAGTGGTCTTAATAGACTTATTAAATGTTGTCCCAGAAAAATCAAGCATATCCTGTAATCTCAAACGATAGTAGTAGTCGCTAAGATCTTCGACATCAAACTCATCTTCGTCAGAGAATGCATTTCTAATAAGCCCTGCGATAGAATTATTGTCACTACGGTCAGATGAATTATATAAGCATCCTCCAGCCTTTATTATCTGAATTCCTTCTTGTCCTTTTCTGTTACTCCATTTATATCCAAGAAACTTTTCTTGCTCTTTATTTTCATCTGGCGCAGAAATTATCAGTGTATCCTGATTATACACCAATGAGTAATAAAATAATTTTTCTTGTTCAATAGAAAATACATATTCATAAAACTTCTGATTAAACCATTTCTTCTGTTCTGCATCAGATAGCTTTAGGAAAGTTTTTTGCTTGCTTTTTTTAACGTATTCTGTTGAGGTTACAAACTCATCATAGTGTTGGCCGAAATAATTATCATCTTTCCAATGAGTATAATCTTTACTCTTGGATAAAAGTTTATCGTAGGTATCCTTCTTTACACCTATTTTCTTAAGATATCCTCTTAAGATAGACTCATCTTCCCAACCATCTATATCCGCTTTAGAAAGTATAGCTTCAACACTATCTAAAACCATGTCTGTGCGTTTGGGCGGTTCATTGAATTTTTGCAAGAATAGAATAACTGTATTGGTTCCAGTAGCTCCAAAAGTTTTGCTTCCTAAGGTTGCAATGGCAATAATATTAAAATTCTTAAGAAGAGATTCACGTGCTGAGATAAAACTTTCATTCTCCTTATTTAAGATACTGCTTGGTAGAACTACAGCAGCAACACCATTTGGTTTTAATAACTGTGATATTCTTTCTACAAATAATGTTTCTATCTCTGAACCATCATTTGAAATTTTTTCTAAAATATCCAGCTGATTATTTGATAACTTCAAGTGAGGCTTGAAGGCCTTTACCGAATACGGAGGATTAGCCACGAGAATATCAAATGATTTTGGAATTATCTCTTTATCAGGATAATTTTCAAGTCCATCACCAAAGATTATATTTCCGTCTCCTGCACCATGCATGAACATAGAAATTTTAGAAACTCTTGCTAATCTATAGTCTTTTTCAATACCGAATATTTTTTTCTCTACCCATTGATTAGATGAGTTTTCACTATTATTTATGGCATTAGCACAGACCTCTACCGCTTCAAATCCCTCCGTTAAGAAATGACCAGCTCCACAGGCGTAATCGATAACTTTAGGATATTCAATGCCATCAGCTTTTGTCATTATTTTTTCTAAAGGAAGACTATCCCAAATAAAGCGTGTAATAGGCGTAGGTGTGAAAAATTGGCCTTCATTCTGCTTAAAGCCTTTATTAAGCAATTGTTCAAACAAATCACCGAGCATCTGCACATCTGCAGAGCCAATTATTCTATAATTTTGAAAGAGCTGCACCATCTCAACTAAAATTTTTCCATTTTGATAGAAAAGTTCTTCATTATGAACATCTTTAAAAGCGAAGTCATTATTTGTATAAAATTTGAGAATACGAAGTGTGTTTCGGAGTTCTTCAATCATTTTTACTCGTTTCTGCTTCGTATATTGTTTCACAAGATTTTCTGCATAGTCATCAGACACATAGAAAATCTCTTCACGCATAAATTTCTCCATACCTTCCTTATGAAGTCTTTGGAGTCTATCCTGTAGTGATTCATATGTATCCGTACCAACTTTATATTGAAATTCAACTATATCATTATCCGTTTTTTGTATTTCATCTACTAATTTGCAAATGAACAAAGCTATAAGACGGTTGAATGCATTTTCTTTGTCTGAAACATTATTATGACGTAGAATCTCTTCAAAGCGATTTACTATCTTGTCATTTTCAGAGAAATCTTTTAGGTCCTTTTTCCTTAGAGGTTTTACACCAATATCATAAGCAACCGAATCATCTCTAAAAATGATATCTCCACTAAATCTCTGTTCATATGTTTCTTTCCACGCATCATAAAGTTCTGAAGCCGTGTGTGCATCCTTATAAAGAAGAATGGTAGCATCTTTCCTCGCAAGATTTAAAATATTCTCATCATCTGAACAATCGATGCTATCTGTTGTATATTCAATGTCATTGCTACTATTAATATTTGATGCATATAATACTAACCAACGACAACCTCGCTCCTGCTGCCAATAAGAAATCAACTGTCCACCATCTGAAAGAATGTTTTTCATTTCTTTGTTATATTCGACACCAAATGTTTTACATTCAACAATGAACAGCATTTTTCCATTTTGATTAGATACACAAATATCTGCTCGTCCACTTTTTTGTTCATGACCAAGTGTCCAAGTACGCTCAAGCTCAATATTTTCAGGTCTATACCCCTTATCAAGAAGTCGGTTAACGCATTCTAACACAACAAAGTTTTCTGGCTCAGAGAAATTTGTTGTAGTTGCTACATTAACTTTAAATCCTTTATCTTCGGGATAAATTATTTTTTCATTTCTAAAATCCACTATGATAGAGCAATCAGAAATCGGATAGTTTTTTTCGTATTTATCTTTAGAAGTATCACTAAAACCTACTGACTTTAGCATATTCTTCAAATTAGACTTTGTTATCATTATAGAGTTCCTCCAACTTTATAATTCAGCCATGCTTCTTCCACATCTACGTAAGGAAGGTTGTTCTTTTCGCAGTAGGCTTTAATATTTTTCATAGCTTTAATATTAGGTCTGGCTTTTCCTGCTTCCCATCGGTTAACAGTTGAAAATGCTACACCAACAATCTCAGCGAACTCTGTTTGTGTTAACAGTGCACGTTCCCTAAGTTTTTTTATTTCTTCCGGAAAATTCATGTCTACTTTCTCCTTGATTTTGTGTGCATCAATATAGCGTTATTATAACAAACAAATATGAATTTTTCTACCCTCCGGTCATAGGCTCGGAGAATTTTTTATTTTCTACCGGAATTACCATCACTAAATTCCCTTAGGAAGTTAGAAAGGATAAATCAAAAAGTTTCGTCAAAATCTCCCTTATATCTCCAATGGTAAGTGTAAGGAAAATAAATTTGAAATTCTTTCGGTCAAACGGCACTCTCACCTCCATTGAGTAGTAAGAAATGAAATTTTGAAAATCGGTACTTAAGCGGGAGCTTATGTCCTTTCACTAATGAAGCCAAAACAGAAGGAGGAATTAAAAACTATGAATGTAGAAAATGTACCAACGTACCTGAAGAAGCATGCATCATGGTGCAATTTCAGATACGAGGAACGTAAAGGGAATATGACAAAGGTTATCTTCAACTTCATCGGTGAAGTACATATCCCAAGCAATGTAAAAAAGGCATAGCCGATTATTACGACTATGCCGATATTTTACTGGATTACAAATCCCTTATTGAGTTGCCCTTTCAGAATACCGCTTCCTGTGTTCTTTCATTATATGTTCCCTATAAACTTTCTCTTACAGGATTCTCTTAATCCATCCTTCCGGAGCTTCAATACGTCCCATCTGGATTCCGGTCAGAGTATCATAAAGTTTCTTTGTTACAGGTCCCATTTCTTCCATTCCACTTGGAATTAAGATTTCTTTGCCGTGGTCAACAATCTTTCCGATTGGAGAAATAACTGCTGCTGTTCCGCAAAGTCCTGCCTCTGCGAAGTCTTTTACTTCATCGAAGTATACTTCTCTGTGTTCTACTTTCATTCCAAGATAATGTTCTGCAACATATACCAGTGAACGACGTGTAATGGATGGCAGAATAGAATCTGACTTCGGTGTAACCAGTTTATTATCCTTGGTAACGAAGATGAAGTTTGCTCCACCTGTCTCTTCTACCTTAGTTCTTGTCTTAGGGTCTAAGTACATATTCTCATCAAATCCGTCTGCATGTGCAGTTACGATTGCATGAAGACTCATTGCGTAATTCAGACCAGCTTTGATATTACCGGTTCCGCAAGGTGCTGCACGGTCATAGTCACTGACACGGATGGTAATTGGCTTTGCGCCACCCTTGAAATATGGTCCTACCGGTGTACAGAACATACGGAACTGATATTCCTCTGCCGGTTTTACACCAATTACCGAACTGCTCGCAAACATGTACGGACGAATATATAAGGTAGCACCAGAACCATAAGGCGGTACATAAGCCGCATTGGCTGCTACTACTTTCTCAACTGCTTCTACAAATCTATCTTCCGGAAATGGTGGCATTTCCAAACGCTTTGCCGTATTTGCCATACGGGAAGCATTCAAATCCGGGCGGAACGTAACAATCTTGCCATGCTCCGTAGTATATGCTTTCAAACCTTCAAAGCAAGTCTGTGCATACTGCAATACACCGGCACATTCATTCATAACGACATTGGCGTCCTTTGTCATCACGCCATCATCCCAAGCGCCATTCTTAAAATTTGACACATAACGCTCATCGGTCTGATAATAACCAAAGCCAATATTGGACCAATCGATATCTTTCTTTTCCATCTAGAATTCCTTCTTTCTTCTGTCATTTCACTGACTTTTGTCCTTGTTCTATCTTACTCCATCCATCTGGC
>ENA-OPVU01001596-OPVU01001596.1-human-gut-metagenome-genome-assembly--contig:-NODE-1596-length-11147-cov-2.453570_pt1 | contig 11147 bp, 6 predicted proteins | sample MGYA00241497_ERZ501986 | MGnify/ENA primary metagenome ERZ501986 (study PRJEB25962, sample SAMEA2042995) | human gut metagenome | biome: human gut; feature: human-associated habitat; material: faeces...
TGCAGGGGCCGGATCGGGACTTTCATAGGTGGAAAGATATTCATCGAAACCATAATTTTTGATAGAAGGCGCATTATGTACATCACGCCCGCCTCCCATATGCCATTTACCGATGTGCCCGGTAGCATAGCCCGCATTCTGAAAGGCACGCGCCATCGAAGGAAGTTTGTCATCCAGATAATTACGTTGTTCACATCTTTTGTTACTTGCTTTATCATTGAGGAAAGTATTAATTCCTACCTCAAGTGGGAAAAGCCCTGTTGTCAACCCGCAACGGGACGGCGAACTAACCGGAGCAGAAGAATAATATTGATTGAACAGTATTCCGTCCTGTGCCAGTTTATCAATATTGGGTGTCGCAACAAACTTGCCTCCATAACAACCAATATCACCTATGCCCATATCATCAATATAAATAATAACTACATTAGGAGGAGTTTCTGCCTGCACACTCACAAGAGGAAGTAAAGCGCTAAGCCAAGGTAAATGTTTTTCTATATTCATTATTGTTCTGATTTAATTAACTTCGTCCTTTTGATGCCTCATACAAAAATAAGAAAGTTATTAAAGAATAAATGAAAAACTCTGACCAATAAAGAACAATATCTGATAAAAAACACCTAAATATTCAAGAGATCTCTAATATCATAGAAATTCCTCACTAGGTCTATTAAATTAAATGTTTCTCAATTATGTGTACAAAATAGAAGGATGCACGAATATTCGTACATCCTTCCTCAAATAATTCATAGAATAGATTACCATTCTATAGCTTGATCTTCATCCGGGATCTGAGTATTAATATTACGTTCAAGTGTCAAAACCCCCGTCACATAATAAGGAATTTCTTCATTGGCAGAAGTATAATCTACAAACTCATAATCAACACTAAATGTAACATAACGATGTAGCAAATATGGACGAGTAACATCCGGAACTTCTGCAATCGTATAAGATGTTTCCTTTAATTGGTTCAATTTAATTTTATCATTATCTGATGTAATTTTCACCAACTTTTCTCCATCCGGTTCAAAGTGGAACTTTATTTTGTATTTATCGCGATCAATCAAGTCTTCATCCATTGCACCGGCATAAAAGAACACCGTATTCTCATCAACCACATATGCAGTACGTGTAGTAGTAGGAATAGCCTCACTTTTATCAATACTCCCATCCCTGTTTTTAATATACACCTGCATAGCAGTTGTACTGTACGTACCGGAATAATCGTTGAAAGGTAATACACGTAATAATGCTTTCGCATAATTTTTACGTGGATGTCCTTCATAGTTGTACGAAGGATCGTCTGCAATACTTAACGGCAATACCCACTTCTTAAACAAATCAATATTATCCAGATTAAAAGTGATATCTAACAGAGTAGAAAATGTACCTGCCGGAATATCCACTGTAGAAGGAAATGCATAGCGATTACTTTCCAGTGCTACATAATAAAGATCTTCACGTCCAAAGCGAGCCGCATTTAAAATATCCAATGTATCTGTATCTACTGCAATATGAACTGTACGATCCTTCCCATTTGGAAGAGAGCCACTTACAATCATAGGTAATCTATAAGTAGCTTCACCACCTTGCTTGTATCTTACATAAATATCAGTTACTCCTTTATCACCAACAGGTGCTTTAAATGAGATATACTGTTCATATTGTTCTTCGTCCCACTCACTATTACATGAGATAACTAACACACTCATGGTTAGTATCATTAAATAAGTATATATTTTCTTCATGTCTTATCAATTCTTCTAGTTAATCATTATAAGTCCATCCCGGATTCTGAGTCAACATCTTATTACGCTTCAACTCAGAATGGCTAATAGGCCAAAAATACATTTTCCGTGAGAAGTTAGTCGGTAATGACGGAATAGCAACTGGAACATGAAATACATCTCTCCACTTTTCTGTCATCAAAGTATTGCAACCATATATGGGTAATGATTCTTCTACTTCAGCATCTTTCCATCTGCGAATGTCATAGTAACGATGTCCTTCACCCATCAACTCAATCTGGCGTTCACGTTTCAATTTTTCGCGGAAAAGATCCTGATCTTCATATTCTGATCTAGTATAATCAGGTATTCCAGCACGAATACGAATAGGCTGAATACCCTTCTTCATCTCATCAATATTACGTTGAATAGTATATTGAGTTTCCTCATCCCAAGAAGCAATATTATAGTTTCCTGTTAATTCATTCAATGCTTCCGCATAAATTAACAAAATCTCAGCATAACGAATTGCAGGTTCTGCTTTTTTACGAATATATTCCTCCTTTTCGTCTCTATTGGTATCATCGGGATGTACAAACTTCATAACCCCAATGCCTGTCCGTAACCAGAACATCGTATTTGTATATCCATTTCCACCACCTCTATAGTAGAAAATTTGCTTATCTTTATTTGCATCGTTCGGCTCATTCAATAAATACCATGTTGAACCATTATAAGCAACTGACGCATAAAAACGAGGCTCACGTCCTACATACTGCATACTAACACCCACTCTGTTATTGCCTAATTCCGGATACTGATCTTTATTTTCATCTGTCACAAACCCTTCAGCACGGGGATTAGGATCAATACGTTTGGCATATGCCGGATAGTCTATATATTCAGAATCTTTTCCCGGACAATTCTTACCATCCTTCATGTAGTAAGCATCACATTGCTTTTGTGTTAGCCCATGGGTATTCCAGCCATTAGCCGCACGTGGCAATTGATGTCGTACCATCACATTAATACCCTCCGTACTTTGATTTTGTCCGCGTGTAAAAATCAGTTCCGGATTATCAGAAGCATTCACATTACCATTAAATAATGAACGATAAGATTCATATGGATCGATATCTTTATATCCATCAGGCCAGCTCTTATTCACGAAGTTACCATCATCATAAGGAGGAAGTGTGGGAAGATATCCGGTACCAACTTGTTCGCTGGCAGATTTATGATATAATTCATAGCGTGTTCCACCTTCAAGTTTCATAACATCAAGGGCAGCCGCAGCAGCTTTCGCCCATTTTTCCTCATTGTATTCCTGTGCTATCAAGTTCCGTCCATTACGATCAACTAAATCGGTAAACTTCTCTGTATCTCCTGGACGAGGATTATTGATCGGACTTGCAGCATAAAGCAGTACCTTTGCACGAGCAGCTAAAGCAGCACCACGTGTCGGACGAGCGACATTATTAGCTCCACGTTTTGAGGGAAGATCCCGAGCTGCAATTTTCATTTCTGAGGCTATATAATCAGCGCATTCATCATACGTATTGCGTGGTATGGCAAGTTCTTCATATTCTTTTGTATAATCCAATCCTTCTTCTGGTAGCAAAGGTATTGGACCATATTTTCGAAGTAGTAACCAATAATAATATGCTCTGACAAAACGTGCCTGTGCTTTCAAATCAGCTCGTTCCTCCTCAGTAAACTTCATATTTTGGTCTATATTCAATATAAAAATAGAAGCTTGGCGTATCCCCTCATAACATGATCCCCAAGGACCTTGTTCCCAGTTCTCATCATATTCACCGTTTTTCCATTTCTTATACTTATCATCACGGTCACCAAAGTACATGTCATCAGCAAAGCAATACATAGTATGTCCTTTACTGGAAACATCCGCATTACTACCAGTCAAATGTTCAAATGCATTTGCCAGCCACTCTTCTGTATAATCTCTACTAGAGAATACATCTTTCAAACTCATACGATCCTTAAAATAGCGGTCAGCATCAAGTTGGTCTGCACAAGAGGAAAGTCCTAATCCGATTCCTAAAATCGCAGATAGTAAAATATATTTTTTCTTCATCAGTATAATCTAAATTATAAGTTAACAGATAATCCTAAAGTAAATGATTTTGCCAACGGATATTCCGTTCCTGTAGAACTTCCAAGTTCCGGATCCCACAACTTAAAGCTGGAGAAGGTTAAGAGATTACTTCCACGAAGGAACAAACGGATATTGTTGAAACGAATTTTATTAACTAATGGTTTGGGTATAGAATATCCTAACTCTAAGGTTTTCAAGCGTAAATACGAACCATTCCGTAACCAGTACGTAGACTGACGATAGTTGTTATTATTCCCACCATAACTTAAACGAGGATATGAAGCATTGGGATTTTCTGTAGCCATTGTTCCCGATATTTCATGTTCAATCCAACGATTAGAGCCAGCAACATCAGCTAAAATATTTCCCCATTCACCAGAACTAAATGCATATACAGTCGGCCCATCTATAAAAAAGGATGTCTTACCAGCTCCCTGAAAATGTACATTTACATCCAATCCTTTCCAGCTTGCAGAAATACCGAAACCATAAATCATATTAGGCCTGGTTGTTGCACCAATAGCTACCTTATCACCATCATTAACAACACCATCACCATTCACATCTTTATATTTGATATCTCCTGGCTGAACTGTACCAAAATCTTGTCTCGGGCTATTACGAATATCATCATAGTCTTTGAATAATCCTAAAGCAATTAAACCTTTTGCCTGATTTACACGATAATCTCTTTCCATTTGATAAGGATAAACATTGTTTTCTTCATCCTTTTCCAAAATGGTATTCTTACTATACGTAATATTACCACGTACCGTTATGTCTACCTTATTAATCTTCTCCCGATAAGCAAAATTACCATCAAATCCCTCCGATAATACCTTACCAACATTTGCCCGTGGATTGCTTCCAAGTCCTACTATACTAGGAAGATATTTACGTTCCATCCAAATACCTTCTCGCTGCTCGTGGAAATAATCGACAGTAGCAGTGAATTTGTCATTAAACAAGGCTAAATCTACACCTAAATCGTGTTTTGTTGCGATTTCCCATGTAGCATAATTGGAAGCCAAATCTGTATAGCGTTTTCCTGAATATGAATTACTATAATTATAATCAGCCCAAGTATAACCAGTACCATCTCCAATAGTATACAAATAAGGGAAACGATATTCATCATTACCAATCTTTAAAACATCGTTACCTACTTTACCGAATGAGTAACGGATTTTAAACATATTCATCCATTTAAAATTCTTTTTGATAATAGGTTCCTCAGCCACATTCCATGCAACAGATACTGCTGGGAAAAAGCCAAAGCGATGGCCATCCGCAAAGTTCTCAGAGCCATTATACCCGAAATTAAAATCTGCAAAATAACGATAATTCCAATTGTAACTTACGCGTCCTGCCAATCCTAAATGACGACGGGCTATGCCTTTCTTCAGATCTTCACCTGTACCTACAGTAAACACTTTAGAATCTTGATTAAATTTCAAAATTCCACCGACATGATGTTCTTTAAAGCCCCGGTTGTAGTGTAATTCCGCTTCGAATATTTCGTTACGATTTCCTTCTGCAGAACTCGTCTGTTTCATTTTCTGCTCTTCAGTGACACGATCGAAAACTATTTGTCCATTTTCATCACGAAAACGTTGCGCCTTATATTGTTCCGGCCATTTAATACGGTCAATATTATTTTTATTCCAAGTATCAAATCCAAAGCGACCTATAAACTTCAATCCCTGGGTTATAAAATCCAACTTTTGTTCTAATGTAATATTAGTTTGTATTGTATTCTCCCAATGTTCTTTGTAACCAGTTTGTGTAGCAAGAACCCAAGGATTTGTTCTTTCACCAGTACCATAAGCAGGTACATAGCCATTAGAATACATCACAGGAACACTAATCGGATTTTGATACATCAAAGATTTCCAAACATCACCGGACAAGCCAGGTTCATTATACTTTTTCAATGAACCAGAAACACCAACCTTTAGTAAGGTCGTTTTCGTAATATCGATATCTGTATTTAAACGATAATTCCAAGTATTAGCATTCGCATTAGTATTATAATCTTTTCTTAATGTTTCATCTGTTTTATACATACCATCTTCTTTGAGATAGCTTAATGAAACAAAATAGCGCGCTGTAGAACCGCCACCATTCATATTCAGATTAGCACGATAAGTCATCGCTCCATCCTTCAACAAAAGATCTTTCCAGTCAACATTCGGATATAAATCAGGATCTAATCCCATGCGTAAAATATTTAATTCATCTTGTTGATAAATAGGTTCCTGATTACGAGTTATTCTCGACTCATTCATCATCGAAGCATACGTATATCCATCCACAAACTCTGGTGTAATTGTACGTGTATTATAAGAGGTCTCTACTTTTGCATCAATGTTAATTTTGCCAGGCTTACCATGTTTAGTGGTAATCAAAACAACACCATTTGCGCCACGACTACCATAAATAGCAGTTGCAGAAGCGTCTTTCAATACAGAGAAGTCTTCAATATCTTCTATATTTACATCATCCAGATCACGCTCAAAACCATCCACCAATACAAGTGCCGATGTACTGGCACCAAATGTGGAGATGCCACGAATCCAGAATTCAGAAGTGTTTCTACCTGGTTGTCCAGATGTCTGCATGGCAAGTACACCAGCTACATTACCAGCTAAAGCATTGACAACGCTTCCATTTGCAGTATGCATCAAGTCAGATACATTAACCGTTGTAATAGCACCTGTTACTGTCAATTTTTTCTGTACTCCTGTACCTGTAATTACGACCTCATCCAGCGAACTGGCTGCCGATTCTTTCATCGTTACATTTACTACACGCTGTTCTTTTATTAACACTTCTACCTTATCAAAACCTACATAAGAGAATATAAGTCGCTGATATGGTTCTATAGCTATTTTATATTTTCCATTTATATCAGTTATAGCTCCCAAACCTGGAACATCTTTTACCGTTACATTTACACCGACCAAAGGCTCTTTCTGCGCATCAGTCACAACTCCTGTCACTACTATGTTTTCTGCCCATGTACTTATTGAACAACTTAGCAGCAATATACATGTTATTAAAAAATATCTCATATTTACATGTGTTTATTCATAAATATATCATTCCACTACAGTGTTCTTCTCTGGATTCTCTTCATCATCCCAATTTTCAAGACCTATTCTACGAATACTATGATTTTCAATATCACCGACATAGAATACATTGTTTATAGAGTCATAAGCTATTGCGGCAGGCTGATCAAAGCGAGCCTCTTCACGCAAATCGCCATTCACATTTCCATATGGTTTGTCATTTAACCCGGCACTTCCACGACCTGCAAAAGTCGTTACCAATCCTTCTGGAGTTAATATACGAATACAATGATTATGGCGGTCACAGAAATAAAAATCATAGTGATCTGATTTTCCTTCATCTACATATTGTTGATTCTTGACAAAAACACCTTGATAAGGACTATTCAGACGGGCACTTGTTCCAACCTTGTCTTCCCAGCCTGATTGCCCAACTTGCCCACACAGTAAATAGGGTGTACCAAAACTCTTTGTTTCTTCATTATAATTAGTCCGCATGATATAATGCTGATTAATCACTACAATATAAGCATAATTGCCTGTAGGATGAATAACCATATTAAACTCCCAATTATTATCTTGGATGGACCCCATATAATCACGATGTGCTATACTATTATCTTTTCCAACTCCCCATTGTCTATAATCGTACCGATAAATATCTCCTTTGGTATAACTATTATAATACAACTCTTTATTTCTAGGATGGATAGCAGAACCATTACATTGTTTACCGGCAGCCAATACTTGGAAACTTGAAAAATTGTCTGCACGTGTTGCATAAACATTACTAACGATATTGATATCCGGATCACCTCCACTTCCTCCATCATTAGCAATAATCATCGTATCTCCATCAACTGTCCATGTAATAGTACGCATACGTCCTAAATCTCCTCCAGTCTTCAATCCAGTACTAATTTTTTCATTTTTTAGATCAAAAATGCGCAATGGTTTACCGTTATCCTGAGCCAAGTACAGGGTGTTTGGATAATCTTTAGGGTCAAATGAAAACCAAGTTGGTTCTGCCACACCATAATATTTTGTAAATGATTCGGCAAATGAGCCATCCATTGGTTCATAATGTCCATCCTCTCTTTCCTTTCCATATAAAGTAGAAACCAGAATTTTACGAACATAGGTAAATTTATCTTTAGCTTCTACTGTTTGAGCATCCGAACCTTTTCCAATTGTCAGAATTAAGTTTCCCTCTTTAACTTTACCAGGAATCATACAATAAATACTATTTCCTTTTGCATTAATTACAGGAGCCTTTTTACCTCCAATTGTCACGTCTATAATAGAAGTATCAGTACCAAAATTACTCCCATTAATTATCACGCGTGTCTTAGCTCCTCCCTCTTTGGGAGTAAAATCTGTTATTTCTATTGGTGTACCAGGATCATAAGGTGCGGTTTCACCATCATTGTCATCCTTACAACTCATGAAGCAAAGAGTTAACAAGACTAATAAGAACCAATGGGTATTCCAATGCCCTCTCTTCATTATTCTACATTTCATAATAAAACTAGATTTAATTTATTGATTGTTCAACATTTTATCTGTCAGTACCTTCATCCAATGTCCTCCAATAACCGAACGAGCCTTGAACCCTGTCATCTGAGCTGTTTTTGTATCATACCAATCACTAACAGGTACCCGTGAAACCGTTTCATTGATATATTTATAAAGAGGATCTACAAACTTCTCAAAAGTTACTTGATCAGAAGACATAGCTGCCGTCCACATAATCCAATCAGACTTTGTGTAATCTTTCCGAGAATCCAATGGTAATCCATAAGGATTCTGCTTAGTCAAGTAATAATTGATTTCTTTGCCAATTACATTATTAGGAAAGAGGTTCAGATTCCACATCTTATCCCAGATCATGTTGTACTTTTGGCTCCAAGTGTTTTCCCGGTCGAATGTCAACCGGAAATGATCTCCATCGTCAGCCATCCGTTCCCATTTCTCCGCCATCTCGCGAGCGGCGGAAACATACCGGACCGCCTGTTCCTTATCTCCCAACATCTCTGCTAACTTTCCGTATCCGGCAATACCCATGATCGCTTTTATCGAAAGGTTGGCATTATGAGCCAAATGTCCGGCAAAATCATCCGTGCAAAGTTGGTTTTCCGGGTCCTGTCCAAACGACCCGCAAACACATTAACATCCTATTAATTAATGGATTATGATTGAATTGTATTGCGTTTGTATTGTAATTCTATGTATTATACATGAATAAATAAGTTACAGAAAGAAAAGAATTATAGGAAGTATGAGATACTTGTCTTATATATTAGAATAGCAGTTCCTTATAGATTTATTTAAAAACTTTATTTTCATCTGTCTAAATGCTCTAACGATGTAAGAATGAAGCATATCTGTTTGGACATGAACATAAACTCTATAATATTACCGATAGTACTTTATATGGCTAGATATCAGCATGTAGTGTACTGAATAAGTTGACACTTCAAAAATCGAAAATAAAGATGAAATATTCGAAAAAGAAGTACAACTATTACAGTGATGATGAACGAATGTCTTATATTCGTGAGTATTTATCAAGTCCCGAGAGCAAATCTGAGTTTTGTAAGCGTCACGGCTTTTGTGCCAAGCTTCTTACTTATTGGCTTAACAAGTATCAAATAGAAGACAAAGATATGGGTAGATCCTCTAAACCAGTAAATAGCGATGCTATTGATTCTAGTATTTCTGAGCTCCAGAAAGAACTATCGCTATTGCGTGCTGAGAACCGTAAACTTCATCGGGCTCTTGCTGATGAGAGTTTACGTCACGAGGCGTGCGAAGAACTCATCAATCTTGCTGAATCCACGTATCATATCAAGGTACGAAAAAACTCCGATGCCAAGTAATCGACACCTTGTCACAGAGGTACTCATCCCGACGCAAACGTGGTTGTATAAAGTTCCTCTGTGATTACTTCGGCATAACCCGACAAGGTTATTACAAGCATGTGAACCGACATTTGGAGGTTGATATCCTTACCACAAGCATCGTGTTGTACTGCAAAGAACTGTTGGAACTCATGCCCAAAGCTGGTATGCGCGAGTTATACGCCTGCTGCGTGAGTAAGTTTGGACCAAAGATGGTTATCGGTCGTGATCGTTGTTATGACATTTTTCGCTCCAATGGTTTGTGTCAACGTACAAGTCGCAAGCGTCCTAAAACAACGAATTCGAACCATAATTACTATATCTACCCCGATCTGTTGAATGTTGCACCCAAATTTGTCGCTACAAGATTGGGCGCTATGGTAGTGGCGGATATAACCTACGTAAACACCGGTCAGGGCTGGGCTTACCTCTCGTTGCTTACCGATGCGTCAAGTCGTGCCATCGTGGGATATGCGCTTTACAAAACTCTTGAGACGGAGGGGCCCTTGAAAGCTTTGGAGATGGCAATATCATTCTATGAGAAGTATCACATAGACATGAGCACTCTTATTCATCATTCCGACCGGGGTGTCCAATATTGCTCAAATAAATATGTAGAGAGGCTTAAAGAGCATCAAATCAACATCAGTATGACGCAGTGTGGTGATCCTTTACATAATGCATTGGCTGAAAGAATGAACAACACCATTAAAAACGGTTGGCTATTCGACTGTGATGATGAGAGCTTCGAGCAAGTAAGCAAGCGCATTGAAGATGCTGTATATGTATATAATCATGTGCGGCCTCATCAAGGGATAAACATGAGGACACCTATGGAAGTGGTCAGCGAAACGGGAGGATTAACAGCATAATACCCGCTCGTCGGGACGGGTGGTCCCGCCCCTTGCCGCTAGGGCGATCCCCGACCGAAGAGTTTTTGGTTGTTGGCAACATTACATTTTCCTGAAGAAGGCTTGCGTAAATAAAGGAAGATGCATAAATTTGCAAGCACCAACAAAAGACAACTAACATAGGAATAAGAATAACAAAAGTAAACCTATTTAGATATTAAAGTATATTGAGTAAACTAATTCAGTTATAACAAACGAAGTTGTCAACTAAAACCAGTACACATCAATAACTTATAGTTTCCTATCATTTCTTGGAATGGAAACTGTCGTTTCCCGGTGAGGGAACGGCCGTTCCTTTTAATGGAAACGACCGTTCCTTTTAAAGGGAACTGGCGTTTCCTCCGAGGAAACTAACGCTTGCCCCATATGATACTGATACTTGATTTATATAGACTAACAATTTAGCGTATAGC
>ENA-OPVU01001606-OPVU01001606.1-human-gut-metagenome-genome-assembly--contig:-NODE-1606-length-11072-cov-5.654352_pt1 | contig 11072 bp, 6 predicted proteins | sample MGYA00241497_ERZ501986 | MGnify/ENA primary metagenome ERZ501986 (study PRJEB25962, sample SAMEA2042995) | human gut metagenome | biome: human gut; feature: human-associated habitat; material: faeces...
AAGACGAGGACAGCGGCAAATGGTACAAAAACAGATGCAAAACGGAAGCATCCCGAAAAAAATACGGAAAAAACCGCAAAACAGGCAGATTTGCCATGATTTTTCTTGAGAATTTCTCTTAGTTCTTATTGACGTTGCGCGAGTTTTTGTGTATAATTCTTAAATGTATGGTAAAAAAAGGCGTAAAAGCACCTTTCTTGCCATCAACGAATCTCGCACTGGGAGGGAGGGAAATTCATGTCAGAGGTAAAAGTTAAAGAAAATGAATCCTTGGACAGCGCACTGCGTCGTTTTAAAAGAACATGTGCCAGAGATGGTATCATGGGCGAAGTACGCAAAAGAGAGCATTATGACAAACCCAGCGTAAAACGCAAAAAGAAATCCGAAGCCGCTAGAAAACGTAAATTCAGATAATCGTATGAAAGCGTTTTCCGTGGCTGTCAACAAAATGACTGCTTGCAGGCATTTTTGAGCAGACACGAGAAAACCTGAGTTGATGAGTAAAACGAAGTTTTACGAATTGCTTTCATGGTTTGATAAATTTTACTAAGTTTTACGAAGCGAAAAGGGATGATTATATGTCATTAAAAGAGCAGCTTTTTGCAGATTTGAAAACTGCTATGAAAGAAAAGGATACCATCAAGAAGGATACGATTCAGCTGATTCGTTCCGGTGTTCTGCAGATCGAAAAGGATAACAAGGTTGAGCTGGATGATGAAGGTGTCATCGAGGTTATCTCCAAGCAGCTGAAAAGCAGAAGGGATTCCCTGCCCGACTATGAAAAAAGCGGCAGACAGGATCTGATCGAAAAACTCAATAAAGAGATCGAAGTTTTGTTAAGTTACCTTCCAGAGCAGTTAAGCGAGGATGAAATTCAGAAGATTACTGATAAGTATATTGCTATGATTGATAGTGCTATAGATGATAAGACGAAAGAGATACTTACAGTTTAAGAAAATGTCAGGGCTGTTGGATATTTTACAACAGCCTTTTTGTAATTGAATGAATTGCGAGAGGAATCATAGATATGGATACATTTAACGAGAGTCTCGGATTAAAGATTCCGGGGCATGTTGCCGTTATTCTTGATGGTAATGGAAGATGGGCTAAGAAAAGACATCTCCCAAGAACAATGGGACATGTGCAGGGAAGCAAAGTTGTTGAAGATATGCTTTATGTCGTAGATGAGCTTGGTGTAAAGTATTTTACTGTATATGCTTTTTCAACAGAGAACTGGAAACGTTCAACGGAAGAAGTAAGTACTCTTATGGGAATCTTAAGAACTTATCTTAAGGATTGTGTTAAGAAATCCATGAAGAATAATGTGCGATGCAGGGTTATTGGAAGAAAAGATGAACTCAGCCAGGATATTATAGACAGTATCAATAATCTTGAAGAGAAAACCAAGAATAATACAGGGCTTAATTTTACTATAGCCATTAATTATGGTGGAAGAGATGAGATAACAAGAGCGGTAAGAAAGATTGCCGGCAAGGTATCAGAAGGAAGTCTTAAGCCTGAAGATATAGATGAAGATACAATAAGTAATAATCTTGATACTTGGGAATTGCCAGATCCAGATTTACTTATAAGAACAAGCGGTGAGCAGAGATTATCTAATTATCTGTGCTGGCAGCTTGCTTATACAGAATTTTATTTCACAGATATTTATTGGCCTGATTTTGACAGGGAAGAACTTATTAAAGCATTTGAGAAATATAATAAGACGGAAAGAAGATTCGGCGGAGTTAAGGAGGAGTAGATTATGCGTACAAGAATTATGAGCGGAGCTGTGCTCATAGTCATACTTTTCACATGCCTGTATTTTGGAGGCTGGGTTACATTCGGGTTCAGTCTGTTTATTTCACTTGTTGGAATGTATGAGCTTATTAAAGTTAAGAAGCTTGAGAAGACAGGACTGGCAGTTGTAGGATATATAGCGGCAATTACTTATTATTTTATTCTTTTGCTTAATGATCCGGCATATATTTTACTGCTTCTTGTAGCTTCATGCATACTTATGATGTCAGTATATGTATTTACATTTCCAAAATATAAGACAGAAGATGTTATGTGGGTATTCTTCAGTATAGTGTATGTTGCTGTAACACTTTCTTATATCTATCAGGTAAGAATGCTGCAGGACGGAATATATATCGTATGGCTTATATTCGTGTCTTCATGGGGCAATGATACATGTGCATATTTCACAGGTGTATTTCTTGGAAAGCATAAGATGACTCCAAAGCTTTCACCTAAGAAGACTTACGAAGGTGCAATAGGAGGAGTTGTCGGTGCGACACTTCTTGGCTTTGGATATGGATTTGCCATAAGCTCTAAGATGTCAGATGTACTTGTGCATCCTGTATATACATTTGCAATAGCCAGCTTCATAGGTGCATTCCTGTCTATATTCGGAGACCTGGCTGCATCTGCTATTAAGAGAAATCATGATGTGAAAGACTATGGAAAGTTAATACCGGGACATGGTGGAATTATGGACAGATTCGACAGTGCTATATTCACTGCGCCTGTTGTTTACTGGTCAATAGAGGTTATTAACAAAGTCTTTGGAGGTTGATAATGAAGAACGTTTCGATACTTGGTTCAACTGGTTCAATTGGAACACAGACATTAGATGTTATTAGAAGAAATGCTGATATTAATGTAGTTGCACTTGCAGCGGGTACAAGGGTTTCTGACCTTGCAGAACAGGTCCGTGAGTTCAAGCCACAGCTTGTATGTATAGGTAAAGAAGAACTTGTTCCAGAGTTAAAGACTCTTATCGGTGATATTGATGTTAAGATTGTAAGTGGTGACGAAGGTCTTATTGAGGCTGCAACAATTGAGAGTGCAGAAATTGTTGTCACAGCGGTTGTAGGTATGATGGGAATTACACCTACAGTTGAAGCTATCAAAGCACATAAGGACATTGCACTTGCCAATAAAGAGACACTTGTGTGTGCAGGTCATATTATTATGAGTCTTGCTAAGGAATGTAATGTTAATATATATCCTGTTGACAGTGAACATTCAGCAATATTCCAGTGCCTTAACGGTGAGAACCGTGGTGAGATAGAGAAGATTCTTCTTACAGCTTCTGGTGGTCCATTCAGAGGAAAGAAAAGAGCTGACCTTGAAAATGTACAGTTAGAGGATGCACTTAAGCATCCTAACTGGGCTATGGGACGCAAGATAACAATAGATTCTTCTACTATGGTTAATAAAGGGCTTGAGGTGATGGAGGCACAGTGGCTTTTTGGAGTACCTGCCGAAAAGGTTCAGGTTATAGTCCAGCCACAGAGCATAATTCATTCAATGGTTGAATTCAAGGATGGAGCTGTAATGGCACAGCTTGGAAGTCCTGATATGAGACTTCCTATACAGTATGCTCTTTATTACCCTGAAAGAAGAGAGCTTAACACAGAAAGACTTGATTTCTACGAACTGGCTAATATTACATTTGAAAAGCCGGATATGGAGACTTTCAAGGGACTTAAGCTTGCTTATGAGGCAGCAGCTCGTGGAGGAAATATCCCGACTGCGCTTAATGCGGCCAATGAAGTAGCTGTAGCAAGATTTTTAGACAGAAAGATAAAATATCTGGATATTCCGGATATTATAGAATACGCCATGAATGAAGTGGATTATATTAATAATCCAACTGTAGAGCAGATTCTTTCTACACAGAAGATAGTAACAGACATGATAGAAAGCAGGTGGTAGAAGTTGGTTCTTAATGTATTTCTGGCGATTCTTGTACTCAGTATAATTGTTATTGTCCATGAATTCGGACATTTTATAATAGCTAAGGCTAATGGAATAACGGTAGTTGAATTCTCAATCGGATTCGGACCTAAGCTGATACATTTCAGAAAAGGTGAGACGGAATATTGTATTAAAGCACTTCCTTTTGGTGGTGCATGTACGATGCTTGGTGATGAGTTTCTTGAGATGAGTGTTATACAGTCAGAAGAAGATGATGACGAAGAGCTTACGGATGAAGAGAAGGAAGCTAAGAAAAGGAAGCTTGCTATTGAAAATGGTTATGACATGGAAAAGTCATTTGCAAGTAAATCAGTCTGGGCAAGAATTGCTGTTATAGCAGCAGGTCCGGTATTTAATTTCCTTCTTGCTTTCGTGTGTGCAGTAGTTATTGTCGGAAGTCTTGGCTATGATCCATGTGACATTGACGTTGTTAAAGATAATTCGCCAGCCACAGAAGCAGGGCTTCAGGAAGGTGATGTCATAACTAAGGTTAATGGACATAAGGTAACATTTTACAGGGATTTTTATTTTTACAGGGCTTATAATGCAGATAAGACTCTTAATATAACATTTACAAGAGACGGTGAAAAGATGACAACAACTGTTACTCCGCAGCATATTAAGCAGCAGAAGTATCAGGTTGGAATTATGATGAATGAGAATTGTCTCATAAGTTCTGTTACCAAAGATTCTCCGGCTGAAAAGGCGGGACTAAAAGCTAATGATGTTATCAAAGCAGTTGATGGTACTGCAATGGAGAATAGTTCCAATGTGACAGAAGCTATTACATCAAGCGGCGGCAATAAGGTTGTATTCACGGTTGCAAGAGATGGAAAAAATGTTGATGTGACAGTTGAGCCTAAGATGGTTGAAGTTGAAAGCTATGATACAGGCTTTGTTGTATATGGAGACAGGGTAAAGACTTCTCCTATTGGTACGCTTAAGTATTCAGTGGAGGAAGTCGGATACAGTGTCAAGACTGTAATTCAGAGTCTTGGAATGTTATTTACAGGAAAGATTGGGTTTGATTCATTGTTAGGACCTGTTGGAACTGTCAGCACAATGAGTGAGATTGTTGAAGAAAGTAAGGCAGATGGTGCATTTTATGTATTCCTTAATCTTATGAATCTTGCAGCACTTATCAGTGCCAACTTAGGAGTAATGAATCTGCTGCCAATTCCGGCACTTGACGGAGGAAGACTTGTATTCCTTATAATAGAGGCATTAAGAGGCAAGCCGGTTAAGAGAGAACATGAGGGAATTGTCAATTTTATAGGTATGATACTTCTTGTCATACTTATGGTTGTTGTATTGTTTAAAGATATAATGGCATTGTTCTAATTCAGAAAGGACACAGGGGTTATGTACAGAGATAATACTAAAGTTGTTAAGATAGGAAACCGTATGATTGGCGGTGGCAATCCTATTCTTATACAGTCAATGACTAATACACATACAGAAGATGTTGAGGCTACGGTTGCGCAGATTAAGGCACTTACCAAAGCCGGTTGTGAAATCATCAGATGCACAGTTCCAACTAAGGAAGCTGCACTTGCAATCAAAGAGATAAAGAAGCAGATAGAGATACCTCTCGTTGCAGATATACATTTTGATTACAAGATGGCTATTATGGCAATGGAGAATGGGGCTGACAAGATTAGAATTAATCCGGGCAATATCGGCGGAACAGACAAGATAAAGGCTGTTGTTGATGTTGCAAGGGAAAGAAATATACCAATCAGGGTTGGTGTCAACAGCGGTTCACTTGAGAAAGACCTTATTGAGAAATATGGTGGAGTAACAGCAGAGGGAATCGTTGAGAGCGCACTTGACAAGGTTAAGATTATTGAAGACTTAGGTTATGATAATCTTGTTGTCAGCATCAAATCTTCTGATGTAATGATGTGTGTTAAAGCACATGAGCTTATTGCAAAACAGACTAATCATCCGCTTCATGTTGGAATTACTGAGTCTGGAACAATATTCTCAGGAAGCATTAAGTCATCAATCGGACTTGGTCTTATACTGAATCAGGGAATTGGCGACACAATAAGAGTTTCTCTTACAGATGATCCTGTAAGGGAAATAGAGGCTGCGAAACTGATACTTAAGACTCTTGGCTTAAGAAAAGGTGGAATAGAGGTTGTTTCATGCCCTACATGCGGAAGAACAAGAATTAATCTTATAGACCTTGCAGGAAAGGTTGAGAAAATGGTTTCAGGGTATGACCTTGACTTGAAGCTTGCTGTAATGGGATGTGTAGTTAACGGACCGGGAGAAGCAAAGGAAGCTGATCTTGGAATTGCAGGCGGTGACGGCTGCGGAGTACTTATTAAACATGGAGAGATTATTAAGAAGGTTCCAGAAGAGGAACTTCTTGATACACTCAGGTATGAACTTGATAATTGGAATGAGTGATACATATGTACAGATTTTTTGAAGTGTTTAAGACGCTGAAGCTGCCAGAGGATCTGGCGGTGTATTTTGAGAATGTTGAAGTAACTAAAGTCTCGAAAACATCGACCAATTCTCTGGCACGCGTTTATATAAAGAGTGACAGGGTAATAGAAAAACCAATAATATTCAAGGTTGAGGATGCATTAAAGAAACAGATATTCCGTATATCCAACATGGACGTGCGGATTATCGACAGATATGTTTTGTCAGCACAGTATACGCCACAGACTGTAATGGATATATATTATGACAGTATCCTTGCAGAGCTGGAGAAATACTGGACACTTGAATATAATCTTTTAAAGAATTCCCAGTGGGAGTTTGAGAAAGAGGATATGCTTGTATTCACGATTGAGGACAGTTTCCTTGCACATCAGTATGCTGATACACTGACAGATTATTTCAAGAAAATATTCCTGAACAGATTCGGGTTTGAGATAGATGTTGAGTATCAGTATGCCAAGAAGAAGGAAAGCCAGTACGAGAGAGAAAATGCATACAGGATTAATCTTCGTGTCAAAGAAATTGAGAATAATATGATGGCGGCAGCAGAAGATAATGCCGACGGCAGGGATGATAAGAAGCTTACTTCTGAACAGAAGGCAGCAAAGAAAGCTGAGACAGCAGCCAAGCAGAAGGCGGCTAGAGCAGCATTTTTTGCAAGCGATAACAGAGGCAGGGAAGAGCTTAAGACATACAGCAGAAAGCCTGCTAACGAAGATGTTTTATATGGAAGAGATTTTGACGGTGATGTAACACCGATTGAACAGATAGATACGGCAATCGGAGATGTTATTATCTCTGGTATGGTCCGTAATGTTGAAATGCGTGAAATCCGTAACGAAAGAACTATTATTATGTTCAACGTGACAGATTTTACAGACACAATTACAGTGAAGGTATTTGCAAAAAATGAGCAGGTACCGGAGCTTTCAGGTGTTATCAAGAAGGGGAATTTCTTAAAGATTAAGGGTAATGCTACATTTGACAAGTACGACCAGGAAATATCAATTGCCAATGTGTGGGGCATAAGAAAAGGCTCTGATACAAGACAGGTGCGTAATGACCTCGCACTTCATAAGAGAGTTGAGCTGCACTGCCATACTAAGATGAGTGATATGGATGGTGTGTCTTATGTATCTGATATTATCAAACAGGCAATCAGATGGGGACATAAGGCAATTGCAATTACTGACCACGGTGTTGTGCAGGCATTTACAGATGCATTCCATACGATGAGCGACCTCAAAGGCTCTTATGCCAAGAAGGGTGAGAAGCTTGATTTTAAGATAATATACGGAGTCGAGGCTTATCTTGTTGATGATACCAAGCAGATAGTAACGAATCCGAGAGGACAGAGCTTTAACGATACATATGTTGTGTTCGACCTTGAGACAACGGGATTTTCTGCGGAAGTTGACAGAATTATAGAGATAGGTGCAGTCAAGGTGTGCAATGGTGAGATAGTAGACAGATTCTCTACATTTGTTAATCCTGAGATTCCTATTCCATTCAGAATAGAGACGCTTACGCACATTAATGACCAGATGGTTATGAATGCACCTAAGATAGAGGAGATTCTGCCTAAGTTTCTTGAATTCTGCGAGGATGCTGTTATGGTTGCACATAATGCGGAATTCGATACGAGCTTCATAATCAATAAGGCAGAGAAGATTGGTTTAAATGTGGATACTACCATTATAGACACAGTGCTTCTTGCGCAGTTTCTTATGCCAAATCTTCATAATTATAAGCTGGATACGCTTACAAAGCATCTTAATGTTGTACTTGAAAGCCACCACAGGGCGGTTGACGATGCTGCTGCGACTGCAGACATATTTGTCAAGATGATAAAAATGCTTTACGACAGGGATATTCCTGACGTTGATAAGCTTAATGAAGAAGGTAAGATGGATGAGAACGCCATCAAGAAGCTTCATCAGTATCACTGTATAATTCTTGCTTCTAATGAGATGGGAAGGATTAATCTGTACAGACTTGTTTCTGCATCACATTTGCAGTACTTTAACAGATTCCCTAAGATACCGAAGAGTCTTGTTAACCAGTACAGGGAAGGTCTTATTATAGGAAGTGCGTGTGAGGCAGGTGAGCTTTTCAGAAGTCTTGTAAATGGTCGTTCAGAAGCAGAGATAGCGAGAATAGTTAATTTCTATGACTATCTTGAGATACAGCCAATTGGCAATAACAGGTTTATGATTGAGAAAGAGGACTGTTATGTTCAGAATGAGGAGGATTTGCGCAATCTGAACCGTAAAATAGTAGAGCTTGGGGACAAATTCGGCAAGCCTGTTGTGGCGACCTGCGATGTGCATTTCTTAAATCCGGAGGATGAGGTGTACCGCAGAATTATCATGGCAGGAAAAGGCTTTGATGATGCGGATAATCAGGCACCGCTGTATCTTCATACTACTGAAGAAATGCTTCATGAATGTGATTATCTAGGAAGCGACAAGGCATACGAGGTTGTTGTAACCAACACTAATAAGATTATGGATATGTGTGAGGAGATTGAGCCTGTAAGACCGGATAAATGTCCTCCGTTCATTGAGAACTCTGACCAGATGCTTCGTACAATCTGTGAAAATAGAGCTCATGAGATATATGGTCCGGAGCTTCCACAGATAGTAACTGAGCGATTAGAGCGAGAGTTGAACTCAATTATCTCTAACGGATATTCCGTTATGTACATAATTGCACAGAAGCTTGTATGGAAATCTAATGATGACGGTTATCTGGTTGGTTCAAGAGGTTCGGTTGGTTCTTCATTAGCAGCAACAATGGCGGGTATCACCGAGGTTAATCCGTTAAGCCCGCATTATCTGTGTCCAAAATGCTACTATAATGATTTCTATTCAGATGAAGTCAAAGCATTTGCCGGAGGCGCAGGCTGCGATATGCCTGATAAGATATGCCCAAAATGCGGAGCGAAGCTTAATAAGATGGGATTTGATATTCCGTTCGAGACTTTCCTTGGTTTCAAGGGAAACAAAGAGCCTGATATTGATCTTAACTTCTCCAATGAATACCAGAGTAAGGCTCATGCCTATACAGAGGTTATCTTTGGAAAAGGGCAGACTTTCAAAGCCGGAACTATCGGTACTGTCGCAGAAAAGACTGCGTATGGTTTCGTTATGAAGTATTTTGAAGAGAAGTCAGCAAAGAATGCACTTGAGGGCAAGCCTCCTATTGTTAAGAGAAAATGTGAGATAGAACGAATAGCAGAAGGCTGTATTGATATTAGAAGAACTACAGGACAGCATCCTGGTGGAATTGTTGTACTTCCAATTGGTGAAGAGATTCATTCATTTACACCGGTACAGCACCCTGCAAATGATATGACGACATCTATAGTAACAACACATTTTGATTACCATAGTATTGACCACAACCTGTTAAAGCTTGATATCTTAGGACATCTTGATCCTACAATGATACGAATGTTACAGGATTTAACGGGAATTGACCCTCTTGAGATTCCACTAGATTCTAAAGAGGTTATGTCACTGTTCCAGAACACTTCTGCGCTAGGAATCAAGCCTGAGGATATAGGCGGCACAAAGTTAGGAGCACTTGGAATACCAGAATTTGGTACTGACTTTGCTATGCAGATGCTTATGGATACCAAGCCGCAGTATTTCTCAGACCTTGTACGTATCGCAGGACTTGCGCATGGTACTGATGTATGGCTTGGCAATGCACAGACTCTTATTAAAGAAGGAAAAGCTACTATTTCAACAGCTATATGTACACGAGACGATATTATGATATATCTTATCCAGAAGGGACTTGATTCAGAGGAATCATTTAAGATAATGGAAATGGTCCGAAAGGGTAAGGTTGCATCCGGCAAATGTAAAGAATGGCCGGAGTGGAAGCAGGATATGATTGACCATGGTGTACCGGACTGGTATATATGGTCATGCGAGCGAATCAAGTACATGTTCCCTAAGGCACATGCTGCAGCGTATGTTATGATGGCATGGCGTGTTGCATACTGTAAGGTATTTTATCCGCTTGCATATTACACAGCTTATTTTAGTATAAGAGCCACAGCATTTGACTATGAGAAAATGGCTATGAGTCCTGTAAGGCTTGAACACTACATTGCTGAGTACAAAGCCAAGAAAGCAGAAGGTACAATCTCTAATACAGAAGAAGATGAACTTGGTGTAATGCGTATTGTTCAGGAAATGCATGCAAGAGGCTATGAATTCACACCTATAGACATATATAAGGCAAAGGCAAGAACATTCCAGATAATTGATGGAAAGATTATGCCATCATTCAAGGTTATATCAAAGGTAGGTGAAGTCGCCGGAGAGTCAATAGAGATAGCCGCCAGAGATGGCGAATTCTTATCAAAGGATGACTTACGCCAGCGAGCCAAGATAGGACAGTCAGCGATAGATAAGCTTTCAGAGCTTGGAATACTTGGAGATATGACAGACAGCAACCAGCTGTCACTGTTTGACCTGTAATGGGGAATTGAGGTGAGTGTGATGATGGCTTGGGCTGAGGAAATGTGTTAAGAGGATGTGCTAAGTGGATGTGCTACGGTGATGTTTTGCGGGGCATTACTGTGTGTGTTATGTGGCGAACACCTACTAAAAGCTATCGGATAACAGAATTAGTGGGTATTTTTCTTATAATATTGCTACGGTTTCAGAGCAGAGACCTACTAAAGTATGTAAGTATTGTACTTTGGTAGGTCTTTTTCTTCCAATTTCATAGAATAAAACGACACATTACTTGTGATTGACCTACGCAATAGGCTGTATTGGATGTTTGCGTGTGCTTTTATTCTGAAAATATCTCAACCAGCAAGA
>ENA-OPVU01001609-OPVU01001609.1-human-gut-metagenome-genome-assembly--contig:-NODE-1609-length-11065-cov-1.662943_pt1 | contig 11065 bp, 10 predicted proteins | sample MGYA00241497_ERZ501986 | MGnify/ENA primary metagenome ERZ501986 (study PRJEB25962, sample SAMEA2042995) | human gut metagenome | biome: human gut; feature: human-associated habitat; material: faeces...
CGGGGACACAAGGATTTTCAGTCCTTTGCTCTACCAACTGAGCTATGGCACCTTTTTCGTTTGCGGGTGCAAAGATAAAGAGTTTTTTTTATACCGCAAGGCTTTTTGAGGAAAAATATCTAAAAAAGGTGCCTCTTGCTCTATGGAGCGAGGCACCTTACTTCTAAAAATCATTTGCTATCGAAGACATCAGTCGATATTCGGATTGATGCTGTGCCAGTCTTTGATGGCAGGCAGTACACCCATTTCTATCACTTCGTCACGAAGTTTGCAGAGATGGGCATAGCTTTCTTTCAGTTTGGCTTCTTCTTCGGGTGTGCCGTTCAGTTCCTTATAGTGTACACCGTCTTTGGTAATTTCAGTTTCCATTGCCATCATGATATGATCGAATTTTCCATTGGAGACATACGTTCCGGCAGGCCAGCGGAAAGGTTGTCCGCCCATAGCGGCAGCGATCATTTCAATGGAAAGATAAGCCGGACTTTGGAAGGAAGAACGGCCGCGCAGGTCGATGATATGTTTACCACCCTGTATTACACGCACTTTCAAAGCTTCCCATTCAGCCAATGGAAGGCGGGTAGTTCCGATGAAATCAGTCAGCGGTTCTCCTTTTATTTTAGTGGTTGAAGCGAATACTGCCATCTGTTCTCCATGTCCACCATACGTACGGCAGTTCTGAATGTCGGATATGGAAATATTTCACTAGCTCATTCTGCAGACGGGTACTGTCCAATGCTGCCAGTGTAGAGACCTGCGACGGTTTCAGACCGGAATAAAGCAATGTGATCAGTCCGGTGATATCAGCAGGATTAAAAATAACAACAATGTGTTTTACGTTCGGACAATATTGGCGAACATCTTTACCGAACTGAGCAGCGATTTCAGCATTTCCTTTCAACAAGTCTTCACGAGTCATGCCTGCTTTACGGGCTGCACCACCTGAAGATACGATATAAGAGGCCCCCGTCAGTGCTTCTTTGATATCGGAGGTATAAGTTAGATTCACACCTTCGAAACCACAGTGATATAACTCTTCTGCCACACCTTCCAAAGCGGGAGCAAAAGGATCATATAGACAAATGTTCGGGGTAAGTTTCATCATCATGGCAGTTTGAGCCATATTAGAGCCGATCATTCCGGCTGCTCCTACAATCGTAAGTTTCTCGTTGGTTAAAAATTCCATAATTATATATGTTTATAAGGTGAATAATCAGTTCTGGTTTGTTGTCGCTACAAAGATAACGCCTTAATCGTCAGATTGTTCATAGAAAATAGTTTTCCTTAATAACGAAAAGTTATATCTGTGCATGAAAGGGATGTGCGTAAAATAGATTATCTTTGTTCTTTATAAAGATATGGAATATATAATAAATAGAAGTATGAATATAGAATTAGGAAAGTTCAATCAGCTCGAGGTAGTAAAGGAGGTCGATTTCGGTCTGTATCTCGATGGAGGAGAAGAAGGAGAAATTTTGTTACCTACCCGTTATGTGCCCGAAGGCTGTCAGGTAGGGGATATGCTGAATGTATTTCTCTATCTGGATATAGATGAGCGACTGATTGCCACTACATTGACCCCGTTGGTGCAGGTGGGACAGTTTGCTTGTCTGGAAGTTGCTTGGGTAAATCAGTTCGGAGCATTTCTGAATTGGGGACTGATGAAAGACTTGTTTGTTCCGTTCAGTGAGCAAAAGATGAAAATGCAGGTTGGACGGAAATATGTTATTCATGCACATCTGGATGATGAAAGCTATCGTATCGTAGCTTCGGCAAAGGTAGAACGCTATCTGTCGAAAGACATACCGGATTATGCTCCGGGTACAGAGGTGGATATATTGATATGGCAGAAGACAGATTTGGGATTTAAGGCGATTATAGATAATAAGCATAGCGGATTGCTATATGAGAATGAGATATTCTGTACGTTGGAAACAGGTATGCAGATGAGAGCTTTTGTGAAACAAGTGCGCGAAGATGGTAAGGTAGACTTGATCCTTCAGAAGCCGGGATTCGAAAAAATAGATGATTTCTCGAAGACACTGCTGGATTATATCAAAGAGCATGGTGGACGAATCCATCTGAACGATAAAAGCCCTGCGGAGGATATCTATGATACTTTTGGCGTTAGTAAGAAAACATTCAAGAAAGGGGTGGGCGACTTGTATAAGAAGCGGTTGATTTCTTTGCAGGAGAATGGCATCACTTTGGCGGAATCCTAAACAGAATAGGGAAATCCCTATACAAGAATAGAGAGAATCATTGGGGTGGGGAGTTTTCTCACCCTATTTTTGTGATATCAGTTAAAGATAATAATTTCAAAACTAGATAAGTTATGCGTAAGATAATAATAAGTTTCTGCATTTTGCTCGCTGCTCTTTCTTTAAAAGCGCAGTCTATCAGTGGAATCAGGATTGATGGAGGAGACACTCCGATTCTTGTTTATTTTGGAGGAAAACAGATGTGTTACCCTACTACCACTTGTTTCGTTGCCAATTTGAAACCGGGAAATTATACGATTGAGGTGTATGCTTCCCGTTCTACCCGTCCGGGAGAACGCGTTTGGAAAGGAGAAAGATTGTATAATGAACGTGTTTACTTTAACGGAAATGGAGTACATGATATCGTTGTAGAAGAACCTGGAGATATCCGTCCGGGAAGGCCCGGCAGACCGGGAACGGGACAAAGTGGACATCGTCCGGAGCATGATCGCTATGATAGAGTGATGAGTGATCAACTCTTTAAGAAGTTCCTTGATAGTGTGAAGAATGAGCCTTTTGATAAAGATCGTATGGGGTTGATAACTGCTGCATTGACTAATTCAGATTTTACATCAGAACAATGTCTCCAATTGGTGAAGTTCTATACTTTTGATAATGAACGATTGAAAATAATGAAAATGATGTATCCCAATATTGTGGATAAAGAGGCTTTCTTTATGGTGACCGCTACTCTTACATTCTCTAAGAACAAGACTCAAATGAACGATTTTATCAGGGAATACGAAGGACGCTGATATAATTAACTAAAAACGATACGGTTATGAAAAAGATACATATAATCCTGTTTTTTACGTTGTGGGTGATCGCCAGCAGCTGCTCTACTTATTACGTGTCCAACAAGCAAGTGATGGAAGTGCAGCAAGGAATGTCTCGCCAGAATGTGGAAAGAATATTGGGTAAACCGGATTACAGACGTTTTGATGGCAACACCGAAGAATGGGAGTTCCATCGGGTCTCTTCAGTACTTTACGGAAACTCGATTAAGATTATAGTATATTTTGCAGATGGAAGGGTGACAAGTATGGATACATTTAACGGTGATGAAATTCTGCTGCCGCCTCCGGTAATGATGCCTCCTTCTGTTGTTGTAACCAATACGCCTCCGGTCTGCCCTCCACAGTATGAAGAAACATCCCGTCGCAGAACTCTTATGATGCACGACGAATTTGATCGTTTTCTACGTGATTTCCGGATGGTGATCATGCCTACTGAACAAATTAAGTATATAGACGACGTTTTGTTGGAATGCAACTTTACTTCTGCACAGTGCGGAAAGATTATAGATCAGATTAATAGCTCAGATACTCAGATGACTGTGATGAAGCGTATGTATCCGCAAATTGTGGATAAAGAAAATTTCAGTCCGGTTGTCAATAAGCTCTTTTCTTCTTTTGACCGTGACAGCATGAAAAAATATATCCAGGCTTATCATGGTGAGCAACGACCGGGAGATGCAGGATATGTACGGCCAAGAGCTATGAGCGCAGCTGAATTTGATCGTTTTTTCAATGAATATAGAGGCAAATCATTTGAGTCTGACCGGACCCGAATGCTGGATGAAGTCGTACCTCCTTCGGGATTCACTTGCGCCCAATGTCGTAAATTGGTGGATATGTGTACCTTTCAGACAGATAAGAAGAATATGATAAAGAAGCTTTATCCGAAAATCGCAGATAAGAAGAACTTCTCGATACTAACGGATGTTTTCACTTTTGAGATGGATAAGAGGGAGATGAGAGAGTTCGCGGAATCTTACGATAGCAGACGTAACTAAAAAAAATGAAATCATGAAAAGAATTCTGTTTATATTATTAGTAGTGACTGCCAGTACCACTGTAATGGCGGGAATGAGCACCAGTAAGGTGCGTAAGGAGACACGTTTCCTTACTGATAAGATGGCATATGAGTTGGACTTGAGTAATCCGCAGTATAATGATGTGTATGAGATTAATTATGATTTCATCTACTCTCTTCGTAATATTATGGATTATGTAGTGCGGGGTGACGAATGGGCGTTGGACGATTACTATGAGGCCTTGGATATTCGTAACGATGATCTTCGCTGGGTATTGAGTGATGGGCAATATCGCAGGTTTCTGGGGGCTGATTATTTTTATCGTCCGATTTACGTGACCGGAGGAAGATGGAATTTCCGGATTTATATTAATTATCCGAATCGTAGTTTATTCTATTTTGGTGTACCTTATCATTATCGGACTTACTGTGGTGCACATTATCGTCCGCATATTCATCATGTGAGCTATTACCGGGGAAGATACAATAACGTTGTCCATTATCCTACTCCATACCGGGTAAGGGATCAGAGAGTATTCCATTCTTATCGTCGTTCGGATTTCGGTTCTGTACGCTTCCGCCCGAATACTTCTGTTCGTCCGCATAATGCACCTGCCCGTCCCGGAGTTTCGGGACGTCCGGGAACATCATCACGTCCTAATTCATCGGGACGGCCTGGAAATTCTTCCCGCCCCCGTCCGGAATCGGGACATAGACCTTCAAATTCGGGCAGACCCTCTACAACTGAACGCCCGTCGAGTCCAAGCAGACCAACGACTCCAGGCAGACCGTCTACTCCTTCCAGAGACGATAAACCGAATAAGGAGACAACTCCGGGCAGAAATAATAACAGAGGTGAAGGAAATCATCATTCCGGAAGTCGTCCGGGAACAAGTACAGGTTCTTCGAACTCTGACCGTCGTCCGACAGGTGGCAGCACGAACCGCGAAAGTGGACGTGGCAGCAGTTCTTTCGGCAGTTCAAGTAGAACAAACGGCAGTACAACGAGCAGCCGGAATCATGATAGTTCGAACCGGGGAAGTAGTACTTCCGGCAGAAGTAGCAGTTCCGGTAGTACTTCCAATCGGGGCAGCAGTAGTTCCGGCAGCAGTTCCAGTAGGGGTAGCGTTTCCAGATCGACCGAAAGAAGCTCATCTTCAGGAAGCACGAGTAGCAGTAGCCGAGGCTCTTCTTCCCGTTCTTCAGAAAGAGGAAATAGCTCAAGAAGATAAAACCTATTCCTTTATTAATAAGTCATTGCTCCTCAGCGGTAGGAGAACTAGATTCCGGCGTATCGCCGACTAAACTATTCAGGGCGTCGCCCGTAACTTGGATATCGGGGCGGATAGTATCCGCCTCGATTTCACTTATCAGCCCCTTTTGAGCCAGACGTCCGGCAATCAGTTTATAATAGCCTTCCATATTCTTTTTCAATTGTCCGTTTTCTGCGAAGGAATTGCGGAAGTGTTTTGGTTTTGGGATAATGGAAGCCAGAAAGATACTCTCTTCGGTCGTGAGTTGGGAAGGCCGTTTATTGAAATAATAAGCAGAGGCTTCCCGGATACCGTAAATCAGAGGTCCCCATTCGGCAATATTCAAATACACTTCGTACATACGTTCTTTAGACGTCAGCCTCTCTGTCTCTATTAGCCATACGATCAAGGCTTCTTCCAGTTTGCGGGCAAAGTTTTTGTTCCGGTTGAGGAATACATTTTTCACTAGTTGCATGGTGATTGTACTGCCTCCTCTGGCAAAGCGTTTGACTTGCAGGTCGTAAATCAATGCTTCACGTATGGCATCGGGCAAGAATCCTTTGTGATAGAAAAAGGCCCCATCTTCACTTTGCATGACGGACATCCGTAGCAGGGGAGAGATACTGTCTAATGGTGTGAAATGTTCCCAAGAGGGGCCGATAGGGAATGACCTGACAGGCATGCCATTCTCATAAGCAGTGTAAGTGAACTCTTCGCTCATCTTGGAAAGAGGTGTCGCACCATATTCCATGATCCGGAAATCTTTTTCTTTTAACTCCGATTCAAATCTGAGGCTGTCTAATTGAGCGAAATCGATGTCCAGCAGAAAATGATAAGCCAACTCACCTCTTGTCTTTATTCCTTCCAGATTGCTGAATAACCCTTTGGGGAGAGAACCGAATAAATCGTCAGCCGGGAACCAGGATTTATCTATGGCAGCTGTGAAGTGCCATTGAGCTTCTTTCTTTTCTGCTCGCAGATAGGGGTGGAATTGTATTTTGTTGAATAGAACTGTAGTGGTGCTATCCAACTCCAGCGTATGATTGCCGATATTCATCTGATACGTAAGCTGTCCTCGATCCAGATGGATAACTTCCGGCGAAAGGGCTTTGTGGAATATATCAAGACCGCTGACTCTGGCTTTACCGTTCAGTCGTAGCTGATTATTTGCAAGATTTTCTTCGGTCATGCTATAATATAAGGTGTCGAAAGTAACTTCTGCCCCAAAGCGGCGGTTGATATAAGGCAGTGAGATTTTCTTTTTCCCGGTAGCGAAAAGTTCTGTTTTCAACATCCGGGCTTTTCTGTTCAGTTCGCCTGTGGCTTTCCATTGTTGTGTCAGGGTATCTTCCTTTATCTTGATGGCCGACTGAAAACGATTGTCTTCAATCGTGAAGGCGGGGATGCTTAGGGCAACAAAATTGTTGTCTTTCCGTTCGGTTATATTGAGTTGAGTCAGTTGTCCGTTTTCGGGCAGAAAGCCATATATTAAGTTCAATATCCGGTCGATACGATGGCTGTAGTTGCTTTCGGTGGCAGGTTTGGTTGTGGCTTCCGATTGGCATTGGCGTTTGGAGAATAGAAAATCATAGTTTGCTACGCTGTCCCGTTTGATAAAAGCAATCGTTAGTCCGTCCATACGGATATTGCGTACTTCAAAGTTTCCTTTCAGTAGTTTCCAGGGGGTCAGTTTGACGTTGACAGTTTGCAGCGTAAGGAGAGTATCCCTTTGCTCGGGAACTACAGAAAGTCCCTGAATGGAGACTTCATTCAGACTACACATTTCCAGATTCTCATAGTGAATGTGCAGCCCGTATGTTTGTTCGATGTGAGTAGTACGTTTATTGGCTATACTCCGTAGAAGAATGCTACGGCTTAGATAGACACCGACAAGGCAGATAAATAAGATTCCTCCAATTGATAACAGGAGAATACTTTGTTTGCTGTTCTTTTTCATCATTTGCCTTTAAATAAATTATTGGATGCAAAGGTAGATAATATTCTGTTCAACCGGATATAAGTCGTTCTTTTTTAACATGATGTCCGTTTATGAGCGAACAACTGTTCATTTTCGTACATCTGCTTATACCTTCTTTGTTCTGATTATTAGGTGTTTACTGTTTTGGCATACCCCTTGCATTTATATAATCGAAGGCGGGCAACTGAAAAATGAAAAAAAGTTCAGAAAGTTGCAACCATTCAATATAGATGTTCCGTCTAATAAACAGAAGAACAAAAAAGAAAGTTGAACAAATAAAAAATATACAATTATGAAAACTACAGTATTATTCAGAATGATGGTTTTAGTAGCAATGGTATTTGCCGGTATCGCTAATGCAGAGTTGAAAGCACAGAACAATAACTTCATTACTAATGAAGAGAAAGTGGATGATGTTGTTGTATCGAAGGTTATTTACAGACTCGATGGCTCTCTCTATCGTCACATGAAATATGATTTTACGTATGATGAACAAAAAAGAATGGCGTCCAAAGAAGCTTTCAAATGGGATTCATCCAGCGAAAAGTGGATTCCGTATTTCAAGATAGATTATACTTATTCTTCTAATGAGATCACATTGTTATACGCACGCTGGAATAAATCACATAAAGCTTATGACGACTCTGTAGAAAAGAGCGTTTATGAACTGAACGATGCTAATATGCCGATTGCATATATGAACTATAAGTGGAATGACTACAAGTGGATTGAAGAATCGGCAGGTAACTGGGCAATGAATATACAGACTCCGGTAATAGATGAAGCAGACCTGCTGCTTGCCGGAAAATAACGATACTCAGGGGATTGTGAAATTCTCTTTCTCTCTTAAGGTTAACAAACGAAAACGGTGGATTACCCGGACAAGGAATCCACCGTTTTTTATTGTATCTGTCTGGAAACAATGTAAGTTATTCTATTTAATAAGTGACAGGTATTCTTCGTATCCTTCTTCTTTCATTTTCTCTTTGGGGATGAAACGTAGTGAAGCGCTGTTGATGCAGTACCGCAGTCCGCCTTTTTCTTTCGGACCGTCAGTGAATACATGTCCCAAATGGGCATCACCTGTTTTACTGCGTACTTCCGTCCGTATCATTCCGTGAGTTGTATCTTTCTTCTCGGCAATCAGTTCTTTTTGGATAGGCTTGGAAAAACTAGGCCATCCGCAGCCGGAATCGAATTTATCAGTTGAAACAAACAAAGGTTCTCCGGTGGTGATATCTACGTAGATACCGGGTCGGTGTTCATTCCAGAATTCGTTATGGAAAGCAGGTTCTGTTGCATTCTTCTGAGTCACGGCATATTGTTCCGCAGATAATTTCTTACGGAGAGTTGCATCATCCGGCTTTTGATAGTTTTTGGTTTTAGAAGCATTGGCCTTGCGTGCCATTTCAAATAATGCCGGATTGATGTGGCAATATCCGTTCGGGTTCTTATCCAGATAATCCTGATGATAGATTTCTGCCGGGTAGAAATTTGTCAGTGGCTTTACCTCAATAGCAATTGGTTTTTGATATTGAGTGGACAATACTTGAATAGCTTTATTGATGGCAGATATATCGGCTTGGCTGATATAATATATACCTGTTCTGTACTGCGTTCCACGATCATTTCCCTGGCGGTTGAGGCTGGTGGGATCTATAGTCTGGAAATACAGGTTGAGCAATAAGTCCAGACTTACTTCTTCGGGATTATAAACGACTTTTACTGTTTCGGCAGCATTCGTTTTGCCCGAACATACTTGTTCATAACTCGGATTGGCAACATTGCTGTTGGCATATCCTACCTGGGTGCTTTCTACTCCCCTGATTTGTTTCAGAAAGTGTTCTGTTCCCCAGAAACATCCTCCTGCAAGATAAATTTCTGCTGCGATGATAAAGTGTTTCATATCCGTTGGTTCTTTCTATAGTAACGAATGAACCGGCGGATATGTTTGAAGTATTTCTTGTAAAAAACTCAATGGCGTTTTCTATTCTATGATTTCTCCTTTATAGAAATCCAGAATTTTAGTACGGAACAGATAATCATATTTAGCCTGTAACTTGTCAGAGAGTGCTTTAGTCAGATTCAACTTTGACTCATTATATTCCACGAAAGTTGCTTTACCGTTATTGAATTTCTCGCTCATTAACCGGAAAGATTCTTCATTGGATTTCACTGCGACTTCGCTGGAGTTGTATTTGCTTTCCGCAGCTACGGCATTATACCATGCCTGCTGTATTTCTTTATAAAGTACTTTCTTGGTGTTATCCAGTTGTAAGGCGAGATTTGCTTGTTGCAGGCGGGCGGTACGTACCCGGTTGCGGGTAGTAAAACGGTTGAAGATCGGAACACTTAGGTTGAAAGAAAGGGATTTGCTCAGATTGTTTTTTAATTGGCGTCCGAAACCGAATTCCGATTCACCGTTTAGTGTATAGTAGCTGCTTCCTAATCCTGCACTGAAAGAAAGTTGCGGATAGAAGTCACTTTGGGCAATACGAATATTTTTCAAGCTGCCTTGTAAGCGATATTCTGCTGCCTTAATCCCCGGCTTATATGCAAGTGCCTGAGTATAAATGTCGTCTGGTGCCGTTAGTGGTTCGAACTCCAGCTCTTCTTTAGGATTTTCAAGGATGAAACCTTCCGGTGTGGGCAATTCTAATAACTGGCTTAAGTTTAGTAATGACAATTTATAAGTATTGTCTGCTTGTACAGCTGTCATATTATCTTGTGCTACACGAGCCTGTGCTTCTGCTACTTCTGCAGGTGAGGCCTTACCTACTTCATGCAGTCCTTTAATACGTTTCAGCTGATCTTTGCTAAGGTCTACCTGACTTTGTGCTACCTTGTTCAATTCCAGATTGAAGAGAACCTGCAGATAGGCAGAGGTAACATTGATTGCAATATCCTCTTTTGCTTTATTCAAATCTTCGATAGCCGCTTGTAAATTGAGCTTGGCAAGCGAATATTGATTGGATAATTGCAAGCCCGTGAAAAGAGGTACATTGGTACTCAAGTTCAAACCTGTACTGGCACTGTTAGTGTCACTATATGAGTTATCTTTGGGAGAAGCTGTACGGCCCCAGCTCCATCCTTGGCTGACACCACCATTCAAGTTCGGGAGACGTGCCCATTTAGCAGTGTTTACACTTATTTTATTTTGTTCGGCTTCATTGGCTGTCTGACGAATGTCGATATTGTGCTCAATGGCATAGTCGATACATTGCCGCAGCGTCCACGCTTGCGAAGGGTTGTTCTGTGCCTGGATGGAGATGATTCCGACTCCGGCAAGCAGAAGGGCTGATATGGTTTTACGAATTATTTTCATCGGATTCAATTATTTATCTTTTTTCTCTGCACCACGTATTTTGTCCTGAATGGTTACCCCTTTCTTGATTTCTATCTTGATTCCATCACTCATACCGGCAGTCACCTGTGTACGCTGGAACTTTTGTTCGGGCACTGAATCTGTCATGATGTACACAAATGTAGAGTCACCACTAAATTCAACAGTGCTTTCGGGCACTGCCAATACCTGATTGGCTTTTTGTAATACGATTTCCGCATTAGCCGAATATCCGGAACGGATCAGTACGGAATCCGGAATGGTAATTGCAGCCTTGATTTCAAATTGGTTGGCACCATTGGTTTCTATCCCTTTCGGAGAGATATATTCCAGAATGGCGTTGAAAGTCAGATTTTGCAAAGCTCCGATTGTCAGTTTGATCGGCATCTGTTCATGGATACGTCCCACTTCCGTTTCA
>ENA-OPVU01001614-OPVU01001614.1-human-gut-metagenome-genome-assembly--contig:-NODE-1614-length-11051-cov-3.010186_pt1 | contig 11051 bp, 5 predicted proteins | sample MGYA00241497_ERZ501986 | MGnify/ENA primary metagenome ERZ501986 (study PRJEB25962, sample SAMEA2042995) | human gut metagenome | biome: human gut; feature: human-associated habitat; material: faeces...
GCGTTTACACCACTAGATTGAGCGATAGCTTCAGCGGCAGATAATAATGTTTCCGCATAACGATAGAAGTTCCAATCTTTCGTACCCTTACCAGTCTCTAAGATAGCAGTCTCATCGTACCAGTACCAGTTACAAAGCATCTTCATATCCAAAGTTGTTCCATCAACAGGATGCGTATATGTACGATGGAAGAACTGGTTCATCTGAGCACGCAAGTCTTTCTCTCCATATACATTTAGATAACGCTCGCTAACACCATACACATTTACCCACAAAGAGTATTTGTTTCCAGTAGAAGAATTAGCGAAGAATGTCGGAGAAATCAAATTGAATGCGTGAACCGGGATATTACCGTTAGGAGAAATAGCCGCATCATATTCACGGGCATAAATAACCTCAGGCAGATCATCTGTTGTACGTAACTTATTAAACGCGCTACCTTCCGCAAGGTTATCGTTAGTAGCCAAAGCGAATTTTCCGCTATTGATTACATCTTTCAATGGAGTAACCGCATTAGCGTACTCTCCTAGTCTCATATAAACATCGGCCAGCAACATATCTGCCGCATATTTTGTCACACGGTGACTATTTCCTGCAAAAGTAGCATTAGGTAAATTCTCTACAGCAAACTGTAAATCAGGAATGATAACTGTATTGAAAACTTCCGATGCAGCCGTACGAGTCGGATATTCAACCAAAGTAGCATCTTCTGTAGGCTCTATAACCATTGGAACATCACCAAACATTTTTACAAGATAGAAATAGTTCAATGCACGGAAGAAACGAGCCTCTGCTTTATACTGAGCTTGATTATCCATTTCCACACCATCAACATACTTGATAACTGCGTTCGCTACATTGATCGACTTATAACAACTTTTCCAAGTGTCATTAGTCAAATAATTACAACAAGATTGTGTAAAGTTCTGACGAGTCAACTGGCGAGCATAAGAACAGTCTACTTCCTGACCTTCATACTCATTCACAAAATAACCAGTTACCATATTCATTACTGACAAGCTTGAACCTCTATAAGCTCCCGTCATATTACCCATCTTATCGGGAGCACCGTCACGATATAGATAATTGACATTGCCAATAATATCAGCACTTGTCTTATAATAGGTATCCAAAGTCAAGGACGACTTCGGATCCTCATCCAAAAAACTGTCACATGCGGTAAATCCTACCAATCCCGCACATAAAATAGCTGTTGTTAATATTTTTTTCATCGCAATTTTCTGAATAATTTAATTAATTAAAATGTTACATTTACACCCAACGTAAACGTTCTAGCTCTCGGATAAGAGAAGAAGGCCATATTCTGACCAAATTGCTCTGGAGATACCGAACCGTTAGATGTAGAGATCTGAGATGTACTTTCAGGATCGTATCCATTAAAGTCTTTCGCTGTGATCAAGAATGCGTTGTTCACATTCAAATATAGGCGTAAGCTGCTAAATGGAGTCTTTGCCAATTGATTTGAGTCGAAAGTATAACCTAACTGGATTAAGTTCGCACGTAAATAAGAACCATTAGCCACCCATTGAGAGTCAGTCAATGTATCCTGTCCTGCGTGACCACCGTTGAACAACCAGATAGCTTGCTGCATAGAATTAGGATTCGTTCCATTATATGCGTCATACAAGATATTTGTCAAACCGTTAGTCTGTCCGAAACGGTCATACGTAGAGTGATAGAACTGTTGCAAGGTCTGAACACCTGCGACAAATTGTAAGTCCAAAGTGAAATCCCAATTCTTGTAACGTAATGTATTGATCATAGATCCTGTCCAATCAGGTACACCTTTACCTATGATCTCACGCTCAGAAGAACGTTTCGCACGACCGATCTGTTTCTTCTCACAGTTACCAGCCTCATAATCCTCGATCGTATAAACACCTAAACGTTTGTAACCATAGAAACTACCTACGCTCTCACCAACACGTAAGATGGAAGCACCACTTACCCATTCGTTCTTCAAGATATCCTCGTCATTATCACCTAATGATAAGATCTTATTCTTATTGAAGTTCGCATTGATAGAGGTTGTCCAAGTGAAGTCTTTCGTGTCAATATTGCGAGTAGACAACATCAAATCCAAACCTTGGTTACGGATAGAACCGATATTCTGATATTGGTGCGTATAACCGGTTGATGTCGGGATAGCCACTTTCATAAGCAAATCATCGCTCTTATTGTTATACCAGTCCAATGTCAGGTTAACTCTGTTTCCCCACAAACCCAAGTCCAGTCCGATATTCGTAGAAACGGTTTTCTCCCATTTTAAGTTATTATTACCTACTGTGCTGCCAGGTGCCAAAGCCGCCGTTTCCTGATTGCCCACAGGATATACCGTAGCATTATAGGCAGTAGCATACATATAATTATCAATATTACAATTACCGGTAGTTCCATAACCTACTCTCAATTTGAAATTATTGACAACATTTCCAATAGCATTATCTTTCCAGAATCCTTCTTCAGAAACGCGCCAAGCTGCCGCTGCTGAAGGAAAATAGCCCCAACGATTACCCTCGGCAAATTTAGAAGAACCGTCTGCACGTAAGGTTGCTGTAAAAAGATAGCGGTCATTAAAAGTATAATTGAGACGACCGAAAAAAGACAACAAAGCATTTTCTTCTAAAGAAGACTTCCATGTATCGGGAGTGGCCATACTAATATCATTAAGACCGAAATTAGTATCGGGAAATGCCTTATAGGCAGTTTCTGTACCAGATGTATTTGTATAATATAATTCGTGTCCTAACAAAACGCCCAAATCATGCTTCTCAAACGTATGTTTCCAATTCAATGTATTAGTCCATTGATAAGCATATCGTTCCTTATTATCAATACTGCCATAAGGTCCGCCTTTGAGTTGAGCATTGGCCGTACGACCATCATCGAAATTAGTTGTTTTGATTTGGGCCCAATTATAACTACCAGCTGTACGGAATGTAAAATCCTTCAAGAAATCAATGTCCACACCGGCATTAACACTAAAAATACGACTAAGTTTTCTATTTATTATAGCATCGTTGGTTATCAATGGGTTATACACATCATATTCGTTACTGAAAGTACGGAATTCGGTATTTAACTCTTCATTAATAAGCTGATCATCAGTAAACAGGATTCCGCCAGTTTCAGGACGCAAAATAGCTTGTTTTAATCCGGAATAAGAACCTCCACCTAATGTTTTGGCGTAATTAAAAGAAGAATTCATATCAAAACGTACATTTTTCCATAGCTGGGAATTTACTTTAGTACGAATCGTATTACGGTAATATCCGTGATTTTTTACGATACCGTCTTGCGACATATTATTGTAGCTTACCAATACTTGAGTTTTTTCCGTTCCGGTAGAAAGAGATAGATTATGGCTTTGAGTAAGAGCACTTCCACCAAAAATTTTATCTTGCCAGTCTATTCCGGAACGTCCGCCATAAGTTTGCTCTATATCAGACCATGCTCCCGTATAAAATCCATCATCCGTATAATCCCCTCCAAACATACGTGCATACTGGTTCATTTCTCCGGCAAGAGTCCACCATTCATACTGATATTTGGCATACTGTTCAAGATTGAGCAAATCCAGTTTCTTGCCCAACCAATCCACAGATACATAGCCGTTGTAATTCACAGTTGTCTTGCCACTACTTCCACTTTTGGTCGTAATAAGAACCACACCATTTGATCCACGCGCTCCATAAATAGCTGTTGTCGAAGCATCTTTTAAAATATCAATAGTCTTAATGTCATTTACATCAATATTCTTCAAACCATCTTCCGACTGGAAGCCATCAATAATATAGATAGGTGTAGTAGACTGAGTAATGGAAGTACCTCCACGAACGGTAATATTCACTTCAGCCCCAGGAGCTCCGTTCTGTGAAACAATATTCACTCCGGCAGCTTTTCCTGCTAGCGCTTGAGCCGCATTAGTAACAGGAACTTCCGCTAAATCTGCACCGGTAACTGAAACAGAAGAACCGGTCAAATCACGTTTTTTCACTACTCCATATCCTATAACAACCACTTCTTCAAGGGTTTTAGCATCCTCTTTCATCACAATTTTGAAAGAAGATTTTCCATTTACACTTATTGTTTCAGTTACATACCCCACATAACTGACAATCAAAGAAGCATTACTTGAGACATCATTCAATATAAAATTTCCATCAAAATCCGTAATAGTTCCATTAGTAGAACCTTTGACCATCACCGTAGCACCTATTACAGGCTCTCCTTTATCATCAACCACCACGCCCTTTACGCTACGACCTACCTGTTGTACGATGGCTACCTCTTTCGTTGCGGAAGAAATGGCAGACTTTTCAGAAAGAATAATATTCTTATCCAAGACTTTATAGGTCGTATTTGTTCCGGAGAAAAGCTTCTTTAAGACTGAAAAAACATTCTCATTCTTGACATTCAAGGTTACTTTACGTTTCAAATCGACCTGCTTATTATTATAGAAAAAGGTGAAATCCGTCTGTTTTTCAATTTCGGTCAGGACTTCAGAGACCGTCCGAGTCTGAGAACTGATGTTCAACATGGTTCTCTGTGCATAATTATTGCTAGCATATAACAAGCTGGCAAAACTGAAAAGAACAAAAAGAGTTATTTTCAGAGACAAAGGCAGTTTACATACTGGTTTCTTCATTTTCGTAAATAGATTTAATTTTAACTTCATAATTTGATTACAGATAAAAAGTAGTGTGTTTTTTCTGTAGATTGTTTTACGTAGGATGTTTCAACATAGCTTGTTATTTTTAAAAGATTAATAAACTTCTATTTTCTGTTTTTCTTGATGAATATTATTACTTTCTGCATACTTAAATTTTATATTTGAAGATACGCTGATATATTCCAGAATTCGTCCCAAGCGTTGTTTCTCAAGTACACCGGTAAAAGAGGCTTCAAAACATTTGGGATTCTTTACTACGAAATCCACATCAAAACGTTTAGATAGCATTTTAAGAACTTCCTTAAATGGAGTATCACGAAAAATAAGTTTTCCGTCTTTCCAAGAAGTGATAACCTCTACATCTGCCTGATCAATTTTTATTTGTTGCTGTGCAGCAGTATAAACAATTTCCTGTCCCGGCTGAATTTCCTGTTCCGTCCAATTACTTTTCTTATTTTCATATGCCATGGCAATGCTTCCTTCCACCAAAGTTGCAGTTATTGTTTTATCATCAGCATAGGCTTCCACATTAAATTGGGTACCATAAACTTTTACAACAGCTTTCTGCGGCGTTCGGACCATAAAAGGCTGACGGGAATTCTTTGTTACCTCAAAGTAGGCTTCGCCATTCAATTGGACATTACGACTTTTTTCGTCAAAGTGAGAAGGGTAAACAATAGTTGAATTGGAATTAAGAATTACATGAGTTCCATCCGGCAAAATAGTAGAAGTTATCATTCCCGGATTAGTACGAATCTCTATAAAATTCACTTTATTCTGCTCATTACCATTCATCCATAAATACAAAGTAGACAGTAGCAAAGGTATGGCAAGAATAGCAGCGGCACGTTGTGCCCATCGCCCCCATTGTAGCTGTCGTTCCCTTCTTATCCTGCCTCTGACTTCCTTCAAAGCAGCCCGTGCATCAGTCCGTTTTAAGGTATCCATTGTTTTTGTGGCAAAAGAAAGATAATAAATCTGTTTGGCCAGCTTTTTATTTGCTTCGGAAGAGATAATCCATTTTTCAATCTCATCTTTCTCACTTAGAGTCACTTCTCCTTCAAAATAACGGAGTAAAAGCGCTTCATCTATTCGGGTATCTGAATTTATCATAATGTCCTTTTATAATAAGTCTAACCAAGATCAAAAGTTCCTAAACCAAAAACTGTTTTTTTTGAATTATTTTTCGAATAGGTACTTTCATGATTAAAATTATGTATTTTTGCAATAACATTTTCTTCTATAATCTATGGAAACCACAAATGATAATTTGATAGACAAGCAACTGTATATATCCATGCAACAGGGCAATAAGAAGGCATTTGATACTTTATTCATCAAATATTATGCTATGCTTTGTGCTTTTGCCCGCAGTTTTGTTTCATTAGAAGATGCAGAAGAAGTGGTTCAAGATACCATGTTACAGATATGGGAAAATAGAAAAACAAATCATATAGATTCTTCTGTTCATCATTATTTGTTCAAGGCAGTAAAAAACAAATGTTATACCTTAATGACCAGAAATTCTCTTCGATTCCAAATAGAAAATATACTCACTCCGGACATACAGGAACTATTCGAAGATCCTGATTTCTATATTATAGAAGAATTAACACAAAAAATAGAAAAAGCAATACTTAATCTTCCAGAATCTTATCGGGTAGCTTTTGAAATGCATCGTTTCCAAAACAAGACCTATCAGGAAATTGCAGAAGAATTAAACATATCTTCCAAAACGGTAGATTACAGAATTCAACAGGCACTAAAACAATTACGGAAAGAATTAAAAGACTACTTACCCTTACTTCTATTCTTTTTTGCCCCTTAATAGGAACCCGTACATCCTATTATATCCTTGTACCCTATCACTTCATAACTGATATGATGATAAGAAGTGTTTCTGCCGGGAATATATGCCTCTCCAAAAGTTGTGTCAATGTTCCCAACGCTTTACCCCGAAACAGGATGGTAAGTTCTTATCTTTCTGATTATGTTCTCCATACAAAACGCTCCTTTTTACAAAAATACAAAATAGGTGCGATAAAATATTACCCTATCCGTCTAAAGACATCTATAACCTAAGAATACGGCAATTTTTCTAACTATATAGATTTCAAAGAAACATATTTCTTATTCCTTCAGCAAGTTTACAAAAAAAGTTGGAAGACAATATGCTCTCATGCCCTCATTAACGATGATAATCATCTCATTAACAATGCACTATATTATGAGTGTATCATCTTTATGCTCTCATAAATGCCCTCATGCCCTCACAGTGTTTACTTTCTCACACAGACGTATATTACTTATTATCAGATGATTTATACCGATAGCAAAAGCATATCTTCCGATTATACGATACAAATATAGAGATGTAGTTACGTAAAAATAGGAACAGGCTTACATCAAAGTTCCTTCATGATTGCTCAACTAAACTAGCAAAATTACTTAACCACTATTGTGATTAACTTTAATCACCTATATGATTAGACTTAGTCACTATCGTGATTAGACTTAACCACCTATGTGATTAAGTAAATACAAACGGTTGAATATTGATAAACGTCTGTATGTAAACGATATATTGCAAGGATAATGCAGAAAGAAGATATGCGGAAAGCAGCAAATGAAAAGAGTCTTTATTATGCACCATTAGCCCCCAAAAAGGACCAAAAGCGTATTGCAGAAATAAGTTACCGATACAACTATAAATAATTTATCTTTCTGACAAACAATAAGATATAACTAAGAACACATGAATATGATGTGAGAGCATGATGGCATATTATGAGAGCATAAAGATGATGCACTCATATATAGTGCATTGTTAATGAGACAATTACCATCATTATGAGGGCATGAGAGCATAATGGTATACAATTTATTATTGTTAAGGTTACTTTTTGTGAACGCAAAGACATTTTGTATTATTTCCTATAGCATTATCTATATATAAGAAATAAAGCCAAGGAAAATATCAGACAATAAAATTAAATGCTATCTTTGTTGCTACACAAGCAGAAAGAATAAGATGAACAGAAAAATGAACAGGGCATTTTATATGCTACTATTTACTTTTAGCCTTTATGGATGTAATGTTGAAATGTCCCAAAAGGTAAATGAAACATTATACCAGGCAGAAAACTGTATGGAAGAGTTTCCGGATAGTGCACTGTCATTATTGCAGCATATTTCCCATCCGGAGGACTTGAAAGGGAAAGCGCAAGCGGACTATGCTTTGCTTTATTCGCAGGCCTGCGATAAGAATAGGATTTCTATTACAAATGATTCGTTGATACGGATCGCGGTGAGATACTATAAGGATAAAGATGAGGATCTCAATGCCGCTAAGAGTTATTTCTATCTGGGGTGCGTATATCGGAATGCCAATCAGGATGCAATGGCTATAGAGGCTTACTTGAAGGCATTGGATAAGATGCCGAAAGGAAAACCGCATAAATTGTGGATGCAGATATATTTCAACTTGGGAGAGCGATATCGTTATCAGAATCTCTATGGCGGCAGTATGGAGATGTTTCAGAAATGTTTGGGGGCTTCTAAGGAGTTGAAAGATTCTTCACTCTTGTTTTTCCCTTATCGGGAAATAGCAAGAACTTATCTATTTGAAGATAAAAATGATAGTGCTCTAATATATTATCAAAAAGCATTGGTTGTCAGTAGACTTATTCATGATGATTTTTGGGAGGCTGCCATTTTAAGTGATATGAGTCAAACTTATTTATATAAAAAAGACACTCTAAAAGCAGAGCGGCTTATAGTGGCTTCCATTGAAAAAAATAAGTCTGTCGGTAGTTTATACCTTAAAAGCAAATTCCTTTACTATAGGAATGAACTAGATTCAGCCAAAAGATTACTGTTAGCCGCTTGTCAGTCTCGTGACTTATATGACAAAGCCAGTTGTTACAATCTCTTATATGAAATAGAAAAGAAATTGCAGAACCATTTTTATGCTTACGCCTATAATGATTCATTCAATCTTTACCGAGATTCTATAGAAATATTAAAACGACACCAAGAAATACAGAACCTACACATAAAACATGCCATAGAACTACAGAAAGGAGAAGAGCAAAGGAAAGAAGAAAATATTTATTGGATAATCTGTTTCATATTTATGATGCTTTTGTCAGGCAGTTTATGTCTCTACTTATATTTAAAGAAGAAATACAAGGAATACCTTTTAAGAAAAAGGATATTAACTCTAAATGACCAAAACCAAACGATCAGTAATTATCTGGAACAGAAATTGGGTAAAGAGATTCTATTACAGGAAACAATTACAGCCTTTAAAAGGGAAAAATTGCAAAGAGGGATAGATGCTTTTAATGTTTCTCCATGGAAAGAAAAACTAAACGAAGTAGAGAAACAAATTAAATCCGGTGATTATATAAAGCCGGACGAACAAAGACTACTCTATCAGGGACTCGATATCTGTTTCAAGGAGTTTATTGTCTACATTACTCAAATTCATCCGAAGATGAGCAGGGAGGACATTTATTATTGCATTCTCTTTAGCCAGAATTATAAACCCCGGACCATCATGTACTGCATGAGCAGTTCGGGCGGTGCACTTCGTATCCGTAAGAACCGATTGAAGAAAAATATGGCTGAAGATACGTTTCAAATGATATTTCATAAATAAGAATTTTTGTTATAGGATGATAGTGACGGTCAGAATAGGTATGTTGTAACGCTTTCCTTTTGTTTTTGTAACGGTTTTATCGTTACAGGAAATGGATTTTTTCCCTAGATTTGCACAAACGAAAAACACAATGAATATGAGAACAGTACTATTATTATTACTTTGTTGCATCAGTAGTATAGCTGTGGCGGATAGCTTGAAGGAGATAGAATTGAATAGAAAAGAAACTCAAATGAGACCATTATCAATAATGTCTGAACCAGCAGCATACCAAACCGATGCTGTAATTAACATCCGGTTGCCGGATGCCTCTCCTTATGTAACCGTCAGCATTGTCAATGAAGAAACGGGTGCGCAGGTCTATTCCATGATATATGCCGGAACAAATAAAATTCAGATAAATATAGAGAATGAACCGGAAGGAACTTATACTTTGTATTTGAATATAAGAGGGGCGGAATATACCGGATACTTCACCTTGTAACAGTACTTTATTGGTATGCCAGGAATTGACCACACCACCTATATACTTTACCGATATTTAAAAGAACTGTCGGTAAAGATAAGCTATGGAAGTATCAGGCAGTCGCTGGATACCCCTATGGGAAATACCTTGCGGGGAATAAGTGACGCTTTAGATGAGTTTCATATCGTGCACGAGGTTTATCAACTTCCGGCAGAATACTTGAAGGAATTGGAGTGCCCTTTCATTTCGGTTATACAAAACGGACATTTCTGTATCGTAAAGAATATGAACGAAAAAGAAGTGATGCTGATATCCGACAAGGGAAAGAAAAGCATTGTTTCTCTGGAGTTTTTCCTTACAATATGGAAAGGTACCGTGTTGATAATAGATCCGTTGCAGACAGTTCAGCAAGAACCTTATTACAGAGTAAAACAGATTGTTAGCTACCTTTATATATATAGATATCTCATTATTCTTGCTTTGGCAGGTATGATATACTTGTTTGTAAATCATGCTCATATAGGAGAAACGCTTTTTAATCTGATGACATGGGTGGGATTGACTGTGGCCATCGGCATCATCTATAAAGAGTCATACGATAAGGATTTTCTGCAACGCTTTTGTAAGATAGGTACTGTGGTGGACTGTAATGGGATACTACATTCCAAGGCTGCCAATATAGGGCGAGCAGTCAGTTTAGGGGAAATGGCGTTGCTCTATTTTTCCACATTATTTCTTTATACGGCAATCCATGGGGCTGATTGCCTTATGGTGTGGGTTCTGTCAACGGCTATTGCTTTAATAACCACCCTATGGTCTGTAGTTTATCAGGTTATAATCGCAAAGAAACTATGTATGCTTTGCACCTTATTGGATATGGTTATTTGGGCACAAGCTGCTATATTATATGGTTTTTATCATACAGATTCATTGGGTTTGACTCCGTCCTCGGTTGTTTTATTGCTGCTTGTTGCAGGGCTTTGCTGTAGCATTTGGTATTCCTTGAAAGAGTTGATTAGTGCCAATTATCAAAGTATACAGTTGAAGACTCAGAAAGAAGCCCTGCTATCTTATCCTGTTTTACTGGATACGTTACTTCCTATGGAAACTGAAATACCCCAAGCGGAATCTTCCATTGTCCTGCATAATGAGAAACAGGCTGATAGGAAAATACAAATTATAATAAATCCGCATTGCAAGCATTGTGCCCTACATTACAAGGAATGGCT
>ENA-OPVU01001617-OPVU01001617.1-human-gut-metagenome-genome-assembly--contig:-NODE-1617-length-10996-cov-1.611553_pt1 | contig 10996 bp, 6 predicted proteins | sample MGYA00241497_ERZ501986 | MGnify/ENA primary metagenome ERZ501986 (study PRJEB25962, sample SAMEA2042995) | human gut metagenome | biome: human gut; feature: human-associated habitat; material: faeces...
CTGCCATTAATAATAAGATATGAAACGAATCACTACAACCGCAGCATTTCTATGTCTGTGTATGTTGCTTATTGCACAAGACTTACAGTTAAGAGGAAGAATCGTATCCGGCAAAGAGCCGGTAGAATTTGCCAATGTCATTTTACAGACAAAAGATTCTATTTTCATCTCCGGAGGCATTACCGACCAACGGGGACGATTCAACATGAACAACTTACAAAAAGGAAATTATCAATTACGGATATCCGGGCTAGGCTATCAAACACAACAAATCAACCTGAATGATTTTACAGCCACACTCGACTTGGGGTCGATCTCCATTGATTCGGCAGCCATCGCACTGGAAGAAGTGACCATTACCGCCAATCCTGTTATCAACCAGCCCGACCGGAAGATCATTCTTCCCAGTGCCCGTCAGCTAAAAACTTCAACGAACGGGCTTAGCCTGTTACAACGTTTACAACTCAGCCGCATACAAGTCGACCTCATCCGGCAAACGATTACTTCTTCCAATCAGGGAGACGTACAGCTACGTATCAACGGAGCGAAAGTGGAGATACAGGAGATACTGGCTTTGCAGCCGGAAGATGTGATCCGCATCGAATACCATGACGAACCGGGTTTACGGTATGGAGATAACGCAGCGGCTGTCATAGACTATATCGTCCGCCGTCATCAGACAGGTGGCTACGTAGGATTTGACACAAGTACATCAGTCAACACACTTTTGGGAAACAACAATGCAACAGCCAAAATCAACCATAAAAATTCCGAATGGGGAATCAATTACCATGAAGGTTATCGCTCATTCAAGAACTACTGGCGGGAGAATTCCGAAACGTTTCATTTCTCGGACAAGCCTTCTTTTACAAGACTGGAAGACGGTGTCCCTGACAAAATGAAAATGCGCTGGGATTATCTGACAATGAATTACAGCTACCAGGAAGCCGAAAAGTGGTTCGTCAGTGTAGCCCTTCGGGGAAGTTTCCGTTATAACAAACTGAACACCCAAAGCACATTATACCCCATCGACAATCCGGATAATAGTGTAGCCATGAAAGACCACACGGCCTCAGACAGCAAATCTCCCTCCATCGATATTTATCTGCAACGTAACCTCAAAAACAACCAGGCCATCATCCTGAACACGGTAGGCACTTATATACATACTTATGACGACCGCACCTACGAAGAAAAGAAGCATTCCATCCTTGCTACCGATATCTATTCGGCTATCCGCGGAAAGAAATACTCATTTATCGGCGAAGGCATCTACGAAAAGAAATTCACCAACAGCAAGCTCAGTGCAGGTATCCGCCACCAGCAATCACTGACGGAGAACAAGTACGCCGGCACTTCTTCGGCGGAAACGCGGATGCAGGAAGCACACACTTCCACTTATATAGAATACAGCAGCAAAATAAAAAGGTTTAATTATTCCGTCGGGGTACAGGGCAGCCGCTCATGGTTCAACCAGGAAGGTGAAGGATATCAGAAATATTCAGTCTTACCCCGTATACGGCTTACCTACAATTTCTCGGACCAAGCTTTTATCCGCTACCAGGGACAGATTTCCAGAAGCACCCCCGCCCTCTCCGACCTGAGCAACGTAGAGCAACTGATTGACTCCTTACAAATACGCCGGGGAAATCCGACCCTGAAAATGTCAACGGTCTACAACAATACGCTGAACGTAGACTTCCGTAAAGGACTATTCAGTAGCAGCCTTTATCTCCTGTATCAGTATCAGCACAAGCCCAATATGGAAGAAACATTCAGAGAAGGCGAACTTTTTGTGCGCACCACCGCCAACCAGCGGAGCTGGCAAAAGCTCAATCCGGAAGTAGAAATCAAGGTAGGCCCTATAAAAGATATCTTAAGTTTGTCCATATCGACAGGTATCAACTATTTCGACAGCCGCGGACACAACTATCATCACACTTATACCAACTGGTACTATTGTGCCAGCGCAACGGCAGCCTATAAAAAATGGAGCGCGTATTTCGAGATACGGAACCACCGAAATGATTTTTACGGAGAGACTCTGAGTTACGGAGAGAACTACCATCTTTTAAGCGTCAGCTACCGCTACAAGCAGCTGAATGTAGGAGTCATGTCTCTCAACCCTTTCGGCAGTAACTACAGAATAGGGAGTGAGAACTTCAGTCCGTTAGCTCCTTCCAAAAACTGGATGTACATCAAAGAAAGTTCCAGAGTATTCGCTCTCACACTTTCGTGGAATTTCAGTTTCGGACGCAAATACGAGTCCGCCGAAAGACGCCTTCATAACGAAGACAACAATGCGGGAACACTCAAATCCGGGAAATAAATTTCCCGGTTAAACCTGTTTACGGACCACACGGGCCGGATTCCCGACTGCGACACTGTCGTCGGGAATATCTTTCGTTACGACACTTCCCGCTCCTATCACACATCGGTTGCCAATCGTCACACCGGGACAGATGATTGCTCCGCCACCAATCCAGCAATCTTCACCGACCGTAACCGGATAGGCATATTCTTTCGAACCGCGACGTTCCAGATAATTCATCGGATGATGCGGCGTATAAATCTGCACGCAAGGCCCTACCAGCGTATGAGCACCGATTGTAATATATCCTCCATCCAAAAAAGTACAATTGGCATTGACAAATACATGTTCGCCCAACCTGATCCCGTCTCCGTGGTCGCAATGGAAAGGAGGGCAGATCACCGAAGTTTCAGGAATACCCGGCACCAACTCTTCCAACAATTCCCTGTAACCGTCATCATACGTGCTCAATCCACGCATAACAGCCAGCAACTTCTTTGCATGTTCAAAACGTTCCTGCAACTCCGGTGCAGACATATCAGCCAACTGGCTGCTACGCATCTTCTCGACTTCTGTCATATTCCTTATTCCCCCTTACCATTCGTAAATACAAATTTTCTTTCATCCGAAAGGGATTCGTCAAACTCGAACCCTTCCCACGAGAATCCCTTCAGGTCATCCGGATTCCCGACCTTATTCTTCAAGATAAAACGTGTCATTTCGCCACGAGACATTTTGGTATAGACCACAATCGTAGCCAGTTTTCCATTCTTCCAGACATGAAATTCGGGAGTTACCACACGCACCTCCTTCTCCACCCGTTTCCAGTCAAACAGGCTTTTCATCTCATCGCTGGCAAGGTTACACAAGATTCCTCCTGCCTGCCGGATATCCTGTATAAACACATCCGTCAAACGCGACTGCCAGTAAGAAAACATTGTCTGATTCCCTAATTCCGGCAATAAGACATCTCCCTCCAGACGATAAGGACGAATTACATCCAAAGGACGCAACAGCCCATAACAGAACGAAGTCAGCCGCAAGTGTTCCTGCGCATATTCAAATTCTACTTTCGAGAAATCTTTTGCATTCAACCGTTTGAACACAATTCCGGTATAAGCCAATAAAGCAGGCAGTTCCGGTGTACCCTCCGCATGAAAAGCCTGATAACGCTTGTAATTTTCCACAGCTATTTTAGCATTCACACGCAACAGGCGTTCCAGTTCGTCCACCGAAAACTGTGACATCTGCAAAGCAATCCCGGAAGCTTCTTTTTGAAATCGTGGAACCGTTTTCAAAGGAACTTTCACCTTTGAAGTTTCACTCATAGTCTTGGCACAAGATAGAAGTACTAACATTCTTAATCGGTTTTTATCATTTTGGAAATCACAAAAATAAAAAATAAATAGCTTTACTTGTTGACAGATATCCAAATTATGCCTACTTTCAGCCAATAATTAACTATAATCATTTATTAATTAACAAAAACACAAAAATCCCCCTTATGAGAAACAAGTTTGTATCGCTGAAAGCTTTGGCCTTATTGGTCATCTTTTGTCTGACGGGTAGTTTATCCCGTGCCGCTGTCAACCCGAAACCGTTCGTTATTCCCGAACTCAAACAATGGACGGGAAAAGACGGTAACTTCACCCCGGGAAAAGACACCCGAATCGTCTGCACTTCCCAAAATCCCGAATTACTGCGAATAGCCAAGATGTTTGCCGACGATTATCGGCAGATGTTCGGGCAGACATTAAGCGTAGTACAAGGCAAGGCTGCCTCCGGTGATTTTGTCTTAGCATTATCGACAGACAAGAAATTAGGCGAAGAAGGTTATGCCATTAAGATAACCGACCGCGTAGCTGCCTCCGCCCCTACCACAACCGGCCTTTACTGGAGCACACGCACCCTCCTGCAACTGGCGGAGCAGAATCAGGAACGTTCACTCCCGCAAGGAGTAATCCGAGATTATCCCGACTATCCGCTTCGCGGCTTCATGATAGACTGCGGTCGTAAGTTCATACCGATGTCTTATCTGCAAGACCTGGTAAAAATCATGGCTTACTACAAAATGAATACGCTGCAAGTTCATCTGAACGATAACGGATTCAAGCAATATTTCGAGCACAACTGGGATAAGACGTATGCTGCTTTCCGTCTGGAGTCGGATACTTATCCGGGATTGGCTGCCCGTGACGGCTCTTATTCCAAGAAAGAGTTCATCGACTTCCAGAAACAGGCTGCATCCAACTTCGTGGAAATCATTCCGGAGATTGATGTTCCTGCCCATTCACTGGCACTTACTCATTACAAACCGGAAATCGGCAGCAAAGAGTATGGAATGGATCATCTCGACTTATTCAAGCCGGAAACGTATGAATTTGTAGATGCTCTGTTCAAAGAATATCTGGAAGGCGACAATCCGGTGTTTGTTGGCAAACGGGTACATATCGGTACAGACGAATACTCAAATGCAAAGAAAGACGTGGTAGAAAAATTCCGGGCTTTCACCGATCATTACATTCGTTTTGTCGAAGGTTTTGGCAAGCAAGCAGTGGTATGGGGCGCTCTCAGCCATGCCAAAGGTGATACCCCTGTCAAATCAGAAGACGTCATCATGAATGCCTGGTACAACGGGTATGCCGACCCGGCAACCATGATAAAAGACGGATACAAGTTAATCTGTATTCCGGACGGAATGGTCTATATCGTTCCGGTAGCCGGATATTATCAGGACTACCTCAACGAACCATACTTATATAAGGAATGGACTCCAGCCCATATCGGAAAATCGGTATTTGAAGAAAAGCACCCTTCCATTCTCGGTGGTATGTTTGCTATCTGGAACGACCATGCCGGCAACGGAATTTCAGTAAAAGACATCCATCACCGTATATTCTCACCTTTGCAGACTCTGTCCGTAAAAATGTGGACAGGTGCCCAAACGGGTATTCCTTATGAAACATTTAATGAGAAACGAGCGCTCCTCAGCGAAGCACCCGGAGTCAATCAGCTGGCGAGAATCGGCACAAAGCCGGGATTAGTATACGAACGTTCCACGGTTGCCCCCGGCAGCACTTCCGATTATCCGGAAATCGGTTATAACTACACTGTGAGCTTCGACATCACCGGAGCAGAAGAGAACAAAGGAACCGAATTATTCCGTTCTCCTAATGCTGTATTCTACCTGTCCGACCCCATCCGGGGAATGATGGGATTTGCCCGCGACGGTTACCTGAATACCTTCCCCTACAAAGTGAATCCGGGAGAAAAAGCAACTATTCAGATAGAAGGAAACAACCGAAGCACTACGCTGAGGGTCAACGGAAAGGTGGTTGAAGAAATGAATACGCAGAAACTCTACTTTAACGCAGGGAAAGATTCGATGAGTTATGTACGTACACTAGTCTTCCCGCTGGAAAAGGCTGGAAACTTCAACAGTAAGGTACAGAATCTGAAAGTCTACAATTATTGCGTGAGTAAGCCATAAAATACAGGTACCATTCACTATCAGTTATTTCACTTAGGATGTAAGAGAGCAATTAATAGTCTTAGAACCCTCTACCTGAGAGTTTAACATTCTCTCCATTTGGAACCGCAGTTTCCACAGCTTGGAACTCTAGTTTCATCGGTGTGAAACTGTAGTTCCAAAGGTTTGAAACCAAAAGTTTCGAGCGTATGAAACTAAAGTTTCAAGTAATGGGAACTCTAGTTTCAAGTAATGGAAACTGTGGTTTCAAGCGATGGAAACCCGTTTGAAACACCTGGCGATAAGTCAGAACAAAGCATTTATCAGGCAATAACAGAGGAGGTATCAGCCATTAATACCTGAATTCTCAATTATTAATAGATGAAACGACAATCATTAACAGTTGACAGATCAGATGTTAACACACTGAATATAAAACCATAACAGAAAGAAAACACGGATTGCGGATAGATAAAAAGTGAGAGCAAACGCTTGCTACCACACTGCTACCACACTTGCTACCATAGCTGTAACTACGATGGATAAAGCGATACAGGCAGAAAGTGAGAGCATGAGAGCAAAACGTATGTTGATTCACAGAGAGAGAAATAAAGAGAGAAAATAAACCAAGCCATACATAAAAAAAGAGACTCCCTCCTTGGTATGCCAAAGAGAGAGTCTCCTTATTATATAAAGCAGTTTATTTATATTCCTGCCAGCTCTTAATCTGAATATCGCTCAGTTTCAGTTCACAGAATGCTTCAATGAAAGCACTTGCCAGACGAGCATTCGTAATCAACGGAATATTATGATCGATAGCGCCACGACGGATACGGTAACCATTCGTCAACTCACGCTTGCTGTGGTTCTTCGGAATGTTAACGATCAAATCGAACTTATGATCAGCGATCATCTTCATCACATTGTTTTCTGCTCCCGGTTTTTCATCCGGCCAGTAAACCGGAGTCGTTTCTACACCATGAGCATTCAGGAATGCAGCGGTTCCGGCAGTAGCGTAAATCTGATATCCTTTGGCAAACAACATGCGGCTTGCATCCAGCAAGTCAACCTTAGACTTCATTGCACCCGAAGAGAACATCACTGCCTTTTCCGGAATCTTGAAGCCTGTAGCGATCATCGCATTCAGCAATGCTTCAGAGAAGTCATCACCGATACAACCGACTTCACCGGTAGAAGACATGTCCACACCCAAAACAGGGTCAGCCTTGTGAAGACGGGAGAAAGAGAACTGAGAGGCTTTTACACCAATCCAGTCGATGTCGAACGCAGTTTTGTCCGGTTGGCTATACGGAGCATCCAGCATGATGCGGGTGGCTGTTTCGATGAAGTTGCGTTTCAGCACCTTAGATACAAACGGGAAGCTACGAGAAGCACGCAGGTTACATTCAATTACCTTCACTTCGTTGTTGCGGGCAAGGAACTGGATGTTGAACGGACCGGAGATATTCAGTTCTTTAGCAATCTGACGGCTGATCTTCTTGATGCGGCGGGCAGTTGCAAAATAAATCTTCTGTGCCGGGAATACCAGAGTAGCGTCACCGGAGTGTACACCGGCAAACTCTACGTGTTCGGAAATAGCGTATTCAACCACTTCACCGTTCTGAGCTACAGCGTCAAACTCTATCTCCTTTGTATTTTCAAGGAACTGAGAAACAACTACCGGATACTCCTTAGATACTTCAGCAGCCATCTTCAAGAAGTTTTCCAGTTCTTCGTCATCGTAGCAAACGTTCATTGCAGCACCCGAGAGTACGTATGAAGGACGAACCAATACCGGATAACCTACTTTTTCTACGAATCCTTTCACTTCTTCGAGGCTGGTAAGTTCCATCCATGCCGGTTGGTCGATACCGAGCTGATCGAGCATTGCAGAGAACTTGTTACGGTTTTCGGCACGGTCGATAGAAACCGGCGAAGTACCCAGTACAGGTACCGACTGGCGATACAGCTTCATAGCCAGGTTGTTCGGAATCTGTCCGCCTACGGATACGATCACACCACGCGGTTGTTCAAGGTCGATCACGTCAAGCACACGTTCGAAAGAAAGTTCGTCGAAGTACAGACGGTCGCACATATCGTAGTCAGTAGAAACTGTTTCAGGGTTGTAGTTGATCATGATAGACTTGTACCCCAGCTTGCGGGCAGTCTGAACCGCATTCACCGAGCACCAGTCAAATTCAACCGAGCTACCGATGCGGTAAGCGCCCGATCCCAGTACTACTACTGATTTTTCATTCTTATAATAGTTCACATCATAACCTTCCACTGCATAAGTCATATACAGGTAGTTAGTCAGTTCCGGATGTTCGGAAGCGATAGTATTGATGCGTTTTACAGCCGGAAGAATACCTAAGGCTTTACGGTGAGCACGTACCGCAAGGTTTTCTTTTTCCATGTTTCCGGTCGGATTCAGAACGAAGCGGGCAATCTGGAAGTCAGAGAAACCAAGAACCTTAGCTTCACGCATTACGTCAGCCGGGATATCTTCCACCTTGTTATAGGTAGACAATTTGGCTTTATAGTCTACAATGTTCTTCAGCTTGCCGAGGAACCAGGGATCGATCTTAGTCAGTTCGTGGATACGGTCGATGCTGTATCCTTCTTCCATAGCTTGTGCGATGGAGAAGATACGCAAGTCAGTCGGACGTGAAAGTTCTTTATCGAGGTCGTCGAAGTGTACATCGTCGTTACCTACAAACCCGTGCATACCCTGACCGATCATACGAAGACCTTTCTGAATGATTTCTTCGAAAGAGCGACCGATAGACATGATTTCACCTACCGACTTCATGCTTGAACCGATTTCACGGGATACACCGGCAAACTTCGTCAAGTCCCAGCGAGGGATTTTACAGATATAGTAATCAAGTTGCGGAGCAAGATAAGCAGAGTTCGGAGTTCCCATCTCACCGATCTGGTCGAGTGAGTACCCCAATGCAATCTTAGCGGCCACGAATGCCAGCGGATAACCGGTAGCTTTGGATGCCAGTGCGGAAGAACGGCTCAGACGGGCATTTACTTCAATCACACGATAGTCGTCCGTATCAGAGTTGAACGCATACTGGATGTTACATTCACCTACGATGCCGAGGTGACGGATGCACTTCGTAGACAGTTCCTGCAACAACTTCAGTTCTTTGTCATCCAATGAGCAAGTAGGAGCTACAACGATGGATTCACCGGTATGGATGCCCAGCGGGTCGAAGTTTTCCATGCTGGCCACTGTAAAGCAGTGGTCGTTGGCATCACGAATCACCTCAAACTCGATTTCTTTCCAACCTTTCAGAGATTCTTCTACCAGAATCTGCTTAGAGAAAGCGAAAGAACTTTCAGCCAGTTTCAGGAATTCTTCTTCGTTAGCACAGATACCGCTACCAAGACCTCCCAAGGCATAGGCCGAACGCACCATCACCGGATAACCGATCTTACGGGCAGCAGCGATAGCATCTTCCATGCTTTCTACAGCCTGGCTCACCGGAGTCTTCATCTGAATCTCATCCAGTTTCTTCACGAACAGGTCACGGTCTTCTGTGTACATGATAGCTTCTACCGATGTACCGAGTACTTTCACTCCGTATTTATCAAGAATACCTTGTGTGTACAGTTCGGCACCGCAGTTCAATGCAGTCTGTCCGCCGAAAGCCAGCAGGATACCGTCCGGACGTTCTTTCTTGATAATCTCTTCTACGAAATAAGTAGTTACGGGAAGGAAATACACTTTATCGGCAATTCCTTCAGAAGTCTGAATGGTTGCGATGTTCGGGTTTACCAATACTGAGCTGATACCTTCTTCTTTCAAAGCTTTCAGTGCTTGTGAGCCTGAGTAGTCAAATTCTCCGGCTTGTCCGATTTTGAGTGCTCCAGAACCCAAAACGAGAACTTTCTTGATTTCCTTTTCCATTTCTTTTGTTGTTATAATAAGTTTTCTAAGTTTCGTCTATAAAAAAAATGCGTTACCCTCGTAAAAGGATTAACGCATTACCAAAGAACTAAAATATCGTTTTTGGAGAAAAAAGAAGAAGCCTGTTGATTCCGGGTGAAAAACATCCGAATGTAGATAATACTTACTTCTAATTTCTTGTTGATTCATTGTCGATTTCAAAATTTGTGCAAAGTAACGACATATTTCTAAAATTACAAAGAATTTGAAGAAGAATATTCTCTTTTTATACTAAAAGTCGAGAAAAGTAAGCATAAATAACGAAGAGGCTTCATTTTGACGCATCTTTCATTTTTTATCCTTATCTTTGTCGCTAAATCTATTATAATAAGGCTATAACAATGAAAAAAGAGAAAATCATATTGACGGGTGACCGTCCTACCGGAAGACTCCATATCGGACATTATGTAGGTTCGTTGAAACGCAGAGTGGACTTGCAAGATGCAGGTGACTATAGTAAAATGTTTATCTTCATTGCCGATTCACAGGCGTTGACGGACAATATAGACAATCCTGAAAAGGTACGTCAGAATGTGATTGAAGTTGCCCTCGACTATCTGGCATGCGGCATTGATCCGACCAAAGCCACTATCTTCATCCAATCGCAAATACCGGAATTGTGCGAACTTAGCTTCTATTATATGGACCTTGTAAGCGTATCCCGTTTGCAACGCAATCCGACTGTGAAGTCTGAAATTCAGATGCGTAACTTTGAGACAAGCATCCCACTTATCCTATCAGCCAGGCTGCGGACATTACTGCTTTCCGTGCCACTACTGTTCCGGTAGGTGAAGACCAGGAACCGATGCTGGAACAGGCGCGCGAAATCGTTCGTCGCTTCAACTATATTTATGGTGAAACGCTGGTAGAACCGGAAATCCTGTTGCCGGACAATGCTGCCTGCCTTCGTCTGCCGGGAACTGACGGAAAGGCTAAAATGAGTAAATCACTCGGAAACTGCATCTATCTGTCCGAAGAACCGGAAGAAATCCAGAAGAAGATCATGAGTATGTACACCGATCCGGGACACCTCCGCGTACAAGATCCGGGTAAGATAGAGGGTAATACCGTATTTACTTATCTGGACGCTTTCTGCCGTCCGGAACATTTCGAACGTTACTTGCCGGATTATCCGAATCTGGAAGAACTGAAAGCTCACTATCAGCGTGGCGGACTGGGCGACGTAAAAGTAAAACGCTTCCTGAACGCTATTATGCAGGAAACATTGGAACCGATCCGCAACCGTCGCAAAGAA
>ENA-OPVU01001619-OPVU01001619.1-human-gut-metagenome-genome-assembly--contig:-NODE-1619-length-10990-cov-2.996525_pt1 | contig 10990 bp, 7 predicted proteins | sample MGYA00241497_ERZ501986 | MGnify/ENA primary metagenome ERZ501986 (study PRJEB25962, sample SAMEA2042995) | human gut metagenome | biome: human gut; feature: human-associated habitat; material: faeces...
ATTGCGCGTCTAACTCATCACTGAAGTAACGAGAATGCGACGCGCGGTCATTCAAGCTGAAAATGAGACTCGAACTCACGACCCCTTCATTACGAGTGAAGTGCTCTACCGACTGAGCTATTTCAGCTTATGCTGTAATCTGTCAGAAATTGATAATTCTGACAGCCACAGCATTTAGTTTATAATATTATTTCTTCTCTGTCAAGTCCTTTTTGACCGGTATTTCAGATACTGTTTTCGTCACCGGTTTCACTGCAGTTTTTACAGCTGCTTTTGTTTTCCCGGCAGCCTTGCGTACAGTTCTTGTCTTGGTGATGGATTTCTTAATCTGGCTGTGCTCAGCAGCAGGCTTTTTCTCTGTTTCTTCCGGAGTGCAGGTAAAGACTGCCACCCCAAGTGCCGGAAGCTTTACTGTGATGGAGTACTCTCTCTCATCACACTCAGCCTTCTTCGCTGCTTTAACTCTCGTATTTACTACACCATTACCACCGTACTTTTTATCATCGCTGTTAAAGATTTCTTTATATTTGCCGGCAAAAGGAACTCCCACATTGTAGTTTTCATATGGGATTGCCGCGAAATTGCAGACAGCCAGAATAGTTTCTTCCGGTTTCTCTGTCTTTCTCATGAATGCGATCACATTCTCCTCATACTTCATCAGCTGAACCCATTCAAATCCATCATATTCATCATCCAGCTGATAAAGAGCAGGATGAACAAGATACATATTATTGAGATCTTTGACAAATACTTCCAGTTCCTTTGGCATATCTTTATCCGGTGCCATCATCTTGCATCCCGGATGAAGCATCATATAAACATAAGCCTCTCTGATCTGCGCATTCTTCTGTTCTTCACTTCCCGGCAGCTTATCCGCGAAATCCTTCAATGTACCAACATCCCTGCTGCCAAGGGTCAGAATATAATGTTCACAGTATGCATAGAGCATGGACATGGTCAGCTGATCATGGTAATTCTTTCTCTCAATAGGATCCTTGCTCAGATATTCAAGCAGATCTTTTGTCCATCCGCCACTCCATTTATAGTCAAATCCCAGATGGTCATTTCCCACACTGTCTGTCAGTTCCGGCCAGAGTCCGTTCTCCTGAGCAACTAAAAGCAATCCGGGATTTCTCTCCTTTATCACAGAATTCAGATGCTTCAGGAATTCCAGAGCATCCAGGTTTTCATTGGTTCCGTAAATGTTAGGTGTCCACTCTCCCGGATTTCTGCCATAGTCCAGATACAACATGGCATCCACATCATCCATGCGCAGACCGTCAGCATGGTAGACCTCAGCCCAGAAGCAGGCATTGGAGATCAGGAAATCTTTCACCATAGGGCTTCCGTAATTATAGAGCAATGTTCCCCAGAACGGATGAATGGCCTCTGCCGGATTCTGTCTCTCATAAAGAGGTGTTCCGTCAAATTTCTCCAGACCGGAGGCATAACGCGGGAACTGTGCAGGTGTCCAGTCCAAAATCACACCGACCCCCGCCTGATGCAGCTCATCTACCAGCTTCTGAAAATCCGTCACGCTTCCAAATCTGGAAGTAGGTGCATAATATGCATATGTAGAATAACCACCTGTAATATCATCCAGATATTCCATCACAGGATGGAGTTCCACATGGGTAAAATCTTCCTCTGCCAGAAATTCCACCAGTTCCTCAGCGGATTTCCATTCCTCCAGAGATGTTTCATATATAGAAACCGGCTGTTTCCTGTCATCAAATCTGTGACGCTCTTTCATCCAGTCTCCGTCATTCCACTGAAAAGCACTTACATCTGCTACAACAGATGCTCCCTCAGGATCATGGTCTGCACTGTTCCCATAAGGATCAGCCTTTAACAGAACTTCGCCGCCTTTGACTTTAATTTCATATTTATAGTGTGTTCCTGCCTCTACCCCGGGTACAAACAGTTCAAAGATACCGGACATAGGCATACGATGCATAATAGTTGCACGTCCGATCCATCCATTAAAATCACCTGCAATATTTACACTCACTGCGTTCGGAGCCCAGACAGCAAAAAGAGTACCTTTCACTCCTTTAATCTCCACAGGGTGTGCGCCCAGCTTCTTATATGCCTCATAATAAACACCTGCGCAGAAAGACTTCTCCTCTTCCTCTGTGATCTGGCATGGAAAAGCATAGGGATCATAACATTCTGTCTCTGTCTCTCCCATTTTTATAAGGAATCTGTATTCCGGCACCTTGCGTACAGGAAGCAATACTGCAAAATATCCGGCCTCGTCCTCTTTCTCGCAGACATAGGTTTTCTTTCCGCTGATCACACTGACTTCTTCTGCATCAGGAAAAAATCCCTGAATAAGAACTCCGTCCTGTGTGATCCTTGGTCCCATCACATCTCTGGGAGCAGTTTCCTCTCCATACACAATAGCTTCAATCCTCGGCCAGTCCATATAGCCGTATACTTTTTCGTCCATAGCTGCGTTACCTCCCCGATTGTCAGAAATACGATGATCGGTTACCCTTACCGGCAGCGTATTTATGGTACATTAAACGTCACCTGTAAACAATAACAAATCAAGTTATGTTTATTTTAGCATCTTTGCACAAAAAAATAAAGAAAATTGTTTGACAAATTCCCTTTCCTGCGCTAAATTTATGTTATTAACTATGGAAAGAATCTTGTTCCGGATACCATGCTTCTTTCCATCACAACAAGGAGGATACAAAATGGGAAACAAAGCCTTTGACGTAACCGCATTAGGCGAATTATTGATTGACTTTACTGAAAACGGTAACAGCGCACAGGGAAATCCGATGCTGGAAGCCAATCCGGGCGGTGCTCCATGCAACGTGCTTGCAATGCTTGAAAAGCTTGGCAAAAAAACTGCATTCATCGGCAAAGTCGGAAACGACATGTTCGGAACCCAGCTTAAGAATGCCGTAGAGGAAGTAGGGATCGACACCCGCAACCTTGTAATCGACAACGAGGTACACACAACACTTGCCTTTGTACATACTTATCCTGACGGAGACAGAGATTTCTCCTTCTACCGTAACCCGGGTGCAGATATGATGCTCACCAAAGACGAAATCCAGGAAGACCTGATCAGAGATTCCAGAATCTTCCACTTCGGAACACTTTCTTCCACTCACGAGGGAGTACGCGAGGCAACCCGCTATGCCATCGACGTTGCTAAAGAAGCCGGATGTATCGTCAGCTTCGACCCGAACCTTCGCCCGCCATTATGGAAATCTCTGGATGACGCAAAGGCAGAGATCGAATACGGTCTTGGCAAATGCGATATTCTGAAAATCTCAGATAACGAAGTTGAATTCCTGTTCGGAACTACAGACTATGACAAAGGCGCCGCACTTCTGAAAGAGAAATACAACATTCCGCTTATCCTTATCACACTTGGAAAAGACGGAAGCCGCGCTTACTACAAAGACATGAAAGTAGAGGCTGCTCCTTTCCTTCAGGAAAAGACTATCGAGACAACAGGTGCAGGCGATACCTTCTGCGCAAGTTCCCTAAACTATGTTCTGGAACATGGTCTGGACAACCTGACAGAAGAGAACTTAAAAGAACTGCTCACATTCGCAAATGCGGCAGCTTCTCTGATCACCACACGCAAGGGTGCTCTTCGCGTTATGTCCACCAAAGAAGAGGTTCTTGACTTTATGAAATCAAGAGGATGTTAATTTATATATTTCCTTAACGGACAATAATGAAGCCCGCTGCACTGCCAGACAGGGCTTCCTTTTAATTTTCACATTTACACCGGGCTGTTTACGCTGATACCGGTTCCGGTTTGTTACTATTATAATATAATAAGGATGTGTTTTTACAATGAATTCATCAGATAATTTTCAGGATTCTGCTCTTTCCCGTCTTATGCCTTTGATGAACAGTTCTTTTACTCCCGGACAGGCACAGGCTACTGTGGATAATTTTCAGGATTTGGAACAACGGCAGATTGCACAGGCTGAATTATATTATTTCTCGGGACGTGCAGAAGAATGCAGAAATATTGCGGAACTTTACCTCCAGGACAAAGATCTCTGTCTGCGCCTGTCCGCAGCACTTTTATATTCTTTTTCCAATCTTACTCTGGGCAATCCATCTGCTTCCAGAATGGGATTCAGAAATATTCAGGAATGTCTTCTTCTCGCAAAAGACAGTTCTGCACCAAAAGGAATCATGGCTTCCTGTGTTTTTGCCAACTATCTGGCCATGGTACTGATGCATCTTCCCACAGACGGACTTCCTCCTCTTCAGGATTTTCTGCCATCTTTACCCTCAGGGCTTCGCGCTTATGCTGTTTATGTCCTCGCTCATAACGCTTATCTTCACAAAGAATATAAACGGGCACTGGGATTATGCCAGTCTGTCTTTCTGATGCTTGACGGCTGTTATCCTGTTGCCATGGAATATCTCTACTGCGTGATCATTATGTGTCTGATCAACCTGAAACAGCAGGATGAGGCCAGAAAAGCTCTGATAAAAGCATGGAACATGGCAAAACCGGATGGATTTCTGGAACCGTTTATCGAACATCATGGATTGATGCTTGGACAGATTGAAGCCTGTATCAAACCTGCAGAACCCGAGAGTTACAGACAGCTTTCCCAGGCAGTTATTGCCTTCAGTCGTGGTTGGATGGCTATTCATAATCCACAGCTTCAGTCCTCTGTTACAGATAAACTGACGCCTATGGAATACTCCATAGCCATGCTCGCAAGCAAAGGCTGGACCAATCAGGAAATCGCAAAACAACTGTCTCTGTCACCCAATACGATCAAACATTATCTTTCCCGCATTTTCCATCTGTTGGATATAGAAAAACGTGAAGAATTGAAACCATTTGTAAATAAATAATAGCAAAAAGGCACTTTTTTGCCTTCTAACGGGCATTATATAATTTCATTCCATGATGTATAATATCCCTATAAACATATATTTTATAACAGGGAGGCGATCTTTATGAGAAAGAAATTATTAGCCGGGGTTATGGCACTTGCACTGTGTTCCACAAACATGCCCCTCCAGACTATATTTGCAGGGGAATTTACTTCCGGGAATCTGGAAGAGGTATCCGAAGAAACTCCTGAAATCTTTTCCGATGATAATCAGGAAGTAATAGAAGAAACAGAAGAAGAATTATCTGTGTTCAGTTCGGAGAACGTACCCGACTTTAGCAGTGAAGCAAATGTTATGTCGGCTACTGCAGACGGAACGGAACCTATAAAAGAGATTAATATAAACGATACGAACAGTAGCAATCTCTATGATAAGAACGAGCACAAATGGAAAATAACCTCTGCTGGTTCGTACAAATTTAACGGTACTGGAGCTACTACCAGTATTCCCATCATAATTGAGAGTATTACTTCAGGAACAGTTAATATTTATCTGAATAATGTAAACATTGAGACAGCTTCTGGGCCAGCATTGCAAATCACATCTACTGTCCAAGCTCAAGTCTGCATATATTTAGAAAACGAAAATAACCTTATAACAACGAACGTGAATTCCGCAGGCTTACAGAAAGACAATATAGCTAACCTTACAATAGATAATTCTTCAGGCACTCCAGGAATATTAACTGCCCAAAATTCTGCTCCGTATGCTTGCGGGGCTGGCATTGGCGGTGGCGTAAATGGCTCTTGCAGTAACATTACCATTAGTGGCGGTTCTGTAAATGCAAAAATTGATTGCATTCCTCACCAGAATTTGGATAGCTCTGGTAACTACGACCCCAACAGTCCTAATGTATATCTCTGCACCATTCCTAATGAAGGAAACGATCCAATAACTATAGACAATACTCATTGGAGTCCATATAGTCATATAGCTGTTGACTCTAGTGAAAAAAAGCTGTATGCATGGCTGACTGGCGAAGATCATATTGTAACTGTTGGAACAGAACGAAGAAGTTATATTTTTAATTCAAACTCAAATGAATTTAATAACACCAAACGTACTGTTACCAGTGCGATTTTTGAATTTAACGGTTCTGAGTTTATTTATGATGGAAACACACACTCTCCTAACATCACTACGAAGAACAACATTAAAGGCGTAGGAGACTTCACTGTAAAATATTTCAAAGAAAATGATCCAACAACCGAGATAACCGAGCCTAAAGATGTTGGGACTTATATTGTAAAGATTGATGTAAACAAAGGCGATTTTTACAATGCATCTTCTGGTTATTTAACAAACGATGACTGGAAATTTGATATTAAACCGGGTACACTTACCCCTACAATCACTAACTACACAGGTGAATATGATGGAAAGTCTCATCCAATTATCAAAATTGACAAAGACACAATTCCCAAAAACAGTACTATTGAATACAGTGTTGATAACGGACAAACATGGACAACTTTGAATCCTAACAATGATATTCCTACTGTAAGTACGGTAAAAAAAGCAGAAAATACCAAAATTTGTATACGGATCTCCAATTCCAATTATACTACCTGGACTTCACAAGAATATAAAGCAATCATCAGTCGAGCAACCCAAACACCAAATTATCCATCACCATCAAATACCCAAATATCCGTTCCGTGGTCCTGTAAGAAAGTAAATGAGATTGCTCCTAGTCCTCTTCCTGCAAACTGGGAATGGCAAGGTTCAGATAAAACTAAAGATCTGAATGTCGGAGACAATACCGCTACCGCAATTTACACCGGTGAAGATAAAGGAAATTATGTAAGTGAAACTGTTACTTACACAATTATCAGAAGTAAATGCGAACACAAACATACCGCAGAACGTTACTACTCCTCTCCATCCTGTACTTCCAGCGGATACAGTGGAGATACCTACTGCACAGACTGTAATGAAACACTTTCCTATGGTTATACGATTTCCGCATACGGCCATGACTATGACAACGGCGTTATCACTACAGAGCCAACTGCCGAAATCGACGGAATCATAACTTACACCTGTAAGTGGTGCAAACATCAGGATACAAAAACCCTCGGTAAGCTTGGTGACGGGGAACCTTACATTGAGGGAAGTTTCCAGAAGAAAAGCTGGGATACTGTTAATGATCTGATCAAGACATCCAAAGAAAAAGATACCATCTCCATTATCATGAATGGTGCCAGGACACTTCCTGCTTCCGTTTTATCCGGGATAAAAGGAAAAGATATTTCCCTGAATCTTGATATGGAGAATGGTTTCATCTGGAAGATTAACGGTACTTCCATTACAGCAGAAACACCTGCAGATACCGATCTTTCTGTTACAAACACAGCAGAATATATCCCGGCAGCATTATACAGCCTGATCTCCACAAACCAGAATGATTTCGGTTTCCATCTTGGAAGAAACGGAGCTTTCGATTTCCCGGCTGTGCTTTCCGTAAAGGCAGATGCCTCCTGTGCAGGACTTATGGCAAATCTGTTCTGGTATGATGTTGAGAATGGGGTTCTGCAGTGTATCCAGACTGTAACTGTAGGCGGTGCATTTGAGCGCAGTATTCCATATGCTGACTTTACCCTTTCCAAAGGACAGGATTATTTCATAGCATTTGGTACAGAATCCCTCAATGGCAGAGTTATTCACACAGACGGAAGTATCACAGATGAAAACGGTGCATACCTGCGACCTGCCAACACAAAGATTTCCAGCCATTCCATTGACAGAAACAAGCTTACTGTCAAACTTTCCAAAGGATGTGCAGGTGCTCAGGGTTATGACTTCGTGATCAGCAAGAAATCAAATATGCTCCAGACCGGCAAATTCAGCCAGACAGTTTCCTCAACCGGCAAGCCACAGGCATCTTTCAGATATCTGGCAAAAGGTACCTGGTATGTGGCAGCCCGAAGCTGGGTTCTGGATGCACAGGGCAATAAGGTCTATGGTTCCTGGACAAAGATCAAGAAGATCAAGATCACTGTTGTTACACCACAGCAGCCAAAGATCAAGAATATCACTGTAAAAGGAAACACTGTGACTGTTACTTACACAAAATGCAAAAATGCCACAGGTTATGAAATCCTGCTCGGAAACAAATACAAAACCTCCGCAGGTGAGAAATATCCGGTTAAGAAATATCTGAAACGTACAGAAGGCAAAAATACCGTAACTGTAACCTTTACAAACGTAAAGAAAGGTACCTGGTATGTGACAGTGCGATCCTGGAATAGAACCTCCAAGAACAAGTCCAGAGTTTACAGTCCATATTCCACAATGAAGAAATTTGCTGTATGATTTTTTCGTAACTGAATAAACTGATACTAAAGAAAACAAGAGGTGCTGCTAAACGGCAGTACCTCTTTTCGGTACAGAAATGATTACCGGAGTAAGCAGAATGATCATATTATCCAGGAGGGCAGATTTATGTGGGGATTTATAGTGGCATTGATTTCAGGGGCACTGATGAGCATTCAGGGTGTTTTTAATACGGAGGTGACAAAGCAGACCAGCCTCTGGGTATCAACCGGATGGGTACAGCTGTCGGCTTTTGCAGTCTGCGTTCTTGCCTGGCTTTTTACAGGACGGGAAAGTGTGGCTGCACTCTGGCAGGTGAACAATAAATATACACTTCTTGGCGGAGTGATCGGAGCGTTTATTACCATTACAGTAATCCAGAGTATGGGAGCCCTTGGACCTGCCAGGGCAGCAATGCTGATCGTTATTTCGCAGCTGGCAGTTGCTTATGTAATTGAATTATTTGGATTGTTTGGGGTAGATAAAGAACCCTTTGAATGGCGCAAAATCCTTGGATTGCTGATCGCGATTTCCGGAATTGTTATATTTAAGTGGCAAAAATAAGAGTTTACTATTGTAAAATCATTAAGATTTCGTTACAATAAGGGTGGCATTATGGACAGGGGGACTCTTACTCTGAGAAATAAGAGGAGGACCCTTATGATAAAAATAAAAAACAGATGTTGTTATACTGTGACACTGATATTATGTGGAACTTTGTTTCTTACAGGACTGACAGGATGTAAGAGCAGAGAGGCACAGTTTCTGATAGATGGATTGCAGGAAGCAAAGGCAGAGGTGGATGCGGAGTCATCAGAAGAGAAAACATCAGGACAGAAGTCGAAGAAAGATACAGATGAGAAGAAAGCTGATACAGAAGATCGACAGAATGATGATGGCAGTTCTGCAGAGTCCTGGAAAAAACAGGCAGAATCAGATGGTTCAGATGCAGGTAATGGGACAGGAAGTGATTCCGGGAAACATATTTCAGATGCTGATATAGATAATGGGTCAGAAGCAGTTTCTGATAAGGAAATGCAGCAGGCGATGATCTATGTTGATGTCTGCGGAGCAGTTGCGAATCCGGGAGTTTTTCAGCTGGCAGCCGGGAGCCGGGTGTTTCAGGCGATTGAGGCAGCGGGAGGATATCTTCCCGAGGCAGCTCTAACCTGTGTAAACCGTGCAGGAGTTCTGACAGACGGACAGCAGCTTTATATTCTCACACAGGAAGAGATGGAGCGGCAGGGACTGGATCCGGCAGAGATGTCCGGGGCATCAGATGGACAGATGAATGGAAGTGCCGGGACAGGACAGAACACGGGGATGACCGCTCAGGTTCAGCAGGATAACAGGATCAACATAAATACAGCAGATGAAGCTCAGCTTACTACGCTGACGGGGATCGGTGCAACACGTGCGCAGGCGATCATTGCCTACAGAGAAGAGAACGGGCCATTTGCTGCGATAGAGGATATTATGAATGTACAGGGTATCAAAGAAGGTACTTTTGCAAAGATAAAAGATGAGATAGTAGTAGGATAAGGAGAACCGAATGAGCAGGAAAGTTTTGGTAGTAGATGATGAGAAACTGATCGTAAAAGGAATCCGTTTTAGTCTGGAACAGGATGGTATGGAGGTAGACTGCGCTTATGATGGAGAAGAGGCAGTAGAGAAAGCAAAAGATAAAAAATATGATATTATCCTTCTGGATCTGATGCTGCCGAAGATGGACGGGCTGGAAGTATGCCAGCAGATCCGTGAATTTTCCAATGTGCCGATCGTGATGCTGACAGCTAAGGGCGAGGATATGGATAAGATCCTTGGTCTTGAATATGGTGCGGATGATTATATCACCAAACCGTTCAATATCCTGGAAGTTAAGGCACGTATCAAAGCGATCATGCGCCGTGCGGGAAGCGACCACGAGGAGAAAGAAAAGGCAAAGAGCATTCAGGTGGGCGATCTTCGTATGGACTGTGAAGGCAGACGTGTATTTATTGCAGGTAAAGAGATTAATCTGACAGCAAAGGAATTTGATGTACTGGAGCTTCTGGTATTTAATCCGAATAAGGTTTACAGCCGTGAGAACTTGCTGAATATTGTATGGGGATATGAGTATCCGGGTGATGTCCGTACTGTAGACGTACATATCCGCCGTCTCCGTGAGAAGATTGAAACCAATCCAAGTGAACCGAAGTATGTACACACCAAATGGGGCGTAGGATATTACTTCCAGGCATAACCCATGGTAACGAAAAAAAAGACAAAGTTTTTTAAGAGTCTGCGTTTTCGGATACTGGTCATACTGCTCATACTGGGAATTGTGCCAAGTGCTATCGTGACACAACTCATGATCAGTAATTATGAAAAACAGGCAATTGAAGTAAAGGTAAGTGAGGTCAGTACACAGTGTGCGATTCTGTGTAATCAGATCATCAAAGAAAATTATCTCAATGACTCCAGCTCACAGTCTGTGAACAGCAAGCTGGAGTTGTTGTCTAATGTATATGGCGGAAGAATGGTGATTGTAGACAGAGATCTGAAAGTAGTTGCAGATACCTATCATGTAGATGAAGGACGGACGCTGATCTCACCAAAGGTCGTGAAGTGTTTTAAGAACGGAGAAGTCACAAATTACCGCAGATACGGGCAGATGCTGGAAATGGCTGTTCCCGTAAAGAGCGCGGATGTCCCGCAGATTCAGGGAGCCATGCTTGTAAATATTTCAATCAGTGACATTATGGCAACGGTGGGAGAGCAGGAACAGATGGCGATG
>ENA-OPVU01001623-OPVU01001623.1-human-gut-metagenome-genome-assembly--contig:-NODE-1623-length-10975-cov-5.235989_pt1 | contig 10975 bp, 7 predicted proteins | sample MGYA00241497_ERZ501986 | MGnify/ENA primary metagenome ERZ501986 (study PRJEB25962, sample SAMEA2042995) | human gut metagenome | biome: human gut; feature: human-associated habitat; material: faeces...
GTGGCAGGCCCGGATGGGCGGCGAGGTGCTGGCCGTGGTGCGCAGCGGGCTGTATCTGGACTTCCGCTTTCTGGATCAGGCCCTCTCGGCCCTGACGCCCACCGCCGACGAGCGGTGCGGTGTGCTGGCGACCGACGGCACCATCCTCTGCTACCAGCCCAGCGCCCTGCTTCGGCTCTACCAGAAGAACCCCAAATATCTCAACCGGCTCTACCTTCACACGGTGTTCCACTGCATCTTCCGCCATCTCTGGCTGCGCGGCAAGCGGGACAAACGCCTGTGGGACCTTGCGTGTGACATTGCGGTGGAGAACGTCATCGACGGTCTTGGCCGCAAGAGCGTCCAGCGCCCCCTGACGTGGGTGCGCCAACACGCCTATGAGGAGATCATCGCGCAGGAAAAAGTGGCTGCTGCAGCTCCCATCTACCGCTGGCTGGTGCGGCAGACTCCCGGCGTTCTCCGCCAGCTGGAAAAAGAATTCTACACCGACGACCATCGCCTTTGGCCCAAGGACGCCCCCGACCAGCCCCAGCAGATGCCCACCCCTCTGCCCCAGAAGACGTGGCAGAAGATCGGTGAGCGGATGCAGACCGAACTGGAACTGCGGGACAAAGAGGCCGGTGAAGGGGCAGACGCCCTGCGGGAGCAGGTCAAGGCCGCGAACCGCAGCCGCCGCAGCTACAGCGACTTTCTGCGCCGGTTCTGCGTCACCCGGGAGGAAGTCCACCTCGACCCGGACGAGTTCGACCTGAACTTCTACACCTACGGCCTTTCGGTGTACGGAAACCTGCCCCTCATCGAGCCTCTGGAAAGCCGGGAGAGCAAAAAGATCGAGGAGCTGGCCCTTGTCATCGACACCAGCTACTCCACCTCCGGTGAACTGGTGCGGGCGTTCCTTGCGGAGACCTACACTCTGCTGAAAGGACAGGAGAACTTTTTCCACCGGATGAACCTGCACCTGATCCAGGCCGATAACGCCATCCGGCAGGATATCCTGATCCACAATGAGGACGAGCTGATCCACGCCATGAACCACTTTGAGCTGCGGGGCGGCGGCGGAACGGACTTCCGCCCGGCCTTTGAATACGTGAACCAGCTGTGCGCCGAGAAAAAGTTCTCGAACCTGCGGGGCCTTTTGTACTTCACCGACGGCATGGGCACCTACCCCGCCAAGCGCCCGGCCTACGACACCGCCTTTCTGTTTTTGGGGGAGCGGTTCGACGATGCCAATGTACCGCCGTGGGCCATGAAGGTGGTTCTGGATGAAGAAGAATTTACCGGTGCAGCAGCCCGCCCGCAAAGCACCCTTGCCGACGCGCTGGCCGAAGAGGACGACCTGTACCGTGACCTGAACAATTCGTGAGGGAATTTGCTATGAATATCAAACGAGCCAAAGAAGAAATTGAACACACCGTAAAAGCCTACCTTGCCAAGGATGCTCTGGGCGAATACGCCATCCCGGCCATCCGGCAGCGTCCCATTCTGCTCATGGGGCCTCCGGGCATTGGCAAGACGCAGGTGATGGAGCAGGTAGCCCGGGAGTGCGGCGTGGCTCTGGTGGCCTACACCATCACCCACCACACCCGCCAGAGCGCCGTGGGCCTGCCCTTCATCCGCCAGCGCAACTACGGCGGCAAAGATGTCTCCGTGACCGAATACACCATGAGCGAGATCATTGCCAGCATCTATGCCAAGATGGAGGCCACCGGCCTCTCCGAGGGCATTCTGTTCATCGACGAGATCAACTGTGTGTCGGAAACGCTGGCCCCCACCATGCTGCAATTTTTGCAATGCAAGACCTTTGGCAATCAGGCCGTGCCTGCGGGCTGGGTGATCGTGGCGGCAGGCAACCCACCGGAATATAACAAATCTGTGCGCGACTTTGATATCGTTACGCTGGACCGCGTGCGCCGCATGGACATTGAGCCGGACCTGCCCGTGTGGAAAGACTATGCCCGCGCTGCCCACATCCACAGCGCCATTTTGAGCTATCTGGAGCTGCACCCGCAGAACTTCTACCAGATCAACGCCGATGTGGACGGCACCCAGTTCGTGACCGCCCGCGGCTGGGAGGATCTTTCCAATCTGCTGGATACCTACGAAACACTGGGTCTGCAGGCTGATGAAGACCTGATCCGCGAGTACATCCAGCACCCGAAGATCGCAGAGGACTTCTCCGCCTACCTCGACCTTTACTATAAGTACCGCGACGACTACGGCGTAGAGGAGATCTTGGCCGGACAGGCAAAGCCCGCCGTGTTCGCACGGCTGCTGCAGGCCCCCTTCGACGAGCGGCTTTCGCTGGTCAGCCTGATCCTTGCAGGCCTCGGCACCCGGTTCACGGCCTCCCGTCAGGCAGATGCAGTGGCCGACAGCTGCTATGCCTTTCTGCGGGAGACCAAAAAAGCCCTTGCCACCGTTCCGGAGGATATCCCGGACGGCTCGGCAGAAATGTTCCACCAGCAGATCATGGATTACGACACCGAAACACAGCAAAAGCGTGCCGCCGGGCTGCTGAGCAAAGATGCTCTGACCACCCGCCTGCAGGTGCTGGCCGTGCTGCGCGGCTGGGAGGGCGAACTGCGCCGTGCCAACGCCGCCGGTACACAGGAAGCCTTCGACCTGCTGCGCGGGCAGTTCCAGTCCCTTGCCGATGAGCGCGAAAAGGCCCAGCAGACCGCCAGCGCCGCGCTGGAAGCCGCTTTCGACTTTATGGAACAGGCCTTTGCCGAAAGCCAGGAGATGGTGGTGTTCGTCACCGAGCTGACGGTGGACCCGGTGTCCCACGCCTTCCTCACCGAGAACGGCTGCGAGCGCTACTTCAAGTACAACAAAGACCTGCTGCTGGACCACCGCAAAGCTGCTTTGCAGCAGGAGCTTTCAGCGGAACAGCGCCGTCATGGCGGGGTGTGAGCCATGCTGGAAAATATTCTGTTCAGCATGAACAGCACCATGCCGCTGTTCTTTATCATGCTGCTGGGCTATGTGCTGCACCGCACCGGTTTTCTGAGCGATGCGTTTGTGGCCGGGGCCAACAAGTTCGTGTTTTATGTGGCACTGCCGGTGCAGCTGTTCCGCGACCTTGGCAAAAACGATGTCCGCGCCACCTTCGATGGCCGGTATGTGCTGTTCTGCTTTGCGGTCACACTGGCGTGCATCCTTGTGATCTGGGCGCTGGCAAAGCTGTTTTTAAAGGGCACCGGCCTTGTGGGCGAGTTCGTTCAGGTGTGTTACCGCTCGTCGGCTGCCATCCTCGGCTCGGCTTTTCTGCAGAGCATCTACGGCGATGCCAGCATGTCCAGCCTGATGATCCTTGGCAGTGTGCCGCTGTATAACATCATGGCAGTGGTCATTTTGATGCTGGAAGCGCCCACTGCGCAGGCTCAGACCGGCAATATGGCTGAAAAGCTCAAAAAGAGTGTGAAAGGCATCCTGACGAATCCCATCCTTCTGGGCATTGCAGCGGGCTTTGCGTGGAGCATGCTGCACATTTCCATGCCTGCCATGCTGGATAAGGCCCTTTCCAATGTGGCCGGCCTGACCAGCCCTCTGGCCCTGCTTGCCATTGGTGCAGGCTTCAAGGGCCAAAAAGCTCTGGGATACCTCAAGCCTACCGCTGTGGCTACTGTGGTCAAGCTGATGGTGCTGCCTGCGCTGTTCCTGCCGCTGGCTGTGCGCTTTGGCTTTACCGACGAAAAGCTGGTGGCCCTGCTGGTGATGCTGGGCAGCAGCTCCACACCCATGTTCAGCACCTGCCAGCCGCTGAACACCAGCAGTACCACCGCCGCAATCAGGGGCAGGGCACGGTGCTGCAGGCACCATTCCAGACTATGGGCATACTTTTCCTGCACCTTTTCAAACCAGGCAAGGCGCTTGGGTTCAGCTTTTTTCAGCACAGTAGAGGATGCCGCCGGGACCACCGTGAGCGCCACGATGAGGGAGGCCATCAGGCAGTAACCGATGCACAGGGACATGGGCATCATCAGACTGCGCACAATGCTGGCCGAGAACACCACCGGCAGGAACACGCACACCGAGGTAAGAGTGGAGGCCACCACCGACATGCCCACCTGTTTTGTGCCCTGCACGGCAGCGCGGGCCGCAGGCACGCCGCGGCTGCGCAGACGGTAGACGTTCTCAATGACGACCACCGAGTTATCCACCAGCATACCAATGCCGAGAGAAAGGCCGGCCAGGGTCATCACGTTCAGGTCCAGCCCGGTAAAGTACATGAGCACCACCGCGAACAGAACGGACAGCGGGATGCTGATGCCGACCACGAGGGTGGGCTTGATATCCTTCAGGAAGATGGCCAGCACGATGATGGCCAGTGCAGCGCCCACCACCATGCTGGTGAGGATGCTGTTGATGACAATGGTGATGTAGTTGCCCTGATTGGACAGCACCACCATGTGCAGGCCGTCGTATTGTTTTTCCAGCTCTTTAAATGCGGTCAGGCAGTTGTCGGAGACCTCGCCTGCACTGGAAGTCGCATTCTTATAGATTTTGAGGATGGATGCCTTTTCGCCGTTCAGGCGGGTGTAGCTGTCGGCGGAGTTATCAATGACCTCCACATCTGCCACATCAGAAAGGCGCACGTCGCCGTAGCCCTCCACATGCAGCAGCAGGGCACCGCTGATATCCTTCACACTGTCGTACTCTTCGCCGACTTTCAGCAGCCAGGACTCGCCGTCCTGATCCTGCACGTAACCGGCCGGCATGGAGAAGTTCTGGGCATAGATGAGCTTCGCCAGCGTTTCAATGTCCAGCTGCTTTGTCACATCGGCCTGTGCCAGAGCGTTGGTCTTGGCCGTCTCGTACTCTGCCTTGGCAGCCTCCAGCTGCTTTTCGTACTCGTTCAGCATTTCACGCGCTTCGGTGAACTGCATATAGGCGTTGAGCTGCTGCTGGGAGAAGCTGCCCAGTGCGCCGGAGAACTCGGTCATCAGCTGGGGCACATTGTCCATGGCCTTGATGGTGCTTTCCAGCGTGTTATAGATCACATTCAGGCTTTCCTGCAGCTGCATCTCATTGGCAAGATCCTCTGCGGTGCTGCCTTCGGAGCCGGTCTCGGTGTTCACGCGCTCCTGCAGCTTCTGCAGGGCGGTAGTGAGCTTATCGGTAATGGTGCGCAGCTCAGCCACAATATCGATCAGAGAGTCGATATCCCGCATACCGGTCTCGTTGAACTTGTCCATGACCTTCTGCAGACCGTCGCGCACCTCGATCAGGGCCTGCTGGATCTCAGGCTCCTTGACCACGGCGATCAGGCTGTTCACACTTTCCAGAAGAGCCTGCGCCTGCGCACGCACCGTTTCCACTGCGGCGCCCACCTCGGTGCTCATCTGGCTCATGACCGAGTTGGACACCGTACTGCCAAAGTTTTTCAGCTGCTTTTCGTATTCCCTGCGTCCGGCGGTGATCTGTGCCTCGGCGCTTTCCAGCTGGGAGCGGGCTTCAGCCAGCTGGGTATCGATCAGTTCCAGCAGCTTTGCGTTGATCTCGTCGATCTTATCCTGATTGAGCTGCACCTGCACCAGCTTTTCCACCAGACCGCTGGACGAAACGCTGGACACACCGCCCTTGCGCTGCACTTCCGGCACAAGGGTGTTCTGGATAAACTCAGAAAGCTCGTACTGGTCGGCACCTTCGCGGCTGACAGCCACCGTCATGAAAGCGTTCATGTTCAGGCTGTACTCAATGATGGAGGGGGTCAGGCAGGTGCTGGGCAGGTCGCTTTTGGCCTGATCCAGCTTGTTGGACACCTTGACCAGCGCGCTGTTCATATCCGTATCCTCGGTAAACTCCATCAGCAGCAGGCTGTAGTTTTCTGCCGATGTTGCGGTGATCTTGGACACGCCCGGCACTGTGAGCGAGTTCTGCAGCACATCCGAGACCTCGCTCTCCACGCGCTCCGGGCTTGCACCGGGATACACGGTGACCACCATCAGATACGGTGTGTTCACGTTGGGCAGCAGGTTCGTATCCATCTTTGTGACCGCCACAAAGCCCAGGATCAGGATCATGACCACTGCAACCAGCACCGTAAACGGCTTTTTGACACTGAATTTTTCCATTTTCTCCTACCGTTTCTCTGCCTTGCCGCAAAGCAGGACAGCTGCTTTCCCTGCGGGAAAGGCTACACTTCAACATTTTTATTATACACGCAAGCCCCCGCCTTGCAAGAGCGGGGTGGGATTCTTTTGCGATTCTTTGGATACTTTCGCAAGATTTTAACATTTGCCGTTCCGTTTTTCCATTTTCCGGCTGCGGGTGCGACCAAATTCGGTCAGTCTTCCTTTATGGATACGCGGCAGCAGGGCAGATTGTTGCACCTTTTTAAAATTTTTCTGCCGAAGCGCCAGAGCCGCTTTTTGTTTTTTGCGTGGAAATGTGCATTTGAATATGTTATACTAGAGTACAGAATGGATCAGCAGGCTCTTTTTCGGGCCTTATCCTATAGATTCGACCGATAAAAACGAGGAACACTATGAAAAAAGTCATCTCCGTCCGTTTCAAAGAGAACGGCAAAAGCTATTATTTTGATCCCGCCGGGGCCGACATCAAAACCGGCGAATATGTGATCGTGGAGACCGCCCGCGGCGTTGAGTGCGGCGAGGTTGTGCAGGGCGTGAGGGAGATCGCCGATGCGGCAGTGCCCAAGGCCCTCAAGCCCATTACCCGCATGGCCGACAGCGTGGATATCCGCCGGATGCGCCAGAACCGTGAGGACGAAAAGCGCGCCTACCGCACCTGTCAGGAGTGCATTGCCCGCCACGGCCTGGAAATGAAGCTTGTGGAGGCCGAGTATACCCTCGACCGCTCCAAGATCATGTTCTACTTTACCGCCGATGGCCGCGTGGACTTCCGCGAGCTGGTCAAGGATCTGGCCGGTATCTTCCACACCCGCATCGAGCTGCGCCAGATCGGCGTGCGGGACGAGAGCAAGATGATCGGCGGCCTTGGCATCTGCGGCCAGCCCTTCTGCTGCAGCCGCTTTTTAAAGGACTTCCAGCCCGTCTCCATCAAGATGGCAAAAGAGCAGGGCCTTTCGCTGAACCCCACCAAGATCAGCGGTGCCTGCGGCCGGCTGATGTGCTGCCTTGCCTACGAGGAAAGCGCCTACGAGTACCTGAACAGCATCATGCCCATGGTGGGCAGCACCGTGCGCACGCCGGACGGTCTTGGCACCGTGCTGGAGGTGAACCCGGTTTCCGGCTATCTGCGGGTGCGCTGCGGCACCGAGAGCCTTTCGCCCCGTTACTATAAGGTGGGTGTGTGCGAATATATCAGCGGCGGCAAGCGTGCGCCCCGCCGCCCGGACCCGGACGACGATTACTCCGGCGTGCGCAACCCGGCCCCGGTGGTGGCTTCCTCCGACGATGGCGAAAAGCGCTGCGCGGGCGGCGGCTGCGGCCGGAAGCGCGCTGCCGAAAAGGAGTGAGGGACGCGCCGGAGGTTCTGAAGGGTTAGTCTGCTAAAACTAACTGTTCTTCGTGATTTTTGCCAAAAAACTCCTGCAAATTTGGCCATAAGTTAGCCTGTGCTTTTGTGCAACCCAACAAAAAACAGACTTTTGTGTTTTTCGGGTCACGGTTAGTCTTGCCTTTTCTCACCTGCTTTGTTAAAATGCAGGCAAGGATATGATTTCCGGAGAGACATGCACAGCCGTGCCATACATGACTCTTCATACAATACTTCGGGCACGGAGATAAAAAGGAGAGTTTATTATGGCACACAAGGTTTCTGACGCATGTGTTGGCTGCGGCGCTTGCGAGGGCGCTTGCCCGGTTGGCGCTATCACCGTTGATGGTGTTGCTTCTGTGAACGCAGACGCTTGCATCGACTGCGGCGCTTGCGAGGGTGCTTGCCCCACCGGTGCTATCACTGCTGAATAATTTTAGCAGCTGCACAAAAAACGCATCAAAAGCAGCAGGCCTGTCCAAAGCAGGTCTGCTGCTTTTTTGTTTTGCAGTAATTCGCACAAATTCCCCGAGCAATTCCACGCATTTTTTTGAGAGGGTACGGCACACTTATCTATGGAACATTCTACCGAAGTCTTGTATAATAGAACTATGGTTTATTGCTCGCCGGAGCATCGTTTTGGCTCCGACGCGCTGCTGCTGGCCCGTTTCTGTGAGCCAAAGCGCGCCCAGAAGGTCGCAGACCTGTGCTCCGGCTGCGGCATCGTGGCGCTGGAATGGCACGACCGCGGCCACCGGGGCCCCTGCATGGGGCTGGAGCTCCAGCCCGAGGGCAGCGCTCTGCTTTCCGCTGCGGTGCAGGAGCAGGACATCGGGCACATTGAGCCTGTCTGTGCCGACCTGCGCGCTTTCCGGCAGGGCGAGGGCAGTTTTGACGTGTGTGCGTGCAATCCGCCCTATTTCACGGATGGGCCCCAAAGCCAAAACGCAGCCCACGCCCTTGCCCGGCACGAGAACACCTGCACATTGGACGATGTGTGCCAGTGTGCGTTCCGCCTTTTGAAGGACGGCGGGCGCTTTGCGCTGTGCCACCGGCCGGAACGGCTGGCGGAGGTGCTGGCGGTGCTGCGGGTCAACCGGCTGGAGCCGAAGCGGCTGGCCTTTGTAAAGAACAAGGCGGACGGCGCGCCATGGCTCTTCCTTGTGGAAGCGCAGAAGAACCGCAAAACCGGACTGCGGGTGGAGCCGGATGTGTTGATCAGCGCCGGTGCGGCGTTATATGGGAGGTAAACTATGGCAGGAACTCTTTATATCGTGGCAACGCCCATCGGCAATCTGGACGATATGCCGCCGCGCGTAGCAGCCACCTTTGGCGCGGCAGACTTTATTGCCGCCGAGGACACCCGTGTGACCATGAAGCTGCTGAACTTTCTGGGCCTGAAAAAGCCCATGGTCAGCTACTATGAGCACGCCCTGCAGAAGGGTGAGGGCATCCTGCGCCGCATTGAAGCAGGCGAGAGCTGTGCCCTGTGCAGTGATGCGGGCATGCCCTGCGTCTCCGACCCGGGCGAGGTGATCGTGCGGGACGCACTGGCCCGGGGCATCAAGGTAGTGCCAGTACCGGCGGCTTCCGCCTGCGTCACAGCGCTGGCCGTGTCCGGGCAGGACACCTCCCGCTGGGTGTTCGAGGGCTTTCTGCCCGTGAACCGCAAGCAGAAAAAAGAGCGGCTGGCTGAGCTTTTGCAGGAAAAGCGCACCACCATCTTTTACGAAGCGCCCCACAAGCTGCGCACCACGCTGGACGATCTGGCCAATGCCTTTGGCGCAGACCGCAGCATCACCCTGTGCCGGGAGCTGACAAAGCTGCACGAGGATATCTGGAAGACTACCCTCGGCGAGGCGGTGGAGCACTACAAGACCAACGAGCCGCGCGGCGAATATGTGCTGGTGATGGCCGGTGCGCCGGAGACCGCCGACCCGGAGCAGGAGCTGACGCTGGAGCAGGCAGCGCAGCGAGCGCTGGAGCTGACCGGGCAGGGCTTTGGCCCCACCGCCGCAGCCAAGGCGGCGGCACAGGGCACACCTTATTCTAAAAGCGAAGTGTACAAGCAGCTGCTGGTATTGCAACAGGGCCAGCAGGCTGGTGAATGACAGCATCTCAGGTAAATGGTAATAGAGGAGGACCCCTTTTGTGACAAAGCTTCTGGTTTTGAGCGACAGCCACGGCGGACGTGCCGCCATTGAGCGCGTGCTGATGAAAGAGAGCAAAAGCATCGATGCCCTGATCTTTCTGGGCGACGGCCTGCGGGATCTGGAACTGGCTCTGACGCTGTGCCCCAAGCTGCGGGCCTACTCGGTGGCGGGCAACTGCGATTACGGTGCACTGGAACCCACCGACGGCCTTGCCGCCTTTGACGGCGTGGTGATCTTTTACACTCACGGTCATATGTACGGTGTGAAATACGATCTGGATACGCTGGCAGATGCCGCATCTGCCCGGGGTGCCGAGGTGGCGCTGTTCGGTCACACCCACATCCCCCATGCAGAGACCCGCAGCAAGGTGTTTTTGTTCAACCCCGGCTCCTGCGGCCGGTGTTACACCGGGCCGGACACCTACGGCATCCTGACGCTGGACGAAGGCAAAGTGACCGCCTATGAACATAAAGAGGTACCCAAACAATGAGCATCAATGAGGTGCGCTATCTGCCGGAATGCGGCAGCACCAACGCTTACGTGAAGGAGCATTTTGAAGAGTTTGGCCCGGTGGGTGCGGTGTATACCGAGAACCAGACCGCAGGCCGGGGCCGTCTGGGCCGCAGCTGGGTGAACGCCGAGGGCAAGGCCCTGTATTATACAGCAGCCATCCGGGAACCGCTGGCCCAGCCTGCCACCCTGCCGCTGCTGGCAAGCCTTGCCGTGCGCACCCAGCTCAAGCTGCGCTACGGCGTGGACTGCCAGATCAAGTGGCCCAACGACCTTCTGCTCAACGGCAAAAAGATCGTGGGCATCCTGTGCGAGGGCGTGAGCTACGGCTACCAGCAGCAGGGCCGGGGCATTTTGTGCGGCATCGGCATCAATCTGGCCCAGCCGCAGAGCTACTTTGATGCCGCCGGTCTGCCCAACGGCACCTCGCTGGAGCTGCAGGGCGCAGCGGTAGACCTCGACGCCGACCCCCAGTGGCTGGCCGAGGCGCTGACGGATTACACCATCTTCTACAACGGTCCCAAATGTGGTGCTTCCGCCCCCGACCATGCTCATTTCCAGGCAGGAAACAAAGGGTTCATGCCTATTGAAAAGGACTGGCGCGGACAGACTGCCGGGAAAATAGCCGATTATAGGAAAGCAGCACTGTGGTATCTTGACGACGCTCCCCGTGCCACACTTGTGATTGAATCCACCTCCAAAGAGGACGCGGCAGACTTGTTCGACATCATTTACCGTTCTCTGGACGTGAAACCCGAAGAAGACGAGCCGATGATGAACGTACTGGTCCTATACGAGGCCGACCGTTGGGTGGTCTTTGTCTTCCCGCGCGAGAAACACCGCCCCGC
>ENA-OPVU01001626-OPVU01001626.1-human-gut-metagenome-genome-assembly--contig:-NODE-1626-length-10959-cov-2.563004_pt1 | contig 10959 bp, 10 predicted proteins | sample MGYA00241497_ERZ501986 | MGnify/ENA primary metagenome ERZ501986 (study PRJEB25962, sample SAMEA2042995) | human gut metagenome | biome: human gut; feature: human-associated habitat; material: faeces...
GCCACCGCCCGTCCGATGCCCCGGGAGGAGCCGGTCACCAGCGCGATCTTTTCCATGGGATCATCCCCTTTTCACAGTCTTTCCCCGTGAGTATAGCAAATTTCCGCGGGAAAGGCAAGAAAAGTGTTGACAAACCGGGGCTGATAGGGTAATATACTATCGTTGTCTGCGCGGTTAGCTCAGCTGGTAGAGCACATGCTTGACGTGCATGGGGTCACAGGTTCGAGTCCTGTACCGCGCACCATCCGAAACCCTTGAAACCACTTGGTTTCAAGGGTTTTTTCTTTGCCCAAAAGTGGAGTTAGCCTTATTTTTAGCCTTATGAAGTCACCCGATAGAAACGGACTGGATAAATTGCTCCATCCGTAGGGCACTGTCCTGCTTCATTTGCTTCGTCACATGGCCATACACGTCCAATGTGAAAGCAGCGGTGGCATGGCCGAGATTTTCCTGCACGGTTTTAATGTCGTCACCACTTTTGATACAGGCAACTGCGTATGTGTGGCGCAGGTCGTGAAAGCGGGTGGATGGCGCACCGATTTTCTTTACGATCCGCTTGAAGCAGTCGTACACCGTGCGATAGGATAGATAGCCGCCGGTTTGATTGGAAAAGACAAGACCATTCTCCTGCCAGGCATCGCCCGCTTCCAGCCTCATACCGTTTTGTTTCAGCTTCTGCAAGCGAAACAGAAACACCACCGAGGGAGCCAGAGAGAGGCAGCGGGTACGGTTATTCTTCGGCGGAGAGAAGTAATATTGTCCGCCCTTTTTCTGCTCTTTGCGGAGTTGGCGTTTCACTGTCAGAATTCCGTTTTCAAGGTCAATATGCTCCCAGCCTAACCCAAGTATTTCACCCTCGCGCAGCCCAGTAAACAGCGCGATTTTATAAAGGTATTCGTGGGGATTTCCCTGTACTTCTTTCAGAAATGCAGAAACCTGATCCTCCTCCAGCGGGTGCATTTCTTTTTTGATAACACGGGGAAGTGTACAGGCATCCGTCGGATTGACGCGCAGATAACCGATCAGCACCGCTTGCTGCATAGCCTTGTGAAAAACACCGTGAATATTCTTTACCGTCTTTGCCGAAAGGGGATTGACTGCCGGGTCGGTCGGAGAGACAAGCTGATTGTAAAAGTGTTGTACTGTGTGGGTGTTTAGGGCTTCCAGCTTGATGTTCCCCAGATGCGGCACAATATATAACTCCACATTCTTTTTATAGAGATACGCTGTAGACGCTTTCACACCGCCGAGATAGTCCTGTGTCCAGATGTCCAGCCATTCTCCAACCGTCAGCTTACAGGGTGTTTTGTAGGTGCCATCGTCCAGCGACGCCGTGATCTGGCGCAGCTTCTGTGCCACTTCTTTCTGCGTCTTTCCGGTGATGCTGCGCTGGATCTGCTTGCCTGTACCGGGGTCGAAGCCCTCTGTGTAGCGGCCCTGCCAGTAGGTATAGGTTTTTCCGTTCTTTGTTGTTGTGATTTTTCTGATAGAACCGGCGCCGCCGGCTCCTTTTCCTGTTTTTGTACGCGGCATATACGCTCCTTTCCGCCGCGCGGAATGTACCACCTCCATGATATATCCCGCGCGGCTGTTGTGCAAGTTTTATTTCTGCGACGAAGAGGTTTACTTCCGCAGAAACTCCAGCAGGGCATCTCTCGGAATACGAATCTGCCTACCGATACGGACGCTTCGAATCTGTCCGCTGCGGATCAGTTCATAGGCAGTGTTGCGTCCGATGCCAAGGATAGGCATCAAATCCTCCACCCGCAGTGTCATGGGGAGGTCGTGCAGATCACGGTACTTATTCTCCACGGGCAGAACCTCCTTTCACGGACGCCAGATAGATGTTCGTCACATCGGGTCGCTCATGTCCCAGCAGGCGTGACACGGTAAAATGGGCGTCCAGAGGCATCATGCCGCCATTGACGAGAGAAGTGTACTTTTCGGCGGCGTAGGTATGGCGCAGTCCATGGAAGGTAATGCGCTTGTCCGGTGCGGTGGGGTCACAGATAGTGTCGCGGTGGCGGAGGATGAACTGCTGCATGCCGTTGATGGCCCGGTCGGTGGGGACGCCGTCCGGCACCAGCAGCTTGTGCCCGCGTTCCGTTTTCTCCAGCAACCTTTGCAGCATCATTGTGATACGGTCGTCCTCAATAGGGACGATCCGGATTTTGCCGCCCTTGCCTTTCACGGAGAGGGCGTTTTCCCGCAGCGCACGCTCCGCCGCAGCGGTGTCCATGCGGAAGCACTCATGAATGCGTAGACCGGCGTAGCGGGCCAGATACAGGGCGAGGATGTAGTCCTCCCGCTCTTCCGCCATGGCACGGCCGATCAGCTTGCCGAACTCCGGGTTCGTCCATGTACGATCCTGCTGCCCGAAGCGGCGGCGTTCCAAGGAGACGCCCAATTCTTCATTACCCGGCAGCGTGTAGCGGGGATGAGACATCTTGTCGTGGAAAAAGCGAATGGCGGAGAGGTCAGTCTTGATGGTGCTGGCGGATTTGCCCTGCGCCTGCAAATAGAGGACATAGCTCACCAGATGCTTGCCGCTGATGTTCTCCAGCTTTTGCAGATGGTAGTGGGCGGCGAGATAGGCGCAGAAACGCTTGACCGCCTCATAGTAGCGATCCTTCGTGCGGAAGCTGCCCTGTCGGTTGTGGCGGGCCAGCTTGTCCAACTGGGTAACGAGGGTGTGGTAAATGCCTTTTGTAGTCATATAAAGAAATCTCCTTGTAATCGTAGTTGTGTTCAGATGGACGCACTTTACCTGTTGGCAAGGAGAGCCGTTTCCGGCGTATCTCCGCAAAACTGATAGACTGCCGCAGGCGGAAAGCCTTGGTGCTGCGTGCTTTTCGCGGCTTGCCCGTGTGTCTGTCTCTCTTTACTTGTGCCAGGTCAGTACGCTGCGGTGTGGAGGTCTTTGACCTCTGCTCGTGTGAGCAACCGCGGACACCAGGCCGCTGAACTCAGCTGCGGAAGGCTCCGCCGGTGTCCTGTGATCCGCCCGGTAGCGGATCTGAGAATATACGATACCCCGTATGACCGGCACCGCACTCTGACTGCGGCATACAGGGCGGGAGCTTGCCTCTCCCTTGACGATTTTCCTGCCGTATCGTCCTGACGGCTTTTACAAAACTTCTTTTTCCTGATCTGCGCCGAATTGATTTCGGCGCTCTTTCTTTTCCTGCGGTATCGCGGCGATGGCAAGTGCCGCGACAAAAACGGTAAGCAAAAACGCAGGAAGAATCTTCCTGCCATTTCGGCTTCATACGATCCTTCCTGCGTTTGCAGTATTGTTCAATTCTGATGGCCGCCCTGCTTTTCGGGAGGCGCATTTTGACATACTTCTAGTTCTTAATCAGAGTGAAAAGCTGCTGATAGCCTTCCGCCCGTGCCTGCTCTGCTCCGACCTAAATGCGCAATGCCTTAAGTACAGGTACATCATAGCATAGCGGCAGGGCAGCGTACAGGTGGAAAATGCCGCGAGAAAAATCCTCGCAGCATAGTCATTAAAACACGCGGGCGCAATGGCTCGAATCTCAAGCGGGAGCATGGTGCTCCTCACATACAAACTTAACAACGTGTGCGATGCAGATCACAGACCTGCAAATGGTGCACAAAGAACAATGATAATTCATATATACCACAATATATTGTGTTTGTCAATACGAAAGCGTTGATATATTGTGCCTTTTGTTGTTGAAAAAGCTAATACGCATTATCTCCGTATTAAATGCGTATTACAGGCGCATCATGAAAATAATGCGTATTGCGTGCGTATTAAGGGTGTATTATTGTCGCAGAGAATAACCAAATATGCGCCCGTAGCTCAGTTGGATAGAGTGACAGACTCCGACTCTGTAGGCCGCTGGTTCAAATTCAGTCGGGCGTACCATAAAGAGTTACCGGTATAGATACGTCTGGCGCAAAGTCAGGCGCATCAACCGTTTCCGGGCTTTTCAAGCCTGAATTTCTTCTTTTGAACCATAGATTTTTATGGAGGTTTCGGAGCCACTGACCGGATTTGAACTGGAGGATCTCATGTCTTGGACAGTTTCCAACCTCCAGCGCCCTTTTAGAGAGGACTTTTCTCTCGAAAAAAGCGGCATCATCGCAGAAAAAGGATCACAAATATTTGGGCGTCGTTTTGTCGGCTTTGACAGGCCGAAAAAAGCGGCGCCCTTTTTCAATTTCTAAAAGGGCGCTGGCTGCAGCGTCTGAAACGGCAGGCCGGAGAAGACCTCTCCGACCTTATTTTTTTTACAACAGGAGGATCGCTCACATGGCCACCCAAAACACAAGCCGTCAGCTCCGCTACCTTGAAGAAGTCCGTGTTTCCCTGCACCGTGCAGGCTTTGGAACCCTGCCGTTGGAGGGGGCGCAGTTGCCTGTCCTTTGGAACGGCGCACCCCTCTGCCGCATCACCGGCTTTGCGAGCGGATATTATATGTACTTCCGCAAGGTGTTCAATGACATCCGACTTGGACGCATTGCGGATCAGTCAATACAGTATCAAGCCGCAAATTTCTATTTTATTCGGGAATACTGTTACGGGGCAATGTTTCGCTTTAACGCGAAGGGCGAGTTTAATATTCCCTACGGTGGGATGTCATATAATCGCAAAGATATGAGATCGAAAATAGACGGTATGTTCAATAGAGAAATGGAGGCGCTGTTCGCGAAGACGGACATTCATTGCTGCGATTTTGAAGAACTTTTAAGCAAGGTCAAGTTGTCTGAAAAGGATTTTATGTTCTTGGACCCGCCTTATGACACAGACTTTTCAGACTATGATGGAGTGAACTTTACGAAGTTCGACCAAGAACGGCTTGCGTATGTGCTGAAGAAGACCTTAGCCCGCTTTATTCTCGTGATCAAGAACACTGATTTTATCAGTGGCTTATATGAGAAGGACTTCCACATATTGAGTTTTGATAAACGGTATACATATAACGTGCGTAGCCGGAACAACAGAGATGCAAAGCATCTGCTTATAACGAACCTCCCTGTCTGAGACAGGGAGGTTCGTTTATTATTCAGTCGACAAAAACATTGTATAATTGCAGTTGCTCTTTTATCGCATCATAGTATTGTCCCATGTCTGTCCAGCCGCCCTCTGTTTTGACGGTTACGGACAAATCACTCAATTAAAAAATATTGCACTGCTATTATGCACCACTGTAACGAGAACGCATTGTATACTCCGTTCCGTTTCGTGTTAGTAGGAAACCAATGGGACTGCCTTGATAAAGGCTGTCAATCCACCGCTGATCGGCGCTCCCGATGGGGCTGATGACCCCTTCATATTGAAAGGAAACATCTATTTCCACAATCCAAGTATCTTTGCTGATTTCAGATGGTCTAAGTACGTATATGTCCGCTCTTTCTCTGTCCATATCAGTCGTTGGCAGTAGGCGCACTTTGAGATCCCTGTACTCCGTAATCGTAAATGTTCGAGCATCGGAAGGAGTCATCAAGTCGTCGAGGAACGATTTTGCTAATTCGACAGCAGCTTCCTCGGGATAGGTAGTGCTTTCTTCAGAATCTAAGGCTCCCTCTCCGCTTACATAAACGTACAGTTTTGTATTCTCGATGGGAATGGAATACGGCGTTTTAGGTTGAGGATCACTGACGGGTACTTGAGGTAGCGGGACATTGGCAGGCATCTGAATTCTGCGCAACACAAGCAATGCAACTAGCGCACACAGCACTGCAGCAACCATCCAGTGGATATGCTTTCTGCGTATATATTGAGCGAATTTACCATCGTGTGCCATTTGCTAACCTCCTTACCTGTTTTTTCCTACCTTCAGAAACGTGATGACCTAGCGGTCTCTTTTTTAGTCGATTCCCCTCACATTCATAAAGCGGTAGTTTTAAGCCCACCGCAAAGGACTGCCTTGCGGTGTAAAGAATACTGCGGATTGGATTTCTTTTCTGCACCTCATTATAATAATACAAACCGCGCGGAAGTAAAAGGGGGTAAATACAAACGAGCCATTTATTTTCCGCCAAGGCTTTCACTACTTGTTTTGTAAACACACGAACACAAGCAATTAGGCTGAATATTTCATATGTCACCTCCCTACTGATATGCCAACGTGGATGCTCTATTAGTATAGTTGATTTAACATGGCCGATTATTACAACATTTCCCAATTAATTGAAATTTGTCCTGGTTCTCCTGCCCAGATGTCTCTATCAGAGTCAGGCTCTCCTTGGGCGAATATCCCTACAGCACCGAGTGCAGGGTGTGTCCATCTGACACGGAAGAAGATTTGGTTGCTGTTGTCCCGAGTGTGCTACCTGCAACACAGATATTTTTATTGTAACATGGACTGCCGCGCTTTGCAACGAGGGGGTTTGTTAAGTGCCAAGTCAGATTCTTGGCATACCCCGTGTGCTGGTGACCTCGCGGACGCTGCCGCCGCGCAGCTTGTTGTACTCCTCGCGAGTCATGTCCACGTCTGCCGCCAGCAGATGGTTGGTGATATTGTGTTCCACGGTCAGGTTGAACAGCAGCTTGGACATGCGGTTTGCGAAGACGCCCAGCGTACCCTCCAGCACGTCAGCCACTGCGTGGGGCAGGAACGCACCGGCGTTCTGCACCTTCAGGTAGCCGTCATAGAACCGAACGGCCTTTTCTACGAACTCACTTTGGCTGCCGCAGTTAGCCAGCGGCGCGTTTATTTCTATCATTTTCTTCGCTTCCGGCATAAGCCAAAAAGCGTACTTTTCCTTGTTATTTGTCATCTCGGCTTTCCTCCTTGAATTTTTGCCGCGACCCCGCAGCTTTTCCCGTAACTGCGGGATCATTTCTGTTCTCGACCCCACCGCCCGCCGAAAATTCCCTTCTACGACGCCGCTGGTGGAACGGCGCAACCGCCCGCACTGCGGGCAGAAGTGACCGGGGTGGGGGCGTCCACGACGCCGCCCCTTTCTCCTGCTTCGCTTTCGTCAGCTTCCCGCTCCCTTGGAAAGCGGCCCAAATCCTGCCCGCTTCGCTTTCGGCGCACCGAAAAGCTCCCCAACACGCGCCCAAATGGGCCGGGTGGTATCCGTACCCTACCTCCGCCCTGCGAGGCCACACACCGGCCCACAGGCGGCAACACGGCGGGCAAAGGGCGCGAGGCGCGGCGTATCTGGGAAATTCCCTTTTCGACCTCTGATTTTCCTCCAAAATCGTGATTTTCCGGAACGAAACGGCATCGTGTACCGCTGTCAAAAATCGGTACATTTTCGCTCTGTGACGGCTGTGACAGGTGTGACGGCAAATTCAACACAGGCACCATATCAGTTTTTCCCGTCACTGCCGTCACTCCCGTCACACGGAAGGCAAAGGATACTCAGCGTCCGCGTTGTCCGTGTGCGTTCGCTGACCACGCGGATGCCGTTCTGCTCCAGTATCTCCGCGTACTTCACCAGCCGCTTGGACAGCACACTGGGCGTCAGCTTTTCGCCCGTCTGTGCTTCCAACAGCGCGCTTAACTCCGTAGCCGTTCCCTCGAAGCTGCCCAGCCCCCGCAGAAAGACAGAGAGGGAAATTGCCTCCGGGTCGATGGAAGTGCGTTCCCCCTCCACCGGCTCTGTCAGCCGCCATGTGTAGCCGCTCTTATCGAATACCAACGGCAGCTCGCGGTATTCTATGTCCCGTCCGGTGCAGTACAGGGTCGCTTCACCGCTGCCGCGCCTACGTTCCTTCAGCACGAAGTTGCTGTCTGTCGCTCCGCTGATGCCCGTCGTGCCGGAGATCATATTCATGGGATCATCATCGTTCATCTTACGGAGGTGGTGAATGAGCAGGATGGCGATGTGGTGCTTGTCCGCCAACGCTTTCAGTACAGAGATGTCACGGTAGTCGTTGGCGTAGGGATTGCCGCTGTCGCTGCCGGTGCGGATGCGCTGTAATGTGTCGATGACCACCAGCGAGGTGTCGGGGTGCTGTGTAAGAAAGTTGGTGAGCTGCTCCTCCAGCCCCTCGCCGATGCCTGCGGCGATGGTGGCGAAGTGCAGTGCCTCCGGCGCGTCGTCGGTGATCTGAAACAGGCGGCTTTGGATACGGGTGAGGCTGTCCTCCAGGCAGAGGTAGAGCACAGTGCCTCTATGGGTCGGGAAGTCCCACACGCTTGTTCCCTGCGCCACTTGCAGGCACAGCCACAGAGCCAGCCACGATTTGCCCACCTTCGGTGCTCCGGCAAGGATGTGTAACCCCTGCGGCAGCAGCCGGTCTATGATGAACCGTGTGGGCGGCAATGTAGTGGACAGCAGCGTGTCCGCGTCGATGGTTTGCAGTTGTTGATGCGTCATGCATATCATCTCCAATCTAAAGTTTATTTTTCTGTACGACCCAGTGTGTTCATGGTATAATGAATGCAGGACACTATACATGAAAAAGTGATCTTCCTCCGCTGCGGAGAAAGATCACTTGTGGACAAAACGGGAAGGTACGCCAATGGAGAGAAAACTCGGCCTGTATGTCACGCTGGGCGATGACGGAAGTCTGAAACGCACCTTGGTTTCCATATCTGGCGAGACAAATTTGGAGGCGACAACGCTGAATGACGAGGTCATCCTGTTCTCTGAACTCATTTTTGATTTCTATGCCTTTATCGTAGATCGCATCCGGCTGTCCGCTGCATATCTGGTCACGCAGGACGGAGACGGGAAGGATACCGTCGATATGCGCGTATTTGAGTTCATACAGGATACGGTGCAGGATTTGATCGAGGAGTTTGAAGAAGACGATCCCCTATGTGGAACACTTACGAGAACCATCATGGAAGACCGAATCCCCGCTGCTGACGGGAGCGACACATATCCCGTGACTGCCGTGGAGAAAATCATTTCAGAATTGTCCGCGGTAATGCTTACACAATTCTCTGTGAACAATATCCTGCGGGATATGCGCTTCCATGTCCCCGTCGATCTGGACAAGAAATACCGGAGCTTGCAGGAGGTAGAATTCACACAGATTTCCAGCTTTTCAAATCTGCATACCCCTGAGTATCTGTTCCGTTCAGCGGCTGACTACTACACGTTTCTGGTACTCCACTTTATCGCTGCCGAACCGCGCGTAGCATTGTGTGAATGCTGCGGCAGATACTTCATTCCAAAGACCGCCAAGAAAACCTTGTATTGCGACAGAGTACTGAAAGACGATAAAACATGCAAGGACTTGGGCCCCGCATTAAAGCATAAGCTGCAGGCGCAGAATAAAAAGGTCGTGGAGGAATTTGACCGTGCAAAGCAGCGAATGTACAAGCGCTATGAGCGTGCGCTGGATCCAAATAAAAAGGCATCTAAAAAGGACCTGATCTATGCGGAGTATTATGAGTGGTTGGAAAATGCAACGGAAGCACGGGATGCGTACCTTGCAGGAAAGCTCTCCGAGAAAGACGCTCTGAAGGTTATTAGGGAAGATTTTGTAAACAGAGACAAAATGTAAGAACAAACGCAAATCAGAAAATGCAAAACAGTGAACGGCACGAAGGGTACCCTTCGTGCCGTTCGTTACGTAAGATCAGCCGTACAGCACCGCCACGATGTACTCATCTTCCACCGCATTATAGCAGACGGTGCAGTTGAATCGGGCGTATGCACTGACCACCTCCGCATTGTCCAATGCCGCGAGACATGCAAAGGTGGCATCCACGTTGCTGCAGACGGCGGCATTCAACGCGGCTTGCCCGCCGTGTTTTGACAGCCACGCCACACTGTCCGCTGTGCCTGGGTAGTAGCTGGAATCTGCGGCGGTTATGCTGGTGTCGATAGTCACGCCGTACTGTGCCTGGGCGTACTCGTTGCCCACAAGCACGGCCTCCTCGACGGAGTAGATGTCACCGGTGGCGGGAGGCGCAGAGGACGCTTCCTCTGCCGTCTGCTCCGGCACGGTGTCTAAGCCTGTATTGGGTGCAGGTTCGGGTGTCTGTGTGGGTGTGCCCGCTGTTGGCGGTTCGGCTGGCACAGTGACCGCGGGTTCCTCCAGCGGCGCAACAACGGGCGCGTGTTGCGACTGCGCGGGGATTTCTGATATGGTTGGTTCGACAGCTACTTCCGCTATTCCCGTCGGCACATCTTGTGTGTCAGTTGTGGGGATAGTCTCCTCCTGCACTATCGCGGGAACGGTGTCCACTTCCGGCGCAGCAGCCTGCCCGCAGCCTGTAAGCAGCAGGACGATGCATAGAGTTAGCAGTACAAGTTTTTTCATAGTCGTGTTTTCCCTTCGGTTTTGGTAGCAAACACAACTACCACACAACCACAAACAAGTCAATGGGAATGTGAAAGCCAGAGATGGTCACAAAGGGCCATCCCTGGCTTTTTGTACATTATTTTGTGTTGTCTGCCCGCACGGTTAGATGGTCTCTCGAATATCTCCAGAGGCCAATGCGTCCTGGAAATCCCGCTTCCTATACCAGCGTTCTCTATATCACGGTGCCTCCATTATCCGCCCATGGTGCTGCCCAGGTCATATCCCAGGTCGCAGGTATACCGCCATGCCACCACGTCGCCGTCCTTCAGCTGGTAACGCGAGCAGCCGTAATTGGGATACCACCCGTTCACTGCGTACATCCACCCGGAGCCTTCTCCCACGTCGAACTCATACAGGTTTTGTATCCCCTCCACGTACACGCTGTTGTATACGGGCGTCCAGCTGGACTCCATGTGTATCCTGTTCTCCCGGCAAACCCGCTGCAGCACGTCAAAAACGCTCTCCCCCTCGTAGAACTCCACCTCCGCGGCGGGGAAAATAACGCCGCCCTCCGGCACGAGCGTCCTCTTGCTCTCCGCGCACAGCTCCATGTTGTCCCATATCGTCTCGCAGGAGATGGAAAACGTGCATCTGCCCACGGCGTTGCCGTCCACCACCGCGTCCTGCGGCTCCACCGGTGCTGGCTTCCCCTCCGGTACCGGGTCGGTCATGTACCGATCCTTCTCCCCGCCGCCCTCCGTTGTCTGACG
>ENA-OPVU01001628-OPVU01001628.1-human-gut-metagenome-genome-assembly--contig:-NODE-1628-length-10937-cov-18.789745_pt1 | contig 10937 bp, 6 predicted proteins | sample MGYA00241497_ERZ501986 | MGnify/ENA primary metagenome ERZ501986 (study PRJEB25962, sample SAMEA2042995) | human gut metagenome | biome: human gut; feature: human-associated habitat; material: faeces...
CCCATCGCAAGGAGCGCAGAGGACTGCGGAATGATCCTCAACGCTATTGCAGGCTATGACCCTCACGACGGCACAGTTTCCAAGAACCCCGTTGATGACTACACCTCCAAGATAGGCATGAGCATGAAGGGCGTCAAGATCGCCGTTCCCGCTGAGTTCTATGCAGAGGGCATCGACGATGTTGTAAGAAAGACCGTTCTTGCCGCTGCCGACAGCTACAAGGCTATGGGCGCAGAGCTTGTTGAGTGCTCTATGCCCTCACTGAAGTATGCAGTTGCTGCATATTACCTTATCTCCTCCGCTGAGGCTTCCTCCAACCTTTCCAGATACGACGGCATCAAGGCCACCGTTCCGATATCGTCGGAAACTACAGCGAACTTGTTACCGCTTCCAGAAGCGAAGGCTTCGGCGACGAGGTAAAGAGACGTATCCTCCTCGGAAACTACGCTCTCTGCTCCGGCTACTATGACGCTTACTATGGCAAGGCAATGGCTCTCAAGCAGAAGATAAGAGAAGAATATGCGGAAATTTTTGAAAAGTGCGATATTATCCTCACTCCTACCGCTCCTACCGTTGCATACGGCGCACACGAAAACATTTCCGACCCCAAGAAGATGTATCAGGCGGATATCTGCACAGTTACAGTAAACATCGCCTCACTTCCCGCTATCTCCACCACCTGCGGCTACGATGACAAGGGTATGCCTATCGGAATGTCCCTCATCGGCAGAATGTGGAACGAAGCAGAGATAATCGGCGCACTGCCGCTTGAAGCGGTGACGGGACTGTATGTCCTTACCATTGGAACGGGCTATGTCTGCCTGTTGATGGGTGGTCTGTGGATGAGCCGCCTGTTGAAACACAATTTGATGGAGGATGTTTTCAACAACGAGAACGAGAGTTTCATGCAGGAAACGAGGCTTATCGAAAGCGAGTATTCGGTCAATCTGCCGACACGTTTCTATTACAGGAAACGCTGGAACAACGGTTGGATCAATGTAGTTAATCCCTTCCGTGCGTCCATCGTGTTGGGTACGCCGGGCAGCGGCAAGTCCTATGCCGTGGTAAACAATTTTATCAAGCAACAGATTGAAAAGGGCTTTAGTCAATACATCTACGATTTCAAGTATCCCGACCTATCTACTATTGCCTACAACCATTTGCTGAACCACCCGGACGGCTACAAGGTAAAGCCGAAGTTCTATGTGATCAACTTCGACGACCCGCGACGCTCTCATCGGTGCAATCCCATTCACCCGGATTTTATGGAAGATATTACGGATGCCTATGAGAGTGCCTACACAATAATGCTCAACCTCAATAAAACGTGGGTGCAAAAGCAGGGCGACTTCTTCGTGGAGTCACCTATCATTCTGTTTGCCAGTATTATCTGGTATCTCAAAATCTATCAGAACGGGAAGTTTTGCACGTTTCCCCATGCTATCGAGTTTCTGAACCGCCGTTACGAGGATATATTTCCGATACTGACCTCTTATCCGGAGCTGGAGAACTACCTTTCGCCGTTCATGGATGCGTGGCTTGGAGGGGCTGCGGAGCAGCTCATGGGTCAGATAGCGTCGGCAAAAATCCCGCTTTCGAGGATGATTTCACCGCAGCTCTACTGGGTGATGTCAGACAGCGAGTTTACGCTGGACATCAACAATCCCGAAGAGCCGAAAATCCTCTGCGTGGGTAACAATCCCGACCGTCAGAATATCTACGGTGCGGCACTCGGTCTGTATAATTCCCGTATCGTGAAGCTCATCAACAAGAAGGGGATGCTGAAGTCATCGGTCATCATCGACGAGTTGCCCACAATATACTTCAAAGGGTTGGACAATCTTATAGCTACCGCCCGAAGCAACAAGGTTGCCGTGTGTCTGGGCTTTCAGGATTTCAGCCAGTTAGTGCGTGACTACGGGGACAAAGAGGCGAAAGTGGTGATGAACACTGTCGGCAATATTTTCTCCGGTCAGGTGGTGGGGGAAACAGCCAAGACGCTCTCCGAGCGGTTCGGTAAGGTGTTGCAGAAACGGCAGTCCATCTCCATCAACCGGCAGGATGTTTCCACCTCCATCAACACGCAGATGGACGCGCTCATTCCACCGAGTAAGATTTCCGGGCTTACGCAGGGAATGTTTGTCGGTTCTGTATCCGACAACTTCAACGAGCGTATCGAGCAGAAGATTTTTCATTGCGAGATTGTGGTGGATGCCGAAAAGGTGAAACGGGAAGAAAGTGCCTACAAGAAAATTCCCGTCATTACAAACTTCACGGACGAGGACGGCAACGACCGCATGAAGGAAACGGTGCAGGCGAACTACCGGCGCATCAAGGAAGAGGTGAAGCAGATTGTGCAGGAGGAACTGGAGCGTATCAAAAACGATCCGGTGCTGTGTAAACTGCTACCAGATAATGAGACTGTCTAACAAGTCCCCAAAATTGAAAATTATCCCTATCGAAGTTTGAAGTGACCCCCAAAAGTTGGATACAATTTTTTTGGGGGGCACTTCAGTTCTGACGGGTAAAATCGTAAAATTCGGACTTGTTAGACAAATACTTACGCGGTTTCAACCTCAGGTACTGAATCTATCGAATTGACAAATTTAACCAATTGCGGATCTGAATCTTTTTGTATGAGGTTTCGGAGACTCTTTTTCAATTCATAAGCATCATCCCCTGCTGTATTTATTAAATCCATATAAAAATCTTTGTTTTGCAGAATCAATGAACGGCATGCCCCATCGGAAATTACAGGTTTCACTATTTTATCAATAACGTCTCCAGCTTGACTTTTCAAATTACCATGCGATCTAAGCCATGTTTCGAAAAATTGAAACTTTATTGCATTGATAGTCTTTTTACCGATGCAGAAATCATTTCTTATATCGGTAACTGTCGATTTAATTTTTCGTTTATCCAATCTTTCAACTATATTCTTGAAACAATTAGGGAAAGGATTCAAACTTTGAGTTCCAGAAGCAATATCCATCAGAATCTTTTTGCCAAATTCAGTCAAGTTATCTGGCAAGGATTTGATTTTAGCCAGTAAATGTTTTATTGCGACAAACCAATAATATGATGTATGTGCTGTTCTTTGGGCGTATAATGTATCAACACTTATTTCAGACAACGCTTCGAACGCTATTTTATTGATATGATCGGTCAGGACATTGCTTATTTTAGTGGTCAAATCGTAAAAAGATGCGTCAGGAATTACATCTTTAATATTGTTCTTAGTGATATACTTATCCAAATCGGTATTCCACTCTGCTAAATGCTCGATAAATACCTCATCCGTTACACCTATTCTGTTCTTAATATCTTCAAATTGGGGCAATATGTCTGAGAGCAATAATTTATAGCCAAGTTTATGATTTACCATGTATTGTAGTGTTTCATTTAATAGCGGTATATTCCATCCCACACTATTTACTAATAAGTCTCCATGATCCACATAATAGTCCATGAGTTCTGCAACATATTTTATATCTCCACCCTCTATTAAGGAAACGGAATGACCATGTGCCAATTGCATGGCGACTAAATCGTAATATCCAGACTCTTTAATGTTTCGGCCATCAGTTTCTAATTCAGAATGCAACTGATTTATGTAGGTTGAATCTAACGTTACAGGTAAAGGTCTTTCTTCGTCAGATGCCAATAAACGATAGGTTGTAAATATAGCCCCTATATTATCTTTATTTACATTCTGTTCATCAATGCAATTCGTGATCGCTTGCAAAAGCGTTGGAAACGTATAGGTAGAATTATCTTTTAACGTTTTTACAATATCTGCATGGTCGAAATTATCGGGTAGTAAGTTTGCCAAATAATTATCGAGCGCCTCCGAATTTGTTGCTACTTGATAATATTTATATGCTTTAGTTGTCGCGTTATCCCGATAGGCAGCATCTGTTGCATTTGCAGCTTGAATATAATCGATAAATGTATTTGGCTTGACTGTTTTTGCTTCAATCAATGACGTAAAATCGCACGCCAACTTATTTTGCGCAATAAACCTGTCTATTGCATCTAACGTTTTGAAATAGTCGCCGCCATTGAAGTCATTGAACCGAACTATCTTCTTATATAATTGAGCAATCACATGGTTTTGGCTTTCCGTGTCTAAATGCAACAGCAGTTCTTGGTATTCGACAGGGAACACCTGCTTCTCTATGGATTCTTTTAATTTCAATTGTGCTATTCTTTGCCATACACGCAGAATAACATCGCTCTTTCGAGTTAATTTATGCAAACAATGTATAATCTTATCGATAAGCGCATTGTCCATACATTGTATAACTTCTTCTAATACAGTGTCAAATTGTTTATTAGTCTCTGCATATTGATTTATGTCGTGGTCTTCTTCTCCGTTGATGCAGCCTTCAATATATTTTTTCAATGGAATTTGTCGAGCATCTTCAACATCGACACCATATACCAAAGCTGCAATTTCGCGTTGTGTTTGCAGATCATTGTTAATTATTGTTTGAATGCCATTCAGATAGTCGCCGGACAATATTTGTTCTACTGGATTTGCCAGAATATCCGTCTTCTTCAAACAGAACAATGCTATGTTTATCATCAAAATTTCGTTACACCACTCTTGTTTAAGAGCGACCATCTCATTGATATATGATATAATTTCCCTAACATTGGCATTAGGATTTACCAATCTGAATATCCGATTTATAGTTTCTTTCGCTTCATTTTCTGTTTCTCCAAATGCTTCAACAAACAGTTTGTTGAATATACTTCGATAGTCGGTAATAACAGGAGGAGCAACACGATAAACAATAGGGAAAGTTTTATTGATAAAATACTTGGTCAGTTGTTTCGTTTGTTCGTCGGTCTCATCTCCGAATGCACAAGCTAAATGTGTTTCATCGAAAGGAATAACAGCCCAAACATTTTCAAAACCGCTATCGGCGAAGAACGTATGGATAGAAGACCATAATTCTTTTACTTTTTCAGCGGGGAGACGATCCATGTTGTCAAAAACAAGGACTAATTTACGTTGTCCTTTTTCCTTGATAAAATCAGAAATGTCTTGCATCCATGTTTTGAACTCGTAAACCGTTGGTTCGTCTTCGCTCAAAGTCTCATAGCAAACGTCCTTTTCGACTTTATCTTGATAAATAGCTAACATATAACTCCATCCATATTTATGATCTTTGCTATATGCCCATTTCCAAACGCACAATGCAATAAGAACTGGCAGTGCAGCTATGATAATAGACAATAAAGAAAACCACCATGTTGTGGGTGTAGGTTTTACTGCATACGCAATAAATGTAAATATCGGAGTTAAAACTGCAACCAAAAATGCCGCAACCATACCATTACTGATAAGGGGATATTTTTCGGTTACGGTCTCCGTTTTACGGGCTAATAAATATTTCAGCTTTTCAGACCATGATACGGTTTTCGTACCTCCACCTTTGACTTTTATTGTTGCATTTCCAGATAGGATACCATCATCAATAAGTTTGCTTGTAAGCAATTCCAATATAGAGCGGCGTTGCAAGTCCTCTTGATGTCCCCATGCGTCATACTCAAAAAAGTAATAGTCGTCTGATAATTCACGTTCCAACATTTTAACCACGTTGGATTTTCCAGATCCCCAAATACCTTCGATGCCGATAATTCGAGGTAAAGTACATTCCTCATCCAATGAATCATTCTGACAAAAATGGCGAGCAATAGTTTTTGCCAACCTTTCTTGCGAACCTCCATCGAATTTGTCAATACCACACGGTTTATTTTGGATAAACCGCGGATATTGCTGTTTGGATTGTAGTTTTGTTTCCATATACGTAATTTATTGATTATACGAACTCCAAATAATTCTCCCGATTTACCACATGAAACTCGGCATAGGGATAGGCTTCTTGGAAGGCTTTCGGTGCGGCCGGCATTTTATTTCCCCACTTGAACTCCAAGGCGGTAAGACTGTCGGCACTCTCCTCAATCAGGTCGATTTCCTGTTTGTCGTAGGTGCGCCAGAAATAGAACTCCCTGTGCAGTCCCTCATTGAAGTTCGCTTTGCGCCGCTCTCCGATGATGTAGTTCTCCCACAGCGCACCGACATCCTGCCGAATGGCCAGCGGTGAGAAAGCCCCGATAATGGCATTGCGAATGCCGTTGTCGTAGAAGTACCACTTGCCAGCTTTTGTAACCTCCTTGCGTAGGTTACGCGAATAAGCCCCCAGACGATAGATAACGAAGACCTTTTCCAATAGGTCGAGGTATTTTTCAACGGTCGTCTTGCTCATGCCGAGTTGTTTACCTAACTCTTCGTAAGAAACTTCGCTGCCCAACTGAAAAGCTATCAATCGCAGTAGATCGCGCATCTTGCTCGAATTTTTTAAGCCGTCAATTGCTAAGATATCTTTAAGCAGGTATGCACCGACAATATCACGTAGGTAGTCTGTTTTACGTTCATAGTTCTCCATCATTACTACTTCGGGATAGGAACCGTAAATCAAGCGCGCTTCGAGGTTCTGGCGGGTTTCAAGTGCCGTTTCCGTCTGTGCGATTTCCCGTTGCGAGAATGGTGTAAGGAGAAATTGCGTACTGCGGCCGACCAACGGTTCACCAGTCTTATTCAGCAAATCGAATGACGAAGAACCACTTGCCAAGACACTTATTCCCGGTATTTCATCAACTATCAACTTCAGAATACTACCGATTTGTGGTATGTTCTGTGCCTCATCAATAGCCAGCAAATCAATACCATCCAATAAATGCCGATAATTGGCTATTGAGCGATTCTCCAATAGTGCTAATGTGTCGTAGTCTTCGCCGTTGAGCATCATCGTCCTACCTGAATAGTTGTCCACAATTTTACGCATCATTACCGTTTTACCAACACGGCGAGCACCAAAAATCAGTACTGCTTTATTGGGCGCGATTCGTGCTGTAATCTTCTCTTGAAGTATTCTATTTACTGTTTCCATACCTTATAAAATATAATGCAAAGATAATCATATTTTTTTAATTGGCGAATTTTACAAAAAAAACGGGCTATTAAATGGCGATTTTTACAACCACAATCTTATGGAAGTTGTTTCATTGTTTTTAGTAATGATATATGTTCATACTATGATGACTCAATAATTTACCAGACATACGTTTCTGAAATTTGTCCTTATAGGAATGAAAAACTCACATATATTGTGCTAATTAATATATAATTAAATGAAAATAAAAAGACAGGATACGAGTATTCCTGTCTTCTCATATGTAATGGATATTTTTTTATTTTCTCATCCGCTCCAACTCCTCATCACGCAACATTCTCTCGTTCAGTTTTTCCTGCATCCTGTCAATGAAATAGGTGCGGCTTTCGTTCTTCCGGCGTTTGATATCAGTGTAGAAGCGGTAGCAGTCTTTAGAATCAACCCCGAATATCTTATAGAGAAGTGGGGCGAGCTGTTTGAGCGGCATATTGCCGTTGTTGATGCAGCCCATCACGTCTATGCCGTAGATAAGTTCCACGAGGTCGATGGCATTGCCCGTCCATTGAAGAAGGCTGGCGGTGGTTTCTGTTGCGTTGTTGGCGGATATTAGTGGTGGCACTTGGGGCGTGGCAAGGAATTTCTGCATCTTTCTTACGAAAGACAGAGCCTTGCTGACGTAGGCGGCAATCTCTCTTTTTTCTTCTGACAGATTACGTACGGGATGGTGCTGCAACTCGATTTCGATGTAGGCAAGCGCGATGACGGTAAGGTTCATGTCCATGCCGCCGTTGCACAGTTCGATCACTTGGGTGGCGAAAGCCGTGTATGCCGTTTCCATATTGCAGTCGCCGGCTTCGTTTATCAGGCGGAAAAAGTCGGTTTCCGCCAGCAAGAAATAATTCATGGTTCTGTCAATTTTGAAAATTACACTTTGTTTTCTGCGTGCGCACATGAATATAATTGGCAAAAAACGCGGCAGAAAATAAAAAATCCAACACTCAATTTTACAAAGTGCTGGATTTCAGAGGTATAAAATTCAGTATTTTTTCACAAGGACAAATTATCTCCGACTTAAATTGTTTGTAATCGGAACATTTATTCTATTCCTGAAAATAGAAATGTATGCTTGCCGCACATTTTGGCTATCTTGCTTTTTTATCAAGGATATAGATAATGCGACATACACCGTTGGGATAGCTTTTCAAAGAGGAAAGCGTCCAGTGTTGCTCTGGCAGAGCCGACTTAAAAAAATGTCGTCCGCTTCCGGATATGAAAGGAACGGTGTATAGTATGATTTCATCCACAGCGTGCATCCGCAGCAGTCCGTTTATATAGTCTGCCGTGTCCGGTGTGGCTTCCGCGAGGTAACGGATGTTTGTGCAGTCTTTTCTCCATTCGTGCAGCATTGAAATGGAATAGTCCGGTGTCACACGGTAAAAGGCTTTCTTCCTGATTTCATCAAGACCGCAACGGTCAAGGCACAAATCCTGATGTGCTTTATCATATAACTCTGAAGAAAGACATCCGTCCATCGTCAGTACGGCGAGAATCTGAACTTTACCCATAATCGTTTCCTTTCGTTAGGCAAGGGTAAAAAAGTAGCGTGCAATTCACACTACCTTCAAGCGATGGCTCTGGTAAAGCCTTTACGGAGAGTACGTGAATGCACGCTATGCGTAAGCATAGCATAAGCATCACGCAATCGTCTCCGTAGTTCCAATTTACCAGATTTTCGCTTGAAACGCCTTGCGGTCTTATCCTATATGTTGGCGGCGAAAAGCTCCTGCCAATCGCCGTTTTTCTCAAATGTTATGCAAAGATAGCCAAATTCAGTGAATTACGGGCTATGATTGCTTGAATTTATATTTAAGTCCATACTCTTCAAGTTTGCTGTATAGTGTTGTCCTGCCTATGCCGAGCAGTTCTGCGGCGACACTCCGGTTGCCGTTTGCCTGTTTCAACGCACGCAATATCCGCTCCTTATCCTCCGCGTCATTGCGCAAGGCGAAGCTGACAGTAGAGGTCGGTTTCGTCACGGCAAGTTCCAGATGCTCTTTCATGACAACACCTTCCTGCGCCTGCAATACAGCACCCATAACTTTCTGCCGAAGTTCCCGCACGTTGCCCGGCCATGCGTGTGTCAGCAACGCTTTACGTGCTTCGGAACTGAACCCGCTCACGCTACACTCCAGCTCTCTGTTTGCCATATCACGGAAGAACTCTGCCAGCGGCATAATGTCTTCTTGACAGTCACGCAACGGAGGAACGGTTATCCCGAAGTCGTGCAGGCGGTACAGAAGATCCTGCCGAAAACGCTTTTCATTCACCGATACCTCCAAATCTTCATTGGTAGCAGCGATGATGCGGACATTGAAATTCCGGTCTGCCTTGTCTCCGACCGGGCGATACCGCCTCTCCTGTATGGCACGGAGCAACATCTGTTGGGTTTCCAACGCGAGGTTTCCTACCTCGTCCAGAAACAACGTGCCGCCTTCCGCCTCATGGAAATATCCTTTCTTGGCATTGTCCGCACCTGTAAATGCACCTTTGACGTGTCCGAAGAAAGCCGACGGTGCAAGCTCTTTGGAGAGTGAACCGCAGTCCACCGCCACAAATGGCTTGCCTGCACGTTTGCTCTTGTCATGCAACAGGTGGGCAATATGCTCCTTGCCCGTGCCGTTCTCACCAAATATCATCACGCTCATATCGGTGGCGGCTACCAGCCTTATGCGGTGCATGATTTTCTGAAAGGCGGAACCTTCACGGGCGAATATAGGCATACGGCGTTGTCCTGCCTGACGTTCTTTCAGTATGGAACGGATCAGGGGGACAAGTTTATCCTCCACAAGCTGTTTGGGAATATAGTCTATCGAGCCGAGTTTCATGCTTTCCACGGCGGTATTAACTTCGGCGTAGTCGGTCATAATGATGAAGGGCTGCATCTTTCCCTCCTTTCGCATCCAGCACAAAAGGTCTATGCCACTGCCGTCAGGCAGACGCAGGTCGGCAACCACGATATCATTATCTGTTGCCTGTTGCAGATGTTTCTTCGCGGTTGAGAGGTGGTAAGCCTTCATATTGCGGTAGCCCTCCCGTGACAGCATATTGCAGACATATTCGCAATACACGATGTTGTCTTCCACCACAATTATTTTTGTCTTATTCATCTTCGTATTTTCTCCTTTCCTCTTCTGCCAACCGTATTATTTCCACTCCCTTATCCAGCACGGCAGTCACGGCATGGCTTAACGCTTCACCATCCGGGAGAGCATCGCCACGAAGCAATCCGTAAAGTACATTCAGCGGTTGGTCGGCACGGAGCACCTCCCACGAACTGCGCAGGTGGTGGATCAGGGAATCCAGCTTTTGCAGGTCTTTTTCTTTTGCTGCATCCCGTACCGCCTGCATTTCCTTTTCTGTTTCAGTTATCAACTTTTCCAGCATGACGGCTTCATTGCCATAGGACAATAAGGCGGAAAAGTCCGGTTTCCCGTCCGGTGTCGCTTTTATGGCACACCTGTCGGAAACCTCCATCAGTTCCGATATGGAGAACGGTTTGAACAGGCATCCGGCAAAGCCTTTTGCCAATAGTTCCCCTTTGTTACAACTGCCCGAAGCGGTTGCCACAACCACCGGGATTGTTGGTGAATTGCCCACGTTGGACGAACGCAACAGTTCCAGCAATTCGAAACCGTTTATATCGGGCATATTCAAGTCTGTCAGCAACAGGCTGTATTCTTTCTGGCGTATCATTTCCATCAGTGCCGCAGCATCGGTGCAAGTGTCGCAGTGTATTCCTTCTTGGGAATACATCTCTTTCAGCATCAGAAGTAATACCTCATCATTGTCAATGGCGACAACATCATGGAATTTATTGTTATGATAAACAGGTGTATTGCTTGTATATCCAAGCTGTTCTTCAGCTTCCTGCATAGAAATTTCAACTGTGAAACGACTGCCTTTCCCTTTCTT
>ENA-OPVU01001629-OPVU01001629.1-human-gut-metagenome-genome-assembly--contig:-NODE-1629-length-10922-cov-2.145302_pt1 | contig 10922 bp, 10 predicted proteins | sample MGYA00241497_ERZ501986 | MGnify/ENA primary metagenome ERZ501986 (study PRJEB25962, sample SAMEA2042995) | human gut metagenome | biome: human gut; feature: human-associated habitat; material: faeces...
CGGGCTGCGCGGCATTCCGGCTGCGTTTATGCGCCATCTGATGAACGTCAAGGGCGAGCGGTTCGAGTTTGAAACCTACATGCTTCTGGAGGCAGGAGAGCAAAAGGTCGGCATCCGCGAAGTGCCAATTGAAACGGTTTACTTAAACGATAACAAAGGCAGCCATTTCAACCCGCTGCTGGATTCAGCCCGGATTTATCTGGTATTTGCAAAATTTTTGTTTTCTTCCCTGTCATCGTGCATCATCGATCTGGTGCTGTTTGCGCTGTTTTGCAGCCTGACGAAAGAAAGAATGCCGGAGGCTGTCAGCTATATTGTGGTTTCGACCGTGCTTGCGCGCGTGGTGTCGGCGGGCTACAACTTTTTCCTGAATTACAGGGTCGTGTTTAAAAGCAACGGCGCAGTGTGGAAATCGGCGGTGCGCTATTTTGTGCTCGCAGTCGTGCAGATGTTGGCAAGCGCCGGACTGGTCAGCCTGCTGTATGGCGTTCTGGGTGGCTCGGAGGTGGCAGTTAAGATCCTGGTGGACGTATTCCTGTTCTTTATCAGCTTCCTGATCCAGCGGGAAATCGTGTACCGTTAAAGAACGCTGCTTGCAGCTTCCCTCAAAAGTTTAAGTCTTTCTTAGGATTTGGACGAAACGATTGACGCTTTCTGAAAAAAATGGATATAATACTCTCAACAGGAAATGAGAAAACGGTTTCGGAGAAAACAGGGCAATGGAGTTTTCAGAAACCGGATTTACAGCCAGTCGTTACGCAAAACGGAGCTGCAGTTCGTTAGATGGATCGAACCACGCGGTGCTGAGCCAGCTGCCCTGCATCCATTCCGCACTGTCGTAACGACCCGGCTTTGCCCGAGGGGTCGACGGACAAATACGGGAATGGGGTTTCCCGATATCCGGGAGAAAAGTCTTGTCGTTTCAATCATTTACATTTGCCGCTTTTCTGGCGGCAGCAGTAGGAGGATTTTATGCCGTGCCGAAAAAGGGACGGCTGGCAGTTTTACTGATTTTCAATATCCTCTTTTTCGAGTGGGCAGATCCGTTTGCGGGCATCTGGCTGCTGAGTTCTGTGTGTCTGACGTGGGGCTGTGCCCTTTTAGTGGAAAAAGGCGCAGACAGGACGAAGCGCCGTTTGCTGATCGGAGCGTGCCTTTCTTTTCAGCTGATTCTTTTGGCAGTGTTTAAATATCTGCCGGTCTGGAATGAAATCATCAACAAAACATATGGAAGAGGTCTGCAAATCGTTCATCTGGATGTTGCAGCGAAGTTCGGACTCGTCGCACCCATCGGAATTTCGTTTTATACGCTGGAAGCGATCGGCTATCTGATAGACGTTTCGAGGGGAAAATATCCTGCGGAAAAAAGCTTCTGGCGCTTTGCGGCATTTCTCTCCTTTTTTCCGAACATTATGAGCGGACCGATCGAGCGTGGAGACCATTTTCTGGGACAGCTTAGAGAAATTACGGAAAAAAAGCGGCGTGAGCTTCTAAATTACGACCGGGTCATGCAGGGGCTGATTGCGATGCTGCTCGGCTATGGGATGAAGCTGATCGTCGCGCAGCGGGCGGAAATTCTCGTAAATCAGGTTTACAGCATGTATCAGGATGCCAACAGCTTTACGATGCTGATGGCGGCGCTCTTTTATGCGGTTCAGATTTACTGTGATTTTGGCGGTTATTCCTATATTGCGATCGGAAGTGCGAAGGTGCTGGGCTTTCGGCTGATGGATAATTTTAAAGCTCCTTATCTTGCGGTCAGTGTACATGATTTCTGGAGACGATGGCATATTTCCCTGACAAGCTGGTTTACCGATTATCTGTATATCCCGCTTGGGGGAAACAGAAAAGGAAAACTGCGTAAATATCTGAATGTCATGATCGTTTTTCTGGTTAGCGGTCTGTGGCACGGTGCTGACTGGACCTATGTGATCTGGGGCGGTATCAATGGGCTTTATATGGTGATCGAGGAAGTGACGGGATATCGGAAAAAGGCAGTGCGGCTTGCGGAGAAAAGTCTGTCGTACCGGATTTTTGCAGGCATACTGACTTTTGCACTGGTAGATTTTTCGTGGCTGTTTTTCAGGGCATCTTCGCTGGATGATGTGGTCGGTATGCTCAGACAGATCAAGGCGGTTCCGGGTTTCCACAGATTGTTTGGGGCAGTTTTTGCGGGAATGGAGCCATCCCTTTTGCTGGCGGTCACGCTTGCACTGCTTCTTATGTGGCAGGTCGACAGACTGCTTTACCGGGAGAAAAATGCTGCAATGCTTGTGCTTTCACAGGGCTGGTTTGCGCGCTATCTGGTATATGGCGGTCTTTTGCTGTTCATTCTGCTGTTTGGCGTCTATGGATATGAATATGCCCAGACGGCATTTATTTACTTTCAGTTCTGACAGCTCTGGCAGATCAGGAGTTCGATATGGTTGAAAAATAAGGATGCTGCAAAAAATATTTGCAGTAAGCTACAGAAGGAATACATGCATGAAGAAAAAAGTACTTTTCTTTGGAAAATTGTTTATAGTGACACTGCTTCTCTTCGTATTCTGCTTTGGCGTTGTTATGCCGCAGTATACAGGCAATTATCAGGCATCTATGGTAGATAAGGCTGCCCGCCTCCGGTCAGTGGAAGGTCCGAAGATCGTTCTGATCGGCAATTCCAATCTGGCGTTTGGCATGGATAGTCAGATGCTGGAGGAGGCATTTTCCATGCCGGTTGTGAATATGGGACTGCATGGCGGTGTCGGGAATGTGTTTAACGAACAGGCAGCAAGGCTTAATGTGACGCCGGGTGATATTTATGTGGTGTGCCACAGCAACTATGATGATACGGATGCGATCAAAAATCCGGAGCTGGCATGGATCACGATCGAGAATCATTTTGAACTGTATAAACTGATCCGCCCAAAGGACTGGTGGGACATGATCCGGGCATATCCGACCTATCTACGCAAATGTCTTGGGCAGTGGCGTAATGAGTCGGGAAATCAGGAGACAAATAACTGTTACCGCAGAAGCGCCTTTAACGCATACGGAGATGTATATTATCCGCGTCCACAGTCTGAGGAAGGCATCGATTTTTCGCCGGTGGCGATCCATCATATCAACGAAACAACAGCAAAACGTTTGAATACGTTATATGATGATCTGCAAAAGCAGGGAGCGGATATGGTTGTGGCAGGCTATCCGATCGCGGAATATGAAGGGACTCCGGAAAGAGCGGCATATGATGAGATGGGACAGGAGATCGCAGATGCGCTGGATGCGGCGGTGATCTCGGATTTTAACGATTACAGATATCCCACTTCTTATTTTTATAATACCTATATGCACCTGACGGATGAGGGAACAAAGGCAAGAACACAGCAGCTCATCAAAGACCTGCAGGCTTATATGGATGGAGAGGCAAAATACGAAAACAAATAGGCAGTCAAAGGAAAAACAGATGAATATCTGTATGGTTTATAAAGGAGGAACAGCATGATCTCACAAAAGTACAAAGATATGTTAGGACAGAAATCGGTCATCCGTGAAATGAGTGCGGCCGGTCATAAAATGGGTGAGGAGATCGGGTTTGATAATGTATTTGATTACAGCCTGGGTAATCCGAGCGTACCTGCACCGAAAAAGGTGGAGGATGTGATCAAAAAGCTGCTGGAGGAAACAGAGCCGCTTTCTCTGCACGGTTATAGCGAAGGGCACGGTATTTTGCAGGTGCGTGAAAAGATAGCAGCTTATCTGGCAAAAACATATGATATTCCGTATACCTATGAAGATATTTTTATGGCAAGCGGTGCTGCGGGCGCGCTGGCACATGCTTTCCGTGCGGTTGTATGTCCGGGCGAGGAGATCATTACCTTTGCTCCGTTTTTCCCGGAATACAGACCGTATATTGAAACGACAGGCGCGGTTTTGAAAATTGTACCGGCAAATACGGAAACCTTTCAGATCAACTTTGAGGCATTTGAACAGATGATCACCGAAAAAACGGCGGCAGTTCTGATCAATACCCCAAATAATCCGTCCGGAATCGTATACTCTACAGAGACGATCAGGAAGCTGGCAGAAGTGCTTGCCAAAGCACAGGAAGCATATGGGCATGATATTTATATCATTTCCGATGAACCGTATCGCGAAATTGTGTTTTCCGGCGTAGATGCCCCCTGCGTATCGAAATTTTATGACAATACGATCATGTGCTATTCTTACAGCAAATCGCTTTCTCTGCCGGGAGAGCGTATCGGTTACGTGGCAGTCAATCCTGCCTGCAAAGATGCGGCGCTGATCGTGCATATGTGTACACAGATCTCCAGAGGGATCGGACATAACTGTCCTGCTTCGCTGCTGCAGCTTACGGTGGCTGAGCTCTTAGGAGAAACGTCAGATCTGTCGGTTTATGAGGAAAATGCCAACATCTTATATGATGCACTGACTAAGATGGGATTTTCCTGCGTCAGACCGGGCGGCACTTTTTATATGTTTCCAAGGTCTCCGGAAGAAGATGCAAAGGCATTCTGTCAGAAGGCGCTTGCTTACAATCTGGTGCTTGTACCAGGTGACAGCTTTGGATGTCCGGGCTTTTTCCGTATTTCCTACTGCGTACCGACAGAAAAGGTAAAAAGATCACTTGCGGCATTTGAAAAACTGGCGCAGGCATATGGATTATGCTAGAATTTAGAAATGGTTCATGGAACAGATAATAACAGGTTACTGTCATGTTTTTTGACAGAATACATAATATAGAAGGAAGTGATAACATGTATCAGGCTGGTCTGGTTTTGGAAGGCGGGGGCATGAAGGGTGTTTATACAGCCGGTGTCCTGGATTTCTTTTTGGACAAAAAGATTACATTTGCTAATTGTTACGGTGTTTCCATGGGAGCCTGCACGCTCTGCAGCTATATTTCCGCACAGCGGGGCAGAGGGCTCAGCGTTGTGGTCGATTATCTGAAGGATCCGCATTACTGCGGCTTTTACAGCATGGCGACAACAGGAGATATTTTTAATGCGAAAATGTGTTATGATACGATACCGAATGAGCTGAATCCTTATGATTATGAGGCGGCGATGAAATATCCGGGCAATGCTTATGCGGTTATGACGGATGTGGAAACGGGGGCTCCGGTTTATTATAAGATGCAGGATATGCGAAAGGATATCATCGCAGTGCAGGCATCTGCTTCCATGCCTCTTGTTTCGCGGTTTGTGGAGATCGACGGCAGAAAATATCTGGATGGCGGAATTGCGGACTGTATTCCGATCATGCATTCTTTAAAGGAAGGAAACCGGAAGAATGTCGTTGTCATGACAAAAGAGGTAGGCTATCGCAGAGAGCCGTTTTCCATGCTGGGCATGGTAAAGGTACGATATCATAAATATCCGTATCTGATCCACGATATGGCGATCCGTCATACGCGGTATAACAGGACGCTCGATTTTCTGGAGAAGGAAGAAAAGAGAGGCAACGTATTTATCATCAGACCACAGCAGAAGTCGGCTGTCGGCAGAGTGGAAAAGGATAAAGAGAAACTGGTCGCATTATATGAAGAGGGCTATCACGATGCGGAAGCTTCTTATGATGCAATGCGGGCATATTTAGAAAAGGAGACACCATGATAGAAATTATTAAAGCAATATTTTTCGGTATAGTAGAAGGAATTACGGAATGGCTGCCCATCAGCAGCACCGGTCACATGATCATTCTGGATGAATTTGTTAAACTGAATGTCAGAGAAGAATTCTGGAATCTGTTTCTGGTCGTGATCCAGCTTGGAGCGATCCTGGCGGTTGTCCTTTTGTTCTGGAATCAGATTTTCCCGTAAACCCTGAAGGATAAAAACAAGCCAATCTGGAAGAAAGATATCCTGCTCTTGTGGGTCAAGATACTCGTTGCCTGTGTTCCGGCGGGAATTGTCGGTGTTTTGTTTGATGATGTATTTGACAAATACTTATATAACTTTCCGTGTGTGGCAATGGCATTGATCGTATTCGGTATCTTATTTATCATAGTGGAAAAGAAGAAAAAGGGAACGACCTTCCGGATCACCTCGATCGATCAGCTGGATTATAAAACGGTAGTATGGATCGGTGTATTTCAGCTGATCGCAGCCGTATTCCCGGGAACGTCCAGATCCGGTGCAACGATCATCGGTGCACTGCTCCTTGGCGTATCGAGAGTTGTGGCAGCGGAATTTACATTTTATCTGGCAATTCCTGTCATGTTTGGTGCCAGTCTGTTAAAACTGGTCAAATTCCTGATGATGGGACTCAGCTTCACATCCATGGAGATTGCGATCCTTGCGGTTGGCTGTATTGTATCATTTGTGGTATCCATAATTGTAATAAAATTCCTGATGGGATATATCAAAAAGCATGATTTTATCCCGTTTGGTATCTACAGAATTGTTTTAGGTGCGGTATTATTGATATATTTTGCACTTGTTTGATGATTTTTTTGTTCAAAATGGAGAAAAAGCCGTATTTAAGCGGCTTTTCGGGCGAAAAGTTTGACATGAATTGGAAATTGCGTTATAGTAACCAAAGAAAAGTAAATACAAAACTAATCTTTCAGTCAATATAACATGAACAGTGTGAAGGGAGATAATGATTATGGCAGACATTAAAAAAGCTGCAGCAGCAGCAAAACCAGTAGCAAAAGCAGTCGCAGCAACAAAACCGGCAGAAGCAAAGGTGGAAGAAAAAAAGGTTGAGGCTAAGAAAGCAGTAGAAGAAAAGAAGGCAGTACCTGCTAAAAAGGCAGCAGCTCCTAAGAAGGAAACAGCTAAGAAAGCAGCACCTGCAAAGAAAGAAGCTACAGTAAAGGCAACAACAAAGGTCAGCGTAAATCTTCAGTTTGCAGGTAAGGAATACAAAGCAGAAGATTTCGAAAAGATGGCAAAAGATGTTTGGCAGTATGACCTTGGTAAGAAGGCAGCTGATTTAAAGAGCGTTGATTTATATGTAAAACCGGAAGAAAACAAGGTTTACTATGTAATGAACGGTGATGTAACAGGCGATTTCGATATCTAAGCCGAAGGATTTAAACAGTCGTTACATATTTATAAGGAATATCGTAAAGAAACAGGATGTATAAAAATATATGTCCTGTTTCTTTTTTTGTTGTGACAGCCTTGGTAAGTGACAGAGTGTCAGGAGATTTTTCTATAAAGCTGAAAAACGTAACAGTACTCGGAGACCGGGAAAATGCAGGACTTGTAGCAGGTATCTGCGCAACAGCCCGTCCGAGCTATGGTACGATCTACATTGAAAAGTCCAGAGTAGAAGGACAGGAATGTGCAAAGACGGATGTGATCGCAGGAACGATCACAAAACCGGAAAAGTATGATGCAGGTACGGCAATGATCATGGTGAAACTGATGGATCATGAGACAAAGGTTGTAACGGTCGATGAAAAGCCGCATCGTGTGCAGATGGCTTCCTATAAGAAAGGAATCATATTATACAGTTTAATGAGTAATGGAGTGAAGGTGGAATATCAGGATATGGAGAATTTCCTGAACCGCTGGTAAATGACAAAAAAGGTATCCCCTGCCCTTGTGGCGGGGGATATTTTAATTTTTTTATTTTTTTCGTTGACAATATGGAAAAGGAGTGCTATGTTATGGATAGAAAAGATGTTAGCACTCGAAAGGGTTGAGTGCTAACAAACAAAAAGATCTGAGAAGGAAGTGATATGGTGGAGATCGATGATAGAAAATTTAAAATTCTACAGGCCGTTGTCAGGAACTATTTAGAGACGGGCGAACCGGTCGGAAGCCGTACGATTTCCAAATATACAGATCTGAATTTAAGCTCCGCGACCATTCGGAATGAAATGGCGGATCTGGAAGAGCTTGGTTATATCCTGCAGCCTCATACTTCTGCAGGGCGGATTCCTTCTGATAAGGGCTATCGTTTATATGTTGATCACATGATGGCCGAGAAGGAGCAGGAAGTCAATGAAATGAAAGAACTGCTTCTGGAAAAGGAAGAAAAGCTGGATTCACTCTTAAAGCAGACAGCCAAGGTACTTGCCAATGATACCAACTATGCGGCAATGGTTTCAGCGCCGGTTTGTCAGGGCAGCAAGGTGAAGTTCATCCAGCTCTCCAGAGTAGAAGAACATCAGCTCATTGCAGTGATCGTGGTGGAAGGTAATCTGATCAAAAATAAAATGCTTACGACAGAGGAAGCACTGGATGATGAGACGATCTTAAAGCTCAACATCCTGCTGAATACTTCGCTGAACGGTCTTTCCATTAATGAGATCAGCCTTGCGATGATCACAGGGCTGAAAAAGCAGGCGGGCGAGCATGAAGCGCTTGTCGGAGATGTGATCGACGCGGTAGCGGAAGCGATCAAGGAGGACAAAGACCTTGAGATCTATACATCGGGAGCCAAAAATATTTTCAAATACCCTGAGCTGACGGATAATGAAAAAGCAAGCGAGATCATCAGTACATTTGAAGAAAAGAATCTGCTGAATTCACTGGTGGAAGAAACGCTTACCAATCCGGAAAACAACGGTATTCAGGTGTATATCGGTGATGAATCGCCTGTTTCGACCATGCGTGACTGCAGTGTTGTAACAGCAACCTATGACCTGGGAGAAGGCATGCGGGGTACGATCGGTATTATCGGACCGAAGCGGATGGATTATGAAAAGGTAGTGGATACCATGAAAGGGCTGATGAATCAGCTTGATAATCTGTATGATAAAAAGAAGATCGGTACAAAGGATGATAAATAACATCTTTTCTAATTGAAATAATAAAGAAAAACGGAAAGGGATGATAACATGGCTGAGGATAAAGAAAAAGTAATACAGGATGCGATCAAAGAGGCGCAGAAAGCAGCGGAAAAGGAAGAAAAGGAAGCCGCAAAAGAAGCTGAAAAGGAAGCTGCTGAGGAATCTGACAAAAAGGAAACAAAAGCTTCCGAAAAGGAAGAAAAAAAGAAGGACAAAAACGACAGGAAAAAAGATAAAACAAAAGAAAAAATTGACGAACTGGAGGATAAAGTAAAACGCCAGCTTGCAGAATTTGAAAATTTCCGAAACCGGAGTGAAAAGGAAAAGACCCAGATGTTTGATATGGGCGCTAAGAATGTGCTGGAAAAGATACTTCCGGTTGTTGACAACTTTGAAAGAGGTCTTGCTACTCCGATTGTGGATGAAGCAGACCAGCCGTTTGCAGACGGTATGCAGATGATCTACAAGCAGCTGATGAAACAGCTTGAAGATCTGGGTGTCAAGCCTATTGAAGCGATCGGTAAGGAGTTTGATCCGAATTTCCACAATGCAGTGATGCAGGTGGAGAGTGAAGAATATGAAACAGGTTTTGTGGCACAGGAGCTGCAGAAAGGCTATCTGTATAAGGATACGGTAATCCGTCACAGTATGGTAGCGGTTGTTTCTTAGCGGGAGATGGTTATGGTGTAGGGATCTGAAACAGAGATCTTTATATAATATGGCTTTATCGAAAGATAAGGCCGGTGAATAAAATGGATGACTTAAAAATTGGTTTTGAAAAGAATATCTTTAGGAGGAAAAAGTTATGAGTAAAATTATTGGTATTGACCTTGGTACAACAAACAGCTGTGTAGCTGTTATGGAAGGTGGTAAACCTACCGTTATCGCAAATACAGAAGGCGCAAGAACAACACCGTCTGTTGTTGCATTTACAAAAAACGGAGAGCGTCTTGTCGGTGAACCTGCAAAACGTCAGGCAGTTACAAATGCAGACAATACGATCTCATCCATCAAGAGAGATATGGGTACAGACAGAGGACGTACAATCGAAGGCAAGAAATATTCTCCACAGCAGATTTCAGCAATGATCCTGCAGAAATTAAAAGCCGATGCAGAAAGCTATCTGGGAGAAAAGGTAACAGAAGCTGTTATTACAGTACCTGCTTATTTCAATGATGCACAGCGTCAGGCAACAAAAGATGCAGGTAAGATCGCAGGTCTTGATGTAAAACGTATCATCAACGAGCCTACAGCCGCAGCACTTGCTTATGGTCTTGACAATGAAAAAGAACAGAAGATCATGGTATACGACCTTGGTGGTGGTACATTCGATGTATCTATCATTGAAATCGGTGACGGTGTTATCGAAGTATTATCCACAAACGGTGATACACACCTTGGTGGTGATGACTTTGACCAGAAGATCATTGACTGGATGGTAGCAGAATTTAAGAATGCAAACGGTGTTGACTTATCTACAGATAAGATGGCTATGCAGAGATTAAAAGAAGCAGCTGAAAAAGCTAAGAAAGAGCTTTCTTCCGCTACAACAACAAATATCAACCTGCCATTTATCAGCATGAATGCAAATGGACCGCTTCACTTTGACATGAACCTGTCCAGAGCGAAATTTGATGAACTGACACATGATCTGGTTGAGAGAACAGCAATTCCAGTTCAGAACGCATTGAAGGATGCAGGCATTACAGCAGCAGATCTTGGCAAGGTATTACTCGTTGGTGGTTCTACACGTATTCCTGCAGTACAGGAAAAGGTAAAACAGCTGACCGGCCACGAACCGAATAAATCACTGAACCCTGATGAATGTGTAGCACTCGGTGCTTCCGTACAGGGTGGTAAATTAGCAGGTGATGCAGGCGCCGGTGATATCCTTCTTCTGGATGTTACTCCACTTTCTCTTTCTATCGAGACAATGGGTGGCGTTGCAACAAGACTGATCGAAAGAAATACAACGATCCCGACAAAGAAGAGCCAGATCTTCTCTACAGCGGCAGATAACCAGAGTGCAGTTGATATCAACGTTGTACAGGGTGAAAGACAGTTCGCAAGAGACAACAAGTCTCTGGGACAGTTCCGTCTGGACGGTATCGCACCGGCTCCACGAGGAATCCCGCAGATCGAGGTTACATTCGATATTGATGCCAACGGTATTG
>ENA-OPVU01001640-OPVU01001640.1-human-gut-metagenome-genome-assembly--contig:-NODE-1640-length-10855-cov-2.432870_pt1 | contig 10855 bp, 9 predicted proteins | sample MGYA00241497_ERZ501986 | MGnify/ENA primary metagenome ERZ501986 (study PRJEB25962, sample SAMEA2042995) | human gut metagenome | biome: human gut; feature: human-associated habitat; material: faeces...
GCGGTATCCCGCCTTAATTCAGATGCTCTGGTAACTCAGTTACCGAGTAATTCACTGACATAATAAAACGGCTGCGGAATGAACCGCAGCCAGTAATAAGTTTCATCTGTTTACCTTTCGTCAAAAGCAACAAAATCTGTATGATGTCCTACATATTTGTAAGCAGGACGAATGATCTTATTTGCATTAATCAGTTCTTCCAGACGGTGAGCACTCCAGCCCGGCATACGTGCAATAGCAAAGATCGGAGTAAATAATTCTTCCGGAATACCAAGCATGCTGTATACAAATCCACTGTAGAAGTCCACATTTGCGCAGACATTCTTAAACAGTTTTCTATGTTCCATAATCAGTTTGCCGGCAATATTTTCTACTCTGTTATAAAGCTCGAATTCCTCTGTCATTCCCTTTTCCTCAGCAAGTGCCTGGGCAAAGCGTTTCAGGATCACTTCTCGAGGATCGGAAAGTGTATAGACTGCATGCCCCATACCATAGATTAGCCCTGCATGGTCAAATGCTTCTTTATTCAGAACCTTCTTGAGGTAAGTTATGATTTCATCTTCGTTATCCCAGTGATCTTGATCTACATGAGACTTCAGATCAGCAAACATATTCTGAACTTTCAGGTTTGCTCCACCATGACGAGGTCCCTTCAGAGATCCGATGGATGCAGCAGTAGAAGAGTAGGTATCTGTCCCTGAAGAAGTTACCACATGAGTGGTGAAAGTGGAGTTATTACCGCCACCATGCTCAGCATGCAGGATCAGTGCAATATCCAGAACTTTTGCTTCCAGTTCTGTGTATTTTCCATCCGGGCGAAGCATAAGAAGAATGTTCTCGGCAAGAGAAAGCCCCTTCTGCGGATTACGGATAAATAAGGTATCATCCTTTCTGAAATGACGATATGCATGGTAAGAATATACCGCAATCTCAGGAAGCTTTGCAATCAGTTCCAGAGACTGACGAAGTACATTTTCAGGAGAAATATCTTCCGGATTGTCATCATATGTATAGAGAGCCAGAACACAACGCTGCATGGCATTCATAATATTGGCATTGGTTCCCTTCATAACAACATCGCGGACAAAACGACCGCCAAGCTCCTCCATATCAGACATCATATCCAGAAATCTGGAAAGTTCTTCCTTATCAGGGAGCTTACCGAAGATCAGAAGATAAATTGTTTCTTCAAATCCAAAACGTCTTCCGTTCAGACCACTGATGATATCCTGTACATTGATTCCCTGATAGTATAAACGTCCATCAGCCGGAATCTGTCTGCCGTTGATCAGATTATAACCATTAACATCAGAAATCTCTGTAAGACCTGTCAGGACACCTTTACCTGCGGAGTCACGAAGACCTCTTTTTACATTATATTCTACATACAGATTTGGATCGATATGATGATTCTTGAGCAGTTCCTGTTCAAAGAATCTCATTTTGTCACGAAGCTGTCCGGAATCTTCCAGACTCATCATTTCATGTTTTTCCATAATATCATTCCTCATTTCCCCGTTATTTATCTACAGCAATACTCGCAAATTCACTTATAGCAATACTCGTAAATAATGCATATTATAGTGAATTTTATTAAAAAACACTGATACAGTGAATTGCAGATGCATCCTTGCGATCAGTGTTTTACTATGGCGAACATTTGTATTTGTACCTATTTAAACATTGTACAGTAAAGTGATGGGAAAGGCAAGATAAAGATTGTATTTTTTTTCATACAATCATATTAAAGTGATAACGCTTTAAAATTATACAGAAGGAAAATTATGAAAAATATAACACAAAATCATGGAACGTGCTATAATAGCCAACAGAAAGCATGATAAAGGGGAAGTGAGAAAAGAAATGTCAGAAAGAAAAATGAAACGAGTTGAGGACTCCTTAACAGAGCAGTCTCATTTATTAATGCCAAAGTGTCTGAATGCCGCAGGTTATCTGTTTGGCGGACAGCTGCTTGCATGGATTGATGAAACAGCAGGTATTGTTGCCAAGCGTCATGCGGAAATGAATGTGGTAACTGTTGCAGTAGACAATATGTATTTCAAAGCCGGAGCCAGAGTGAACGATACCATCGTTCTCATCGGACGGCTTACACATGTGGGACGTTCTTCCATGGAAGTACGTATTGATACTTACTGTGAAGCCCTTGATGGAACCAGAACCATGATCAACCGCGCATATTTTATTATGGTTGGAACAGATGAACATCAGCATCCTGTGGAAGTACCGGGACTTATCATTGAGGGAGTTACTCAGCAGATAGAGAATGAAGCTGCACAGAAACGTGCAAAACTCTGGAAAGTACGCAGACAGGAAGGATTTTAACAAAACAGCCGCAAATGCGGCTGTTTTTGTTTATCAGTAACATTTACTGCAAGGTCCGTATCCCATAACCTCGGCTTCTGATCTGGATACCTGTCTGGCTGTATCCGGGTTCATTCTTCCACAGTTGGGAATGCTGTGATATTTTTCGCCGGTTGCAGGGATCCATACCATTGTTCCTACATCTGCATTGTTGGATTCTTCCTGTTTAGGTACCGGATCAGAAGTGGTAGTTTCTTCCTGCCAGGAGTTTCCACCAGTGCCACCTGCAGAAGCATTTACAGAGGAGTCTCCGAAAGAATAATCATTGCATGGCTCCTGTGACCAGGAAATATTTGTTCCATCGGAGACTGCAATGATCGTACCCTGTTTATCTGTTCGGAATACAGGGATTCCCATATCTGATAAACGTCCCATTGTATCTGCTGACGGATGATTATACTGATTATTGATTCCGCAGCTTATGACTGCGTAAGATGGAGAAGTCGCCTCAAGGAAATCCCAGGTAGTTGAACTTGCAGACCCATGATGACCAACAGAAAGAACATCGCAATCAAGGTTCATACCAGTACTGATCATATCCTGTTCACTGGTTTCCTCTGCATCTCCGGTAAAAATAAAGCTATTTGAACCATTTTCAAGTTTGATTACAAGAGAGTTATCATTACTGTTCTGGCTGATACCATTCGGTGCAAGAACAGTGAAACTTCCGGTGCCAAAATCAAATGTTTCACCTACAGAAGGATACTGTACGATAATTGCATTTGCAGTGGCAGTATTCATAAAATTATTGAATAAATTTGAAGTATGTACATAGTCTGGTCCGAATATATTACTTACAGAGAAATTGTCTATACATGGAACAAGACCGCCGATATGATCTTCATCATAGTGAGAAGCGATCATATAGTCAATGTTTTCCACATTCTGTTCCTGTAAGTAGGAGATGATCAGATCAGCATGGCTCTGATCCCCGCCATCGTACAAAAGATTTTGTCCTCCGGACTGTACTAAGATGGCATTTCCCTGTCCAACGTCAATAAAATGAACTGCCATCTCACTGTTGCCTTCAGCTTTTACCGTCAGTGCTGATTGCGGAACTAAGGTAAACAGCAGAAGGAACAGAGATAGAATTAGTGATAGTAACCTGTTTTGTTTCTTCATAAAAAGCCTCCTGAATGTTAATAACAGTTTGATTATACCATTTATTGAGAAACAAAAACATAATTATAGTAATTTCGTAAAATAATACAAATAATCCAGTCTATCTTGGAGCGGGTTTGAAAAATGCTTTAGCGTGAAGTCCTGCGTCAGATTGATTAATACTCTATCTGCTGAACTTCCTCTCCATTGTCTTCCCATGTATCAGAGTTATCCAGAGAACCATCTGTGCTGTCACCGGAATTGTCATCGCTGGGATAATCAATCTGATCGGAAGAATCATCCCCTGTATCGTCAGACGATGTCTGATCACTGCTTCCATCATCAGAAGATCCATCTTCTGTATCTGTATTATCATTCTCCTGCCCTGTATCATCCAGAGAACTGTCCTGCGTCGTATCAGTATTGTAAGAAGAGTCATTGTAAGAAGTATCATTATAACTGTTGTCATAATCAGAATCATCATAGTTACTTTCCTGAGTGTAAATGGTAAATCCATCCTCCTCAGCCTGAGCTTCTGCCTGTGCCTGAGCCTCAGCAGCAGTTTCCGGAGCTTCCGTAAAGTTTGTAACAGCTTTTGACACTGTATTACCGGTAGGTGCCACAGCAGAAACCGCAAACATCGCGCCACAAAGCAGGATTGCAGTTCCGGCAATCTGAATTTCATCTATATGTCTCATAGTTTATATTCTCCTTGCTTATCTATGTTTGTTTCTTTTTATTTCTATGCATATCCAGATTATTTACAGCAATATTATATACCTTAAGTAGATTTTTTTGTAGAGTAAATTTTAAGTTACTGTTCATACATCACTATCCTGAGATATACAAGCCAAAATTGAAAAAAAACTGGATTCTGTCTGAAAAATCTGTTATTATAAGAATCGTATGAATATAATTTCAACTATAATACAGTTTATCTAATTATTTTCTTTCCTGTATGATATCAGGGTAAAAAAATCCCCATAAATTGAAATTATAAATTTAAAAACAGAGGTGTCATTTATGAGCTGGTATAATGAGGCAATTTTCTATCACATCTATCCACTGGGTTTAACCGGTGCGCCGAAGCACAATGACTACAGTGCTCCTGTTTCCCGTCTGAACACATTACTTCCATGGATCGACCACATCAGAGAAATCGGATGTACAGCATTATACATCGGACCTTTATTCGAAAGTGTAGGACATGGCTATGAAACCACAGATTACAAAAAGCTGGATTCCCGTCTCGGAACCAACGAAGACCTTAAAAACTTCGTGGCAGCCTGTCATGAAAAAGAGATCAAAGTTATTTTCGATGGTGTATTCAATCACACAGGCCGTGATTTCTTTGCATTTAAAGATATTCAGCAAAACCGCGAACATTCCAGATATCTCAACTGGTACTGCAATGTGAACTTCGGAGGGAATACGGAATACAATGACGGCTTCTCCTACGAAAACTGGGGTGGATACAACCTTCTGGTAAAATTAAACCAAAGAAACCCGGAAGTACAGAATTACATCTGTGATGTGATCCGTTTCTGGGTATCAGAATTTGATGTAGATGGAATCCGTCTGGATGCGGCAGATGTCCTTGATTTTGATTTCATGCGTGCCCTGCGCCGTACAGCAGCAGAAGTAAAGGAAGATTTCTGGCTTATGGGCGAAGTGATCCATGGCGATTACAGCAGATGGGTAAATGGAGAAACGCTCCACAGTGTAACAAACTATGCCCTGCATAAAGCACTCTACAGCGGACATAACGATCACAACTATTTCGAAATCGCACATACTGTAAAATATCTCCAGAATATGGGAAATCTTGATCTCTACAACTTTGTGGACAACCATGATGTAGAACGTATTTATACCAAGCTTTCAAATAAAGCACATTTTGCACCTGTTCATGTCTTACTCTATACACTTCCGGGTGTACCAAGTATCTATTACGGTTCTGAGTTCGGTATTGAAGGAAAGAAAGAGAAATTCTCCGATGACAGCCTCAGACCGGCTCTGGATATTAAAGACTATGCAGATGCAGTACAGAAGAATCCATGTACAGCCCTGATCGCAGCTCTTGGAAAGATACGACAGCATACACCTGCATTAAGCTACGGAAGCTACGCTGAACTTCAGCTTACCAACCGCCAGTTTGCATTTGCCCGTGACCTTGACGGAATACGTGTGATCGTTACCGTAAATAACGATGATAATGCAGCAGATATGAGCCTTCCGGCAGGAAACTGCGCAGAATATATCGGAACCCTCACAGGCCGTAAAGTACCTGTTCAGGATGGACGTATCAATGTAGCAGTAGCCGCAAACAGCGGTGAAATCTGGGTTCCGGCGGGTGAAATGCCAGAATATATACCAGTAAAAACAGAAACTGCAGATATCGAAAAAGTACAGGAAGAAACAGAAGAAACAACTTCCGCACAGACTGAGTCTCCTGCACAGAAAACAATAACCGTAGCAGAAGAAACCGCAGCAGCAAAAGCAGAAGATATTCAGCCTGAAAAAACTGCCGATACTTCAGCCACATCAGCAGAAAACAGTTTTCCGGAAAATACGGAAGCCGCTGCTGAAAAGGAAAAGACAGTGATTGTAGACCTGAATAAATCCCCGGAAGACATGACTGTAGATGAATTACAGCAGGCAATCCTTGCCAAAATGGCAGGTAACGGCCTTGTTACAGACCAGATGAAGAAAACAGTATATGATAATATCTGGCATGATTCTCTGGTAAACTGGCTCAAGAGCTTCCACTGATTAGATTATCGTCAGTATTTTTCATCTTTTCTTTCATTAATAAAAGAGAAATTTTCCATGTGACAATTTTTTTGCCGTTGACTAAATATTTTTTTGGTGGTAAGATATGAATACAGATACAGACAATCAATCACACTAAATCGTACGGGAGGAATTCACTCATGAAAACACTTGAAACAAAAAAAGCACCAGCAGCAATTGGACCATATTCTCAGGCAAAAATGACAGGAAACTTCTTATTTGCATCCGGTCAGATTCCGGTAGACCCGGCTACAGGTGAAGTTGCAGGCGATAAAATCGAAACACAGGCAGAGCAGTCCTGTAAGAACGTAGGAGCAATTCTTGAAGAAGCCGGACTTACATTTGACAATGTTATCAAGACTACATGCTTCCTTGCTGATATGGCAGATTTCGCTGCATTCAACGCTGTGTATGAGAAATACTTCACAAGCAAACCGGCCCGCTCCTGCGTTGCTGTAAAACAGCTTCCGAAGAACGTACTCTGCGAAGTGGAAGCTATCGCTGTAGCTGAGTAATTCAGCCAAACCACAATATAATAGATATTTCAAAACAATTTCTGAATCTGATTCAGATGGGGAAAACAGCCAGGGAAAAATCCACCTGGCTGTTTTTGGTTTTCAGGCTACCTGCAATTGCTGATATTTGCTATAATAGTATAAAAGAATTCCGGCAAAATGAAAGGTAAAAGTTATGAGATCAATATCCATATATGCACTTACGAGAAATCAGAATACAGATTCTCTGTCAAAACTGGAACGTCAGTTATCCGGTCGGGAATATTTCCTCAAAATACGGGAATGGGAACTTCAGAGTATGAAAGCACTGGTACGCCAGTTAGAATCGCATATGACTAAAGTCTGTTCCCTGCGCTTTTTCTATTCCTACCAGATTCCAAAACTCGGGAAAGAATTTGATCTTCTCCAGATCAAAGATGACCAGATTATAAATATTGAACTGAAAAGCGGGGCTGTATCTGAGGAGGCAATTCGTAAACAGCTTATGCAGAACCGTTATTACCTTTCCGTTCTCGGACGCTCCATACAGTCTTATACGTATATCAGCAGTCAGAATCGCCTTGTCAGGCTTACCAACCATGATCATATTGCAGAAGCCGACTGGACAGAGCTGTGCAGATCACTGCAAAAGGAGAGCAGTGATTATCAGGGGAATATTGACGATTTGTTTCAGGCCGAATTATATCTGATTTCCCCCATCACAGAACCGGCTCGTTTCCTGAAAAAAGAATACTTTCTGACCTCCCAGCAGCGGGATATCCAGCGCCAGATTTTAAAGAAACTCCGTATCAGCCGGTTCGGATATTTCTGTTTTACCGGACTTCCAGGAACAGGAAAAACATTGCTTCTCTATGATATCGCCATGAAACTGTCCAGGCGTCAGCAGATATGCATGATTCACTGCGGCAATGCCGGAAAAGAATGGAAAATACTGCATAAACGTTTACAACGTATTGCTTTTCTTTCGGACAATCAGCTGACCGAAAATACAGAGCTGAAACATTACAGTGCAGTTCTGGTAGACGAAGCACATTTGCTTTCTTCAGAAAAACTGCAGATTCTGTTAACGCAATCGGAGGGGGAGTTTCCCGTAATATTTTCCAGTGATTCCGAAGATGCCATATGTCCTGAAGAATTAGGGGTAAATACATTAAAACTTATAGAAAACCTGCCGGAAATCCAGATGTTTCACTTAACCAACCGCATCCGTACCAATGCGGAACTTTCCTCATTTATCCAGAATATGCTACACCTTACAGACAGAAAAACCTCAAAACCCTATCCGCATGTTTCTGTTGTATATGCAAATAATGAAGAGGAGACTGCTGCCTTACTGGAAGATTATATACATCAGGGTTATGAATATGAGATTACTGCCGTGAGAGACATAAAACGTCTTGTTATCATATTGGACGAACGATATTACTATGATCAGAACAGATATCTGCGTTCAAAGTATCTCAATAAAGAAGGCAGTTCTGATGTCCGTAATTTATTTCACTGGCTGAATCAGGCCAAAGAGGAACTTTCTATAATTGTCAGAGAAAATACATATGTGTACGAAACATTACTCACGCTTTTACAGCCTGATACTGTCAGATAAAAACTGCAAACTATCCGACTCTCCCTTGAAATCCCCCACCATTCCGTATATAATAGGAATATTGTGGGGGATTTTCCCTGCTTAACACAATGTTGATACAATAACCTCTGAAAGGAATACTATGAGAACTCTAGCTTTAAGCGATGAAATTTTAATGAAAGTTGACAAGGCTGCCCGTTACATCGGTGGTGAAGTCAACTCTGTAATGAAAGATAAGAATGACGTAGATATCCGCTTTGCCATGTGCTTCCCGGATGTTTATGAAATCGGTATGTCCAATCTGGGCATGATGATCCTCTACAACATGTTCAATGAACGTGAGGATGTCTGGTGTGAGCGTGTCTTTTCTCCGTGGATGGATCTGGATAAAATTATGCGTGAGGAACATATTCCTCTCTTTGCCCTGGAATCCCAGGAGCCTGTAAAGGAGTTTGATTTTCTTGGTATTACCCTTGGATATGAGATGTGCTATACCAATGTGCTTCAGGTACTTGACCTGAGCCATGTTTCACTTCTGGCAAAGGATCGTAAGGAAGATGACCCTATCGTCATCGGCGGCGGTGCATGTGCATATAATCCGGAACCGATCGCAGAATTTTTTGATATGTTTTATATTGGCGAGGGTGAGACTGTCTATGATGCTTTGTTTGATGCATATAAGGCAAACAAGGCAGCAGGCGGCTCCAGAGCAGACTTCCTGTTTGCAGCTTCCCAGATTCCCGGAATTTATGTTCCCTCTTTATACAATGTAACCTACAAAGAAGACGGCACCATTGCTTCCTTTACACCTGCAAAAGAGGGCGTACCTGAGAAAGTCTGTAAACAGCTGATCACCGATGTCACTAAAGACTACCGCGCGATCAAAGCTCCTGTAGTTCCATTTATTAAAGCTACTCAGGATCGTGTTACCCTGGAGATTCAGCGTGGCTGTATCCGCGGATGCCGTTTCTGTCAGGCAGGTATGATCTACCGTCCTACCAGAGAGCGCAATGTGGAGGATTTAAAGGCAAGTGCCAGAGAAATGCTTCAGAATACAGGACATGAGGAGATTTCCTTAAGTTCTCTAAGCTCCAGTGATTATTCTGAGCTGAAGGAACTGGTAAACTTCCTGATCGAAGAATTTCATGGCAATGCTGTCAATATCTCTCTGCCATCCCTGCGTATCGATGCTTTTGCCCTGGATGTTATGAGCAAGGTACAGGATGTAAAGAAGAGCAGCCTTACTTTCGCACCGGAAGCAGGCTCCCAGCGTCTGCGTAATGTTATCAACAAAGGTCTGACAGAAGAGAATATTCTTCATGGTGCAGGTGAAGCATTCAAAGGTGGATGGAATCAGGTAAAGCTTTACTTCATGCTCGGACTTCCAACTGAAACAGAAGATGATATGAAAGGTATTGCTCATCTTGCTCAGAAAATTGCAGAAACTTATTATGAAGAAGTGCCGAAAGAAAAACGTAATGGCAAGGTTCAGGTCAATGTAAGTACCTCTTTCTTTGTACCGAAACCATTTACCCCATTCCAGTGGGCTTCTATGTGTGAGGAGGACGAATACAAAACAAAGGCACATATCGTAAATGATGAATTTAAGATTCAGCATAATCATCGCAGCCTGTCTTTTAAGTGGCATGATGCTAAGACTACAGTTTTAGAAGGAATTCTTGCTCGTGGTGACCGCCGTATTTGTAAAGTGATTTATGATGTTTATAAAAAAGGCTGTATTTATGATGCCTGGACAGAATTTTTCAACTATGAAGCCTGGATGGAAACAATGGAAGAGAATGGTCTTGACTATCATTTCTACACAACAAGAAAAAGAGAACTTGACGAAATCTTCCCGTGGGATTTCATTGATATCGGTGTAACAAAAGAATTTTTAAAACGTGAATGGAATAACGCGATGGCAGAAAAGGTGACCCCAAACTGTCGTGAGAAATGTTCCGGTTGTGGAGCGGCAAGATTTGGAGGAGGTGTCTGCTATGAAAGTAAGAGTAAAATGGACTAAAACAGGAGTTCTGAAATTTATAGGACATCTGGATGTACAAAGATATTTTCAAAAGGCATTGATGCGTGCTGAGCTTCCTGTTTCTTTTTCAAAAGGAATGAGTCCTCATCAGATTATGAGTTTTGCTGCACCGCTTGGTCTGGGGATGACCAGTGAAGGAGAATATGCAGATATTTCCTTTGACTGGTCTTATAGCAGTGAGGAAATGCTGAAACGCATCAATGCGGTAATGAATGAGGGGATTTCTGTCCTTGAATTTAAAGAAATTGATGAAAAAGAGAAAAACTGTATGGCAGTAACAGAGGCAGCAGATTATCTTGTAACATTTCGCGAAGGCTATTATTATAAAGATGCATTTTTAAAACGTACCCAGCCTTTTTATCTTCAGGAGAAGATTCCAGTTATAAAGAAAACGAAGCGTTCGGAAAAAGAAGTAGATATTGCACCGTTAATTCTTGA
>ENA-OPVU01001642-OPVU01001642.1-human-gut-metagenome-genome-assembly--contig:-NODE-1642-length-10842-cov-2.851210_pt1 | contig 10842 bp, 9 predicted proteins | sample MGYA00241497_ERZ501986 | MGnify/ENA primary metagenome ERZ501986 (study PRJEB25962, sample SAMEA2042995) | human gut metagenome | biome: human gut; feature: human-associated habitat; material: faeces...
GTAAAAAAAGTGGGTCAGAAGCGCCCACAGGCGTTTCTGACCCACAAATAGAACGATATTTTGTTTTACAGCTGGCAGGCGGTATCGTAGCCGGTACGGATGGCGTTGGAGATATCTGCAGCCTTGCCTGCTGCATCGCCGATGGAGTACACCGGGATGTTGGCAGCTTCCAGCGCAGCAGCATCAAACTCGTTGGAGCGTGCGCCCATAGCCAGCACGATGTAATCGCAGGGGATGGTCACCTCTGCGCCGTCCTTGTTCTCACAGACAACGGCATCCATGCGGAACTCCTTGACCTTGTGGCTGGGGTACTGCTCCACGCCGTAGGTCTTGTAGTTTTCCAGCAGGGTAGGCAGAATGGTGGTGCTCTCGCCTGCCGCGATCTTGTCCATCATCTCGATGACAGACACCTTGCAGCCCCGGGCAGCCAGATACTCTGCGGTCTCGCAGCCCACCATGCCGCCGCCGATGACAGCCACGGTGCCGTAGACCTGCTGCTCACCGGCCAGCACCTTCCAGGCATCGGCCACATTCACGCCGTCAATGCCGGGGATGCGGGGTGCGGCGCTGTGGGCACCCACAGCGTTGATGACAGCCTCAAAACCGGCCTCCTTCAGCTGCTCTGCCGTGCGGGTCTGGCCCATGCACAGGTGCACCCCGGCATTGCAGACCGCGCGGATCAGATCCTGTGCGGCGCGGCGCATCTCCTCCTTGCGGGGAGGCACGCAGGCGATGTTCAGCTGACCGCCCAGAGAGGTGGTCTTCTCAAACAGGGTCACATCGTGACCGCGCAGGGCTGCCACACGGGCAGCTTCCAGACCGGCAGGGCCGCCGCCCAGAACAGCCACCTTCTTTTTCTGTGCGGCAGGCTGGATGCTGCGGCTGTTCTCATAGCCATTTTCGGCATTGAGCACGCAGGACAGGAACTGGCGGTTCTGGATGGCATCGGTGCAGCCCTTGTTGCAGCTGATGCAGCGGCGAATATCGCAGGTCTTACCGGCAGCGATCTTTGCGCCCCAATCAGGGTCTGCCAGCAACGGACGGCCAACAGCCACCATATCAGCCATGCCGCTCTCGATGACACGCTCTGCCATCTCGGCATCCACGATACGGCCCACGGCGCTGACCGGCACATTGACAGCCTTTTTGATGTCCCCGGCGATCCTGACAAAGAAGCCGTAGGGCTGCACACCCATGGGAGGAATGGTATCGGCCATGTTGCCGGTGTGGTTGGCCTGGGCAACGTGGAACATATCCACGCCATCCTCCACCAGCCACTGGGCGAACTGCACCGCATCGGCCTCGTCGATGCCGCCCTTGCCGCGCTGCGGGGTGACGATAGACAGCTTGTAGTCGATGATCATCCCCGGCACAGCCTTGCGGATGGCCCGGGTCAGCATCCGGGCAAAGCGGACGCGGTTCTCCAGACTTCCGCCGAACTTATCGGTACGGTGGTTCATGCGGGTGGAGCACAGGCAGCCGTTCAGGCGGTCGCCGTGGATCTGAATGACATCCACACCGGCCTTCTGGGCACGCACTGCGCAGGCGCACATCTTATCGATGATGGACATCAGCATCTCCTCGCTAGCCTCATCGGTAAAGAACATCATGTCGTGGTGCAGGCGCTGACGCATCTCGTCAAACTTTTTCTGCATGAACAGGCTGTTGATGGCGTCCACATCGTACTCCGGGTGGAAAATCTGGATGCCCAGCTTGGTGCCGTAAGCGTGGACGCTGTCGGCCAGTGCCTTGAAGGCAGGGATCTGGCTGTCATCAAACAGCTTGGGGGTGGGAGAAAAGCTGTTGATGGGTGCCACATCGCCCAGAACGATGTAACCCACGCCGCCCTTGGCCAGGCGGGTGTAAAAACCCATGTCCTGCTCGCTGATCATGCCGTTCTTCTCGTAGCCGGTGGTCAGCGGGGGGAACATGATGCGGTTCTTAAAGGTCTGTCCGCCCACTACAATGGGCTGCAGGATCATGTTTTCCATACAAATGCCTCCTTACAGATGTGCTTTGATGAATGCGGCGGTCTTTTCCTCCACGGCGGCACGGGCGGTCAGCGTGGCAAAGTTGTGTCCGCCGCCTGCAATGGTATCCACCTCGGGTGCGGTGTAACCCTCGGCATAGCGGCTGCAGGTGCCCTCGTCCACCAGACGGTCATCGTCGGCCCGCAGCAGAAGCACCGGGCCGTTGTAGCCCTTGGCCTCGGTAAAGGGATCGGGGTGCTTTGCCATCTCGTAGTTGAAGGCCATCTTGTAGCACAGACCCTCCATGTCGGCGTAGTCCTTGCCGGTCTGGGTCACACCGTCGGCGCGCTGGGCGCAGCCAAACCACATCCCTGCGCCCGGGCACAGCAGGATCAGGCCGTGGGGCTGGATCACCGGAGCGCAGGAGGCAGCAATGTAGCCGCCCATGCTCTGGCCGGAGAGGAACATCTTTTCGCTGTCCACATAGGGCTGCTGGGCTGCCCATGCAAAGATATCCTGTGCATCGGTGTGCAGGCCGTCGAAGCTCATATCCTCGAACTCGCCGTCACTCTCGCCGTTGCCGTAGAAATCAAACCGGGCGCTGCCGATGCCCTGCGCTGCCAGAGCGCGGGACAGGTGGGTGTACATGGACTTGTAGCCGCTGCAGCTGCCGGCAAAGCCGTGCAGATGCACCACAAAGGGTACCTTGCCCTCCGTATCAGGCAGGGTCACGATGCCGCGCAGGGTGTGGCCATTGCGGTTTTGAAACTGGACCTGTAAGATCTTCATTTACTTGCTCTCCTTTGCGGCACGGCGGCTCTTCAGCTCGGTCAACATCTCAGCAGTCTTCTGCTTGGTCAGGGGGTAGACGAAGAACAGGATGGCAACTGCAATGCCGTAGCCCAGGAAGTAGACGCCGGTGTAGCTCTTCCAGATAGCGTTCACAACGCCTGCGGTCTGCACAGCGCCAGCGGTAACGTTGTAGCCGATGGCACCCAGCACAAAGCTGGACAGGCTGCCGGAAATGGCGCTTGCAAGCTTGCGGAAGAAGGAGTAGGTGGAGTAAACGATGCCCTCGTTGCGCTCGCCGGTCTGCAGCTCATGGTAGTCGATGGCGTCGTTGACCATGGCCCAGATCAGCACCTGCATACCGGAAGCGCCCAGGTAGCAGATGCCGTTGATGACGATGAAGGCCACGGGGTTATGGACGGGGAAGAAGAACAGGATGCCGAACACGATGGCGGCAAAGCCGGCACCCATGCAGCACCACTCCTTCTTGCCGAACTTGTTGGCCAGAGGCTGGGTGATGGCAAAGGACAGCACAGCGTACAGCACGCTCAGCATGCCGGAGACAGCCTGGATCTTGACGTTGCCGAAGAAGTCCTTGTACAGATAGGTGTTCAGGCCGTTGACCACAGAAGCGCCGATCATGCCGGTCAGGCTGAAGAACATCACGCCCAGCAGAGCCTTGTTGTGAGAGATCTCCTTGAGCACGTGCAGGTAGTTCAGCTTTTCGCCCTGCGGACGCTCGGGCACTTCCACGCGCTCCTTGCACCACACGCAGGTGATCTGCAGGCACAGCAGGCCCAGCATAGCGCAGATGCAGGCCAGCATCAGGAAGCGGCCAGCCACGGGCTTGTTGTCCACATACAGGAACAGGGGGCCGATCATGACCATGACGGTCATGAAGATGGTGCCGCCCAGGCTGCGGTAGCGGGACAGTGCGGTGCGCTGGCTGACATCATCGGTCATCACGCTGGACAGGGTACCGAAGGGCACGTTGACGCAGGTGTACAGTGCCTCGTACAGAACGTAGGTGACGAACATATAGGCCAGACGCAGGCCGTAGTTGATATTGCCCACATTGACAAAGCCAAGTATGCACAGCACTGCCATGGGGAACGAGAAGGCGCGGATCCACGGGATGAACTTGCCGCCCTTGGTGGCCTTGCGGGAGTCCACGATCGCACCGATGATGGGGTCGTTCACGGCATCCCAGATCTTGGTGACCAGCAGCAGGATACCCACATGGAAGGGGTTGACCTGCAGGATCAAGGTGTAGAAGATCGACAGATACATGGCGCGGTACTGCTCCGTGAAGCAGCAGCCCAGATCGCCCAGTGTATAGCCGATCTTGTCCTTCATGGAGAAGGGCCGAACGGTCTTTTTCTGGTCCATTTCGTTTTATCCTCCTTAAAAAACAGATGAAACCACGAGGCTTTTCACACAAGCCTCTTCTCTTCAATTGTATTATACGTTAATTTTGCGTCAAAGCATATCCAAAAAATGATTGAAAACTATCGCAAATTGATGTATTATGCAATTATGACAGTTGTACTTTTCAGTTGTGTACAACAAACTGTCGCATCTGACAGTTCCACGGAGGGAATTTTGGTGAATTATACAGCCAAACGTTATCTTTTTGAACAAAGCACTGTTCGGGAATTCTTTTCCGGCGCGTATTATGACCTGTTTCTGGTCATGCGGGGCAGCGGTGTGTTCCGGTGCAGCGAAGTGGTGCTGCCCGCCCAGCAGCAGAATCTGATCATCCTCAAGCCCGGGCAGGGTGGCAGACTGGAATATGCCGGAGCCTACGGCCCGCTGGAGATCATCCGGGTGCAGTTGTCTCCCCAGATGCTGGCGCAGTTGTCGGATGAGGACACTGACTTTGAAAAAAGCTTCAATGTGGTGCCCTTCCGGCAAGTGGCTGTCCGGCCGGACAGCCAGATCTATATGCTGCTGAAGAATCTTGCCCGGAAACTGCTGGTGCTCCCCCAGGAGAGCAGCCAGTTCGGCGCGGCGGCGTTCGAGCACGGCATCCTGCAGATGTTCGTGGTACTGGCACTGCGTGCCTGCATCCATGCCGAATTCCACACCGCTTCGGTCAGCCGCCACCACCTGATGCTGGATGAGGTATTCCTGTTTATTCAGGCGCACCTCACCGAGGAACTGACGTTGGATCGTCTGGAAAAGGAGTTTTTCGTCTCCCGGGAGCATATTGCCCGGGAATTCAAACGCCAGACCGGCCAGACCGTGCACCGCTACATCGTAAAGGCCCGGCTGGATCGCTGCTGCACCCTCATTGAGCAGGGCCTCCCCATCACCGAGGTGTACAAGACCAGTGGTTTCGGGGGCTACAACCACTTTTTCCGCGCCTTTAAAAAGGAGTACGGCATGACACCCAAGGAATATTTCAGCACCACCCGGCAGGATGCCCGGGGATGAGCCTTTGCAAAAGAAGTCCCGGCTGCAATTTTTGTGCAGGCTGAAACGTATTTTATGCCGTTTTTCAACGAACGATCTCCATTGCTGACAGGAGGGAAGCTCTATGAAACTTTCTGCTGATTATCGTGCCCTTGCGCTGGATGCCCTGCGTGGCAGATGGAAGACAGCTGTTCTGGCCGGACTGATCGCCAGTTTGCTGGGAGCCAACATTGTGAGCAGCTCAGACAGGGTCATCTCCAACATGAGCCAGAACACCAACGGCGACACCCCGGGGTTTGCCGGGCTGCTTTCCACCGGCAGCGGCGGCGTGCTGGCGGTTCTTGTGATCTGCATCCTTGCCTGGGCAGTGTTCACCGTCATCGTGAGCGGTGCGGCGCGGCTGGGTTACGCCCGGTTCAACCTGAACCTTGCAGACGGCAGGGACGCTGCCCTCTCCGACCTCGCTTCCCAGAAGCACCGCCTGTGGGACGGCTTCTGCATGAATTTCCTGCAGGGGCTTTATGTGGCGCTCTGGTCGCTGCTGCTGTTCATCCCCGGCGTGGTAAAAGCCTACAGCTATGCCATGACCCCCTATATCATGGCCGAGCACCCCGGCCTGACGGCCAACGAAGCCATCACTGAATCCCGGCGCATCATGGACGGCAACAAGTGGCGGCTGTTCTGCCTCGATCTCAGCTTTCTGGGCTGGGAGCTGCTCTGCACCCTGCCCATGCTGATTGGTATCTCTCTCGTCTTTGCCTTCACCCGCTCGGCAGATACGGTCCTCGTTCCGCTGATCCTGCTGTCCATCCCTCTGAGCGCCGGCTTCTTTTTTCTGCACCCCTACGAGGAAGCGGCCTGGGCGATCTTTTACCGGGATATCACCGCCGCACCTTCTGACACCGAGGAAATCTGAGAATGAAACACACCGCCTGCTATCACCTGCCCGGACTGTTCGAGTTCTACGAGCTCTACCGCCTGTTCCTGCCCCTGTTCCGGGAGCACCGGGAATATTTTTATGACTGGTGCGAGATCGGCTCCATCTACGGCGCTCCGCCGGATTGCATCTGGGGCGGGGGCCGCGTGGAGGCCGGGGAGCACTCCCCCGCCGAAGTTCTGGCTCTGACCCAGGAATACGGCATCTCTGCCCGGCTCACATTCAGCAATTCCCTGCTCCGCCCGGAGCACCTCTCAGACCGGAAATGCAACGCAGTGTGTCAGCAGTTTGCCCAGCGGGGCACTGTGCAGAATGGGGTCATCGTCCACTCCGAGCTGCTTTTGAACTACCTGCAGCAGCATTACCCGGAGCTTTATCTCGTATCCTCCACCACCAAGGTCCTGACAGATCTTCAGGCGTTTCAGGCAGAGGTCCGGCGGCCGGAGTTCCGGTATGTCGTACCGGACTTCCGGCTGAACAAGTCCTTCGATGCCCTGGATACGCTCTCCCAGCCCGAAAAGGACAAGGTAGAATTTCTCTGCAACGAGTGCTGCTGGTTCGGCTGCACCGAGCGCAGGCGCTGCTACGAAGCCGTCAGCCGCAAAAATCTGGGGGAGGTCTGCGAACATCGGTGCACCGCCCCCGGCGCGCAGGAGGGCTACCGCTTTTCCAAGGCGATGGAAAACCCCGGGTTCATCGGCACTGCGGACATCCGGGAGCGCTATCTGCCGTTGGGTTTTTCCAATTTCAAGCTGGAAGGGCGCGGGCTGGGCAGCGCGCTGGTGCTGGAGTTTCTGCTCTATTATCTGACCCGGCCGGAGTATCAGATCCACGTCCGGGAGGCGATCTATCTGGACAACATGCTGGACCTCTTTTAAAGGTTGCACCACCGGCGCAGTGTGGTATAATCAGCATAACAGAGCACTTGCAAGCGGCGCTCTGTTCCGTCCAATCCAAGTCAGGAGGAGATCGTTATGGAATTCACTCAGCTTATTGCACAGCGGTATTCCTGCAAAAATTTTGGTACAGGCAAGGTAGACGCTGCAGCACTCCACACCATTCTGGAAGCCGGTCGGCTGGCACCCACCGCCAAGAACACCCAGGAACAGCGCATCTACGTCGTTCAGTCCGAAGAGGGGCTGGCAAAGATCGATGCTGCCACTCCCTGCCGCTACGGTGCCCCCGTTTGTCTGGTGGTCGCCTATGACAAGAACCACACCTTTACTTACCCCGGCGAACGGATGAACTCCGGCATGGAGGATGCCGCCATCGTGGCCACCCACCTGCTGCTGGGCGCTGCCAATGCAGGCGTAGACAGCTGCTGGGTCAACTTTTTTGACCCGGACAAGTTGGCAAAAGCGCTGGGTCTGCCCGAAAACGAGGAGATCGTGATGCTCCTTGATCTGGGCCACGCTGCCGAAGGTGCAGGCCCCCTGCCCAACCACAGCTCCCGCAAGCCTCTGTCTGAAACCGTCACGTTTCTGTAACATCACAGGGATGCAAAAAAGCCCCCGCACGCTGGTTTTCCGGCCAACATGCGGGGGCTTGTGTTTTATTCCAGTTTTCAGTTCTGCGGGTGGACGATATCCCGCCAATCCAGATCTCCACGCTCCAGACCGTGGATGAGCACCTCCGCGGTGGCGATGTTGGTGGCCAGCGGGATGTTATGCACATCACACAGGCGCAGCAGGGTCATCTCGTTGGGCTCGCTGGGCTTTGCGTTGATCGGATCGCGGAAGAACAGGAGCAGATCGACCTCATTGCAGGCAATGCGGGATGCGATCTGCTGATCACCGCCCTGAACACCTGCCAGAAAGCGCTGGATCTGCAGACCCGTTGCCTCAGAGATCAGCTTGCCGGTGGTGCCCGTAGCCACCAATTTATGCTGGCTCAAAATCCGGCAATACGCCGTACAGAACTGAACCATCAGCTCTTTTTTGGAGTCATGCGCAATCAGTGCAATCGTCATCGGTCAACCTCTCCTTTGTTTTGCCAGTGGGCATTTTCTTGCATATATCATAGTATCACAGTTTCCGTTCTTTTACAACCGTTTTTTAGACAAACTTCATACTTTTTTCGGAAAAAAGCGCCAGAATTCACCAAAAGCAGTGTTTCAGCGTTTTATCCTTCTTCAATTGTCTAAAGCATCCTGCCCGGCAGGTGCGGTCTCCTGAGCAGCCTCCGTGGTGCCTGCGGCGGGATCTGTGGCCGTATCTGCTGCCGCATCCGCGCCGGTTTCGGTCTGGGCGGGGGCAGTCTGGGCAGCAGAAGTGCTGTCTGCGGCGGTCTCCTGCTTGCCGATGGTGCCATCCTCATTCAGGGTGCCATCCTGCATGGCGAAGTAGGCGTTGAAGATATCCGCCATCAGGTTACCAGCACGGGCACCGCCGCCGCCGTATTCCACAACAATGCCAATTGCGATCTGGGCATCCTCTGTCGGGCCGTACGCGATCATCATGGTATTGGTGTAATGCCTATAGCTGCTGCCGGAATAGTAACCCTCACTGCGCTGGGGGGTACCGGTCTTGCAGGCGATGGTATACGGGTAGTTCGCCAATGCGGAGATCGTCTGAGACACGCCGATCATTCCCTGCTGTATCAGATCAAAAGTCTCCCCCTTGTCCTCAATCACATCCATGACCTCGGGCTGGGTCTCCTGCAGCACTTCACCAGTGTTGGAATCCAAAATCGCCTTGACAAAGTGGGTACGATAACGGGTTCCCCGGTTGGCAATGGTGGCGGCATAGGTCGCCAGCTGCACTGGCGTGACCACCGTGTTGCCCTGGCCAATGGCCGCCTGGATATCCAGGGATTCCATATAGTTGGAGTCGTTCTTGGTGGTCAGGTGGCCTGTGGCCTCGCTGACCTCCACGCCGGTGCGCTGGCCCAGGCCCAGCTTATAGGCGTAGGCATCGTAGACATCACTGGTCAGACGGCGGCCCACATCATAGAAGAAGATATTGCAGCTCCACTTGATTGCGTTGACCACATCAATGGGGCCGTTGCCATGGCCGTGCTGTGTACATTTGGGGCGGTAATCCTTATAGTAGGTATAGACCCTGGTACAGTTGACCGTGGAATAGCGGTTAATGAGCCCGGTATCCAGCGCGGCGATCGCCACAGCGGGTTTGAAGGTGGAACCCGGAGTATACAGGCCCTGTAAGGCCCGGTTGAACAGTGGCAGGCTCTCGTCGGCACTGTACTCGCTGTACTGGGTGGCATACAGGTTCTGGTCAAAGCTGGGGTAATTGGATGCGGCCAGCACGCTGCCGTCCTTCACATCCAGCACCACGGCGGCACAGGCGGCAGCCTTCATGCTGCCGGTGTTGTAGACCCGGTTGATCATGTCGATGTTCTCGGCCAGTGCCTTGTCCACCGCCTTCTGGAACCGGCTGTCGATGGTCAGCTGCACGGTGTGGCCCGGCTCGGGCACAGTGGTCAGGGCCGTATCTACAATGACACCATCGGAGTTGCGGGTGATGGTCTCCACGCCATCCTTGCCCCGCAGTTCGTCCTCATAGGCCGATTCCAGGCCCGAGATGCCGATGATGTCGTTCATGTTGTAGCCTTTTTCGCGCAGGGGGTAGGTGGTCTGGCCGTTTTCATCGGTCACCTTCCACTTTTCAGCGGTGATCTTGCCCACCCGGCCCAGCACATGGGGCAGCACCGTGGATTGCTCATAGCTGCGGGTACTCGTTTCCACGATCTCCACACCCGGCAGCGAGAGGCTGTGCTCCTTGATGGTCGCCACGGTGGCCTCGCTGACGTTTTCCGCCATGATAAAGTTGTTCACGTTGGAGAAAGCCTGCAGCTGCATCTCGTAATGGATGCCGCCCAGCGTGCGCTGCCAGCTCAGCGGATAGCTGGCAAGGTCGTAGTCCTCCACCAGCTTCTCCATCACATCATTGGCCGTTGCATACTGCTGTAAACCAAGATTGTCCTTCATGGCGGCAAGGGCTTTCTGATCCCTGGTGCTGCCCTCTTCGGCGGTAAAGGTATAATTGCCCGCTGCATCCGGCTGGCTGATGAGCAGAGTATCGTTCCAGCTCTCACCGTTGGCACGCAGCAGCTCGACGATCTTCTGGAGCATCCCGTCCAGATCTTCGTCTCCCATCAGCAGCTTGTTGAGCACCACGTTGTAGCCCGTGACGCTGGTGGCAATGCGCTCCCCCCGGCTGTCCACAATGTCACCGCGTGCCGCCGTGACCGTAAACTTGTAGTCGGTGGTGTTGGTGGCCTGGGATTTGAAATCGTCCCCGTTGACCAGCTGCAAAAAGATGAGCCGCAGCCCATACAGCAGCATGAGGATGCAGGCGGCGGCAACGAGAACACGCATCCGCCGGATGGCGGTTTTCCGTTCTTCTTGGTTCATGGATTCTCCTTCCGGCGCGGGGTGCGTTACACCACGCCGTTGTCGATCTTAAATTCTTCGTGGATGCGGCGCACGACCCCGAACAGAGGGAAGCAGACGGGCACCGAGAGCGCCGCCGTGGGCAGCACAAACCACAGCCAGCGGCTGGCCGCGCCGCTGTAACCGGGCATGTAGTAGAAAAACAGCCAGTCCGCCGACAGCACCAGCAGGGCGCAGACCACGGCCAGCAGCACGAAGTTGGAGGGGGTGTCCTTCAGATAAAGCTGCACGACCACCGACACGCCGAAGCAGAGGATCATCAGCTCCAGCGCCAGCATCCCCACGGTGCGGCCGGCGGTGTAGTCCCACATCAGGCCGCA
>ENA-OPVU01001643-OPVU01001643.1-human-gut-metagenome-genome-assembly--contig:-NODE-1643-length-10819-cov-2.393627_pt1 | contig 10819 bp, 7 predicted proteins | sample MGYA00241497_ERZ501986 | MGnify/ENA primary metagenome ERZ501986 (study PRJEB25962, sample SAMEA2042995) | human gut metagenome | biome: human gut; feature: human-associated habitat; material: faeces...
CGCTCTCAAGTCCTATATGGGCTATACGGCTCTTGGTGAAGGCGCGGCGGATATTCCGAACTTCTCCAATGTGGAGATCGGCGGTGGGCATATCACCGGCACGGAGACCTCTGAGGAAGAACCTGCCGGTCGTGCCTTTGCCATGTACAGCACTGAACAGTATATGGAGCCAAAACGGGAATACACCACCGTCACCACTGTGGACGGCGCAAAATGGTATAGGCAGTACGCACAGGACGTAGTGGAGAAAAAGCCTTATCAGAATCCGGATGGCGGCATTTCCTATCGTGAGAGCCTGATCCGGCGTCTGCCTGACCCGCCTCGCAGAAAGGACAAGACCTGATATGACCCAGCAAGAACGCAGCGGTCTGAACGAAGCCGCTGAAATCAGCGCACACGCTGCCGGCACTGTGCGCGGCGCCATCAAAACCGGAAAAGCGGTAAGTGGCGCGGCAAAAGGTGCTGCTGCCGCAGGCCCTTACGGTGCGGCGGCACTCTGGACACATCGCAAGGCGGTTGCTGCCATCATTGCCGGGTTGCTGGTGCTTCCCGTCCTGTTCATCATGCTGCTGCCCTCCCTGATCTTCGGCGGGTTGACCAAGGCAGGGGTTGAAGGAAGTCCAGACACACCGATTCTTAATGACAACGCCGCCATTGTGGAGAACATCAATCAGATCTCGCAGGCGATCAGCGACTCGCTGGAGGAAGGGCAGGAGGATGTTCGCGCCCGGATTGACGCGGATTTTACCGCTTCCGGCGCTGACCAGAAGGAGATCATCAATCCATACGAAAGCTCCCCGGCCTACAATGCCAACCGCTTCATTGCCATGTACTGTGCCGCCAAAAATCAGGACTACGCATCTATCTCCCTCGGGGATATGGAGAACGTAATCCGTAAGGCCAAGGACGCCCTCTATACCTTCACGAGCACGGAGGAGTCTCGTACGACTACGGTAACGGAAACGAATACAGATCCCAAAACCGGTAAGGTCACGGTGACGGAAACGGAAGTAACAGAGATATGGAAGATATATACCATCGTCTACAACGGAGAGGCCTATTTTGAGGATAAGATATTCGCTCTGTCGGACGAACAAAAGGGATTGGCGGAAAACTACGCCCAGAACCTGAGCGTATTCCTGGGCGATGGTATGATGCAGGGCTTGCTGCCCGCCGAGTCCGCCGGCCTTGTATCTTTGGGCGACATTCGCTTTTCGGATGGCGCGACGCAGGTGGTCTACTATAATCAGTTGGACAAGCGGTACGCGCACAAGCCCTACGGCACCGACGACATCGGCACCTACGGCTGCGGGCCTACCTGTATGGCAATGGTGGTATCTTCTCTGACCAGCGAGACGGTCGATCCCGTTGAGATGGCACGTTGGGCCTATGAAAATGGTTACTGGTGCAGTAGAAGCGGTTCCTACCATTCGCTGATCCCCGGTGCTGCCAAAGCGTGGGGGCTTCCGGTACAGGGCTGCGGGAAAACAGAAGGGCAGCGCATTGTGGATGCGCTCTCTCAAGGCAAGCTGGTGGTGGCAATCATGCTGAAAGGTCATTTCACCAGCTCAGGACATTTCATCGTGCTGCGCGGTGTGGAGAACGGAAAGATACTGGTGGCCGACCCTGCCAACTATACCCGAAGCCAACAGGCATGGGATCTGTCTATCATCCTGAATGAAGCCAGCGGCCGTGCCGGTGCTGGTGGGCCGTTCTGGATCATAGGGTAGGAAGGAGAACTAAATGTGAGTAAGCCAAATGAATATGACACCTATATCATCCCGCCCAATTTTATGGAAGGCGGGACTTTTTTCGGCGGGCTGCTGAAGCTGCGCAATACAGCCGAGGCACTGGTTATCGTGCTGGCTATCGGCATACCGGTGTTCTCGGTGTCCGCCCTGACATTGACAGCTAAAATCATCATTCTGTGCCTGACCGCGCTGCCATTGGGTATCATCGCGCTGGTTGGCATCAACGGCGAAAGCCTCTCGTCATTTATCTTTCTTGTTCTGAAATATCTCTGCAACCGCCGTATTATTACACGCAATGAAGAGGGACAGGACAAGCGGAAAAAACGCAAGAAGCGAAAAGCTAAGAGCGGTGACGACGCGCCCAAGTACATCAATCCAGTGGCGGAATACCTGCCTGTGGAGAAGATCGAAAACGGCATCATCTACACACGGGATCACCGTTACCTGAAGATCGTTGAGGTCGTGCCCATCAACTTCCTGCTGCGCAGTGCCAGAGAGCAGCGGAACATCATCTACTCGTTCATCTCGTTTCTCAAGATCAGCCCGGTCAAAATGCAGATCAAGGTCATTGCCAAGCGTGCCGACCTGAACCGGCACAGAGAGATCGTGCAGCAGGAGATGGCGCAGGAAACCGATGAAAACTGTCGCCTGCTGCAGCAGGACTACCTGACGCTCATTGACCGGATCGGTGCACGGGAAGCCACCTCGCGCCGGTTCTTCATGGTATTTGAATATGAGGCATGGGCAGGCCGGAAACGGGATAACGAGGAAGCGGAGGCCATCGCCTCCCTGCAAACGGCAGCCCGCACCGCAGTCAATTATCTCAAGCAATGCGGCAATGAGGTGCTGATCCCGGAAAACGATGATGAATTTACGGTCGATACCCTCTACCATTTGCTGTGCCGCAACACCACCACGTCGCTGCCGGATCGGGTTCGCCGGATCGTTGCCCAGTATCAGGAGAAAGGACTGGAATCTGAGATCGACGCCATTCCCTGTACGGAGTTTTTCGCCCCTGACAGCATCGACTTCACCAACGGGCGGCATATCTGTATTGACGGACTCTACTATGCCTATCTGCTGGTGCCCTCCACTGGCTATAAGGCGCAGGTGCCGGCCGGCTGGCTGTCTCTCATTGTCAACGCCGGGGATGGCATTGACTTGGATATGTTCATCAGCCGCCAGCCGAAAGCCCGCATGGTACAGCGGCTGGGACAGCAGCTTCGTATCAATCGCAGTAAGATCAAGGACGCCAGCGATACCAACACGGACTTTGATGATCTGGACGGTGCTATCCGAAGCGGCTACTTCCTGAAGGAAGGGCTGAGCAACAACGAGGACTTTTATTACCTGAACCTGCTGATCGCAGTGACAGCTCCCACAGTGGATGAACTGGAATGGAAGGTCAATGAACTGAAAAAACTGCTCGTGTCCCGAGATATGGACGTGTGCAGCTGCGCCTTTCATGAGGAGCAGGCGTTTCTATCGTCGCTGCCGCTGGTCAGCATGGAGAAGCACCTCTTTGAACGCTCCAAGCGCAATGCGCTGACCACCGGCGTGGCAAGCTGCTATCCCTTCACGTCCTATGAGCTGAGTGATGAAAACGGCATCCTGTTCGGCCTGAACAAGTACAACAACTCTCCGGTCATCATCGACATCTTTGACTCCAAGGTTTATAAAAACGCCAATATTGCCGTATGCGGCACCAGCGGCGCGGGCAAGACCTTCCTGATCCTGCTGATGGCACTCCGTATGCGGCGTAAGGGCATACAGGTTTTCATGCTGGCACCCTTGAAAGGTCATGAGTTCCACCGTGCCTGCGTCAACACAGGCGGCGAATATATCAGTATCTCCCCCGCCTCCAAAAGCTGCATCAACGTGCTGGAGATACGCAAGATAGATAAGTCCGTGGAGGAAACGCTGGATGGCCCCGGTATCGAACGCTCTGAGCTGGCAGCAAAAATTCAGCGGCTTCATATCTTCTTTGCCCTGTTGATCCCCGATATGTCCTATGAGGAAAAACAGCTTTTGGACGATGCCCTGATTCGTACCTACGCACGGAAAGGTATCACCCATGATAACGCTTCTCTCAGTGATCCGGATAACCCCAACGTTTACCGCCAGATGCCTGTGCTGGGCGACCTCTACGACGTTCTGCGAGAGGAAAGCGATACCAAACGCCTTTCCAACATCATCAACCGCTTTGTACACGGCTCGGCCAGCACCTTCAACCAGCAGACCAATGTGAATCTGGACAACAAGTTCACGGTGCTGGACATCTCGGAACTCAGCGGCGATCTGCTGCCTATCGGCATGTTCGTAGCTCTGGATTTCGTGTGGGATAAAGCCAAAGCCAACCGCACGGAGGAAAAGGCCATCTTCATCGACGAATGCTGGCAGCTCATCGGCGGCGGCTCCGGCACCTTCGGCGTCGGTAACCGTTTGGCGGCTGAAATGGTGCTGGAGATCTTCAAGACCATCCGCGCCTATTCCGGCAGCGGTATTTGTGCGACACAGGATCTGAACGACTTCTTCTCCCTGGACAACGGCAAGTACGGCAAGGGCATCATCAACAACTGCCGCACCAAAGTTATCTTGAATCTTGAGGACGAGGAAGCCCAGCGCGTTCAGCAGGTATTGCACCTCTCCGAAGCGGAGGTCATGGAGATCACCCACTTTGAGCGGGGCAATGGCCTGATCAGCAGCAATAACAACAATATCACAGTGGAAATCAAAGCCAGCCCACTGGAACGCGACCTTATCACCACAGACCGCCGCGAGCTGCTTGACCTGCTGCACCGCATGAAGCGACCGGAAGCCTAATACGGCGTTTATACGGAGATAACACGCATTACAAAATCAATACGCATATAATACGGAGTTAATACGCATTACGGAGGTGATGCCGCCTATGAGAAACAGAGAGCAGATCTATGGACAGGAGGCCGCAGGGCTGCTGCGGAACATAACCGTCTATCACTGCATGCGCCGTGACCAGCTTCTACGCCTGTATCCGGGCAAGGAGGGCGTGATTGAAAACCTGCTGCGCTATCTGGTCAAGCAGCAGCGGATATTTTATAACACTGACCGGGATTGCTACGGAGATGCCCCTGACTGCCGCGAGGACAGAGAACTGACAGCGGCACTATGGGTGCTGCTGGACTTTATCGAAAAGGTGGAGTATCACAGCCCTGACAATATGCCGGCAAAGCTGGTATTCTTCGCCGGTGGCGAGGTATATGAGGTCGTCTATGTAGGCCCGGGTAAGGAAGCGTTGCTGCAGCACGCGCTGGCCGCGGAAGATGATTCCGGGCAACGGCTCGTTATCATTGAGGAAGAAGACCAAATGCAGCACCTGCACATCCCTCATATCGCCGCCTACTGCATGGTGGATGAGCAGGGCTGCGTACAGTACTTCAGGAAGGAGGAACCTTGTGGACAGAGCCACCCTCTCGCAGCGGATAGAGAGCATTTTGAATGAGATCACCCGCCTGTCCAACACGCTCTACGCTATGGACAACACGAATATCCAGCGGCATTCAGATAACTATGAAATGCTGTCCACAGAGGCCGCACTGCGGGGTGAGGTCATTGCCTGCCGGCTGCGGCACCTGATCTATGAGACGACCACCATCCGAAAAGCCGAGTATCTGACATCGGCTGGTGTCATGCAGGGCATCTCTGTTATAGAGAAAGATGGCATACTGGAAATCACGCTCCCCTGCCTGCTGCCTAAGAAGAGCAAGAAGCATAGCTGCGAGTATCTGACAGACCCCATCTACTACACGCTTAGTAAGTATGCGCAGACACACACGCTGCCCAAGTTCCGGCACTGTGTTGTCTGCTTTTCTCATATCTACAGCCGCGAGCTGTCCCCTAACCGGGTGCGTGACTATGACAATCTGGAGCTCAAGCAGCTTTTGGATGTGATTGCCACCTTCGTTATGGAGGATGATACAGGTCTGCTGTGCGATGCCTATAACACGACGGAGATCGGCGACGGTGACTGTACCCGCGTGTCGGTGATGGATAAGGAGCGTTTTCAGGGCTGGCTTTCGGACCGTGAAAACCGGCTTCGCTCCATATCCGATTTATAGCGTTTTGGCCGTGTTAAAAACGGCACACATGACAACGGTACGGCAAAGCCGGTATTTCCGGGCATTTTCACATGACCGGCACGGGCAAAAAATACCGTGGTCATGGCAGTCTGGGTACTGCACACCAAAAGGAGGTGGTCAGTATGAGTACCCTACCACAGAAAGCTCCCGGCAGCCTATCACAAGCCTATCAGCTATTGGCGCTGGTCGCCCTGTCCGGTGAGCTGCCGGCCAGCCAACTGAGCAGGCTCGCCGGTGGCACCAGCTACAAAGAGAACGTGGTCAAGTCGCTGAAGCGTCAGCGGCTTTTGCTGTCCTACTATAAGAACGGACTGCGTGGATACCGGCTCACCGCCGCGGCGAAAAAGCTGCTGCTGGAGCACAACCCGGAGAGGTTTTCTTTCTACCTGTCCGGAGCCTGTGCCACCAACCACATCAGGAGTGAGCCGGAGCAGAGGCTTCGACTCCACCGTGTCTCTCAGACATTGATCACCATGCGTAACGCCAACGTTAGTATCTTCCGCGATGAAAAACCCGGCGTATTCCGCCCCGGCGAAACAGCGACTGGTAGCATCTGCACCTCTGCCTTCTACACCTCCCGTGAGATCAAAGAGATGGGGACAACCTTTGTTAAAATCCGTGGTGCCCGATCCGTGGGCATTTTACTGACACCGCAGCATATCCACGTGGTTTACAACATGGGCAACGCGCTGATGAAATGGAGCTATAAAGCTGAGATGCGGACAAAGGCACTCATGCAGACGGTGCTGTGCCGTGAACGAATGCCGCACCAGTACCACCCGGATGCGGTGCGGGGTCTTCTGCTGGGTGACAGCATGGAACTGGCCTATGAGTTACTGACTGATCAGGGTGGCAAAAACTATTTCGTTCTGGATGGAAGCTATGAACGGTTCTGCTTCTTGACCAACGACCATCATGGAGAGGTGCTGCTGCGCCTCCTCTGTGATGAAGAGTTGGACAATGACCTGCGCGAGCTGCTGCTCCTTGATCTGGAGCCCCGGCAGCTGAGTGAAACAGTGGAGAATGACGCCATGACGCCGGATGGCGCGCCGGTGCTGCTTGCCTATGACTGTGACCTGCCGCGGATCAGGCGGTTCGATACGGCACTGCGACTTCAAGACCGCTATGGCATCCTGATCTGCTTCGACCATCAGGCCGAAGTACTGCGCCGCTACTGCGGCGACAGGGCTGTTGTGCAGGCCATTGACTTTGCTGTGTTCGAGAGGAGGTTTTTCCCGTAGAAAAAAAGAAACTGCGAACTCTGCTATTCGCCCTCCCGCTATTTCTATCAGGGCTGCTGTTTGGCGGCGGCTATCTATCGCAATTCGTCCGGAACTATCAACAGTGGAAGGATGCGGGCGGAACGCCCGGCGACGGAAGCTCCCCGGCCACGCCGGTGCTGTCGTTCTCCGCCTGCTGCGAAGCGCTGTTCAGTAAGAGCGGCATTATTGGCGTGGGACTTTGCCTGTTGCTGCTGGGCCTGCTGATCGTCATGGTGATGCGCATAGGCTATTCCGATGTTGGGGAGTATGACGCGGAGCGCAACCTGACCTACTCCAACAAAGGCACCTACGGAACGGCTGGTTTCATGGAGAAAGCGGAGATGAAGGGCGTCCTTGATCTGGTGTCCGATATCCGCAAGCACAGCGGCGTCATACTGGGCAAGCTGGACAATCAGGTGGTGTGTATTCCCGAAAACTCCCGGCTTAACGGCAATATCGCCGTGTTCGGCGCCAGCGGCTCCATGAAAACGCGAGCCTACTGCATCAATCGCATTTTGCAAAGCGCGTCCGAGGCCCACAACGGCCACAAGGAGTCCTTGATCATCACCGACCCGAAATCGGAGCTTTACGAAAAGACCAGCGAATATCTGCGCAGCAAGGGCTACGTGGTAAAGGTGTTCAACCTGATCCAGCCGGAGAACTCTGATTCATGGAACTGCCTGGCGGAGATTGAGGGTGATGAGCTGATGGCGCAAATCTTCTGCGACATTATCATCAGGAATACCGGCAGCGAAAAGGGCGACCATTTCTGGAACGCTGCCGAGATGAACCTGCTGAAAGCGTTGGTACTATATGTGGCGCTGGGCTATCCATCGGAGAGCCGGAATATCGGAGAGGTCTACAAGCTGTTGGTGCTGAACGCGGAGAAAGAACTGGACAACCTTTTTTCCATGCTGCCTGCCAGCCATCCTGCCAGAGCGCCCTATGCGCTGTTCAGCCAATCCTCAGATACGGTGCGCAGCGGCGTTATCATCGGGCTGGGCAGCCGCTTGCAGGTGTTTCAGAATCGGCCCATCTGCCAGATCACCAGCCATGATGAAATTGACATGGAGCTGCCGGGCAAGCAGCCCTGTGCCTATTTCTGCATCACATCCGATCAGGACAGCACCTTTGATTTCCTTACGTCCCTGTTTCTGTCCTTCGCGTTTATCAAGCTGATCCGTTACGCGGATAAAAACTGTGCCGACCGCAGGCTGCCAGTCCCCGTTCATGTGCTGGGCGAAGAGTTGACAGCCTGCGGCGTTATTCCAGACTTGAGCCGGAAGATCAGTGTGATCCGCTCGCGGGGCGTCAGCATGAGCTGCGTGTTTCAGAATCTGGCGGGCTTGCAGAACCGGTATCCCTACAACCAATGGCAGGAGATATTGGGCTGCTGCGACTATCAGCTTGCACTGGGCTGCACCGATGAGCTGACTGCCAAATTCCTCAGTGACCGCACCGGGGAGGTCAGCGTCCATGTCTCCAGCAAGGCCAAGCAGTTGGGTACATGGCGTATCAGCAACTACACGCCGGAGTTCCGCGAAACCAGCGGCGTGGGCAAGCGCAAGCTACTGACTATGGATGAGGTGCTGCGCCTGCCGGTAAACCGCGCGCTGGTCATCGCACGCGGCAACAAGGTGCTGCAGGTAGATAAGTACGACTATACCAATCACTACGAGGCAAAGAAGCTGCGGGACTGCAAGGCCTCTGCCCATATCCCGGAATGGCGTAAAAGCCCTGTGTTTTCGCCCGCACCGAAACAAACAGAGCAGCCTATTAAGTCAAAGAAGGTGCCGAACAGGCGCAGTGAGTTTGTAAAAACCGATAAGGATTCCATCATGTCAACCAAAATGTGAGCTAAGGAGGAAAGTAATATGCCGAGAAAGAAAACAGAAGAACTTGCCGTGATGCCGGAAGCACCGGCACTTCCCGTCGTCCCCGAGGAAGCGGCAGAACAGCCGGTGGCAGAAGAGTGTTTGCCGGAAACCGCAGCCGATCCTGTTGTGGAGGATACTGTACCTACAGAGAGTGTTCTCACTGAGCCTGCGGAAGTGGTGACTGTGCCGGAGGATCCCCAGCCCTCTGAAAAGCCGAAGCGCACTGTCCGCAAACGAACCGCTGCAAAAAAGACGGTAGAGGTGGAGAAACAGGCTACGCCGCCTGCTGAGGATGCTGCCGCCTCTGCTGAACCTGCCCCTGCCGCGGTCCAGCAGAGAGATATTTTGACATTGGATGCCCGGGGCGAAGCGGAAACGCAGGCGCAGATGGAGGACATTATCTGGCACGAGATCCACAATGCCTACCGCACCCGGCGCATGCTCTCCGGTATGCTGAGCGGCATTGAAAGAACGGAGGCGGGGAAAACCATTGCCATTGTGGACTACAAGGGATTCCGCATTGTGATCCCCCTGAAGGAGATGGTGCTGGACTTCCCGGCAGATATGTACGGTGCTGACTATAATGAGATGATCCTCCGACACCAGAAGATCCTCAATAAGATGCTGGGCGCAGAGGTGGATCTTATGGTCAAGGGCATCGACGCCAAAAGCCGAACCGTTGTTGCCAGCCGAAAGGACGCCATGCTGAAGAAGCAGCAGATCTACTATTTCGGTAAGGACAGTGACGGACAGTATCGTATCTATGACGGACGCGTGGTAGAAGCCCGTGTGATCGCCGTGGCGGAGCAGGTCGTCCGGGTCGAAGTGTTTGGCGTGGAGACATCAATTCTGGCTCGCGACCTTTCGTGGGACTGGATCGGCGATGCTCATGACCGCTATGCTGTGGGAGACAAGGCTCTGGTACGCGTGCTGGAGATTGACCGCACAGAGCCGGAGCGTATCAGGATCAAAGCCGACATCAAAAGCGTATCCGGCAACAGCAAGAATGACAATCTCCAGAAATGCCGTATTCAGGGCAAATATGCCGGGAAGGTCACCCATATCCATAAGGGCGTTGTGTATATCCGCCTTAGCAACGGTGCCAATGCCATAGCGCATTCCTGTTATGATCGGCGCAGACCCGGACGAAAGGATGATGTCAGCTTTGCCGTTACCCATCTGGATGAGGAACACGGCGTTGCGCTGGGGATCATCACCAGAATTATCAAGCAGCATGTCTGATCTGACACGGTATCGGCAGGGTATGGCAATGGATTGGCACTGTTTTGCGATTTCACCGTAAATCACCATGTGCTATACTTGGTACAGTCAAAATTGTAAAGACCGCCGGGTGGTAACTCGGCGGGGTCTTTCGCATACAGGAAGAGGGTGTTTTATATGTGGTAGGCAGAGCAGCGTTTCGCGCCCGAGCGGCAAATGCAATCACCGCAAAACCCAAACAACAGTACATAGTGTTGTAAAAGGCGAGGATCCAGTCGTAAATATCTTCAAAGCACATTAAACAGTGCTGCGATATTTACGTAAAGGAGAGAACGCCCATGAGGAGAAAAAGAATGCGTTTAGTTTCACTTATTTTGAGTGCCGTGTGTCTGTTAGGCTGCGCAGTCCAGCCGGCACCGGTCTCGGATTCGTCTGAGTCCAACACCAAGGTCTCTGCCTATGCAGCAAGTCAGGCCGAGCAGAACGAAGAGGAGCGCACGGAGGCCGAATCCCTGCTGCCGCAAACAGAAGATGGAGGCGATACATCCGAGAGCAGCGTCGCTCCTGAGCGGGCGGGTGCGGAGAATGCG
>ENA-OPVU01001646-OPVU01001646.1-human-gut-metagenome-genome-assembly--contig:-NODE-1646-length-10798-cov-1.923020_pt1 | contig 10798 bp, 10 predicted proteins | sample MGYA00241497_ERZ501986 | MGnify/ENA primary metagenome ERZ501986 (study PRJEB25962, sample SAMEA2042995) | human gut metagenome | biome: human gut; feature: human-associated habitat; material: faeces...
CAAAGGGAATCGAGTACAAAGAGGTTGAAAACCTGGATGAGGCGATGCCGGAGCTTGATATTCTCTACATGACACGTGTCCAGAGAGAGCGTTTCTTCAACGAGGAAGATTACATCCGTATGAAGGACTGCTACATTCTCGACAAAAAGAAGATGGAGCTTGCCCGTGATGATATGTTTGTGCTCCATCCGCTTCCGCGTGTCAATGAAATTTCCGTTGAAGTAGACGATGATCCGAGAGCTGTTTACTTCAAGCAGGTACAGTACGGTGTCTATGTTCGCATGGCACTGATCCTGACACTTCTTGAGCTTGCATAAACGGCGGATCAGGTGCTGAATAGTTACCGTAAATGCATGGAAAAAAGCATGTTACCACATATTCACAGATTAATATATATAGAAGGAGACAACCATGTTAAATGTAGGAAAAATTGAGGAGGGCTTTGTACTGGATCATATTGAAGCAGGCAAAAGCCTGACGATCTATCATCTTCTCCAGCTTGATAAACTGGATTGTACAGTTGCGATCATCAAAAATGCGCGCAGCAACAAAAAAGGAAAAAAGGATATCCTGAAGGTGGAGTGTGATATCAATACACTGAATATCGATGTGCTCGGTTTTATCGACCATAACATCACCGTCAATGTGATCAAGGACGGCAAGATCGTTGAGAAAAGAGATCTGAGCCTGCCAAAAGAGATCAAAAACGTCATCAAATGCCGGAACCCCCGCTGCATCACTTCCATTGAGCAGGAGCTTCCACACATCTTTGTACTGGCAGACGAGAAGAAAGAAATTTACCGCTGCAAATACTGTGAAGAGAAATGCAGAAAAAGAGATCTGTTCTATCAATAAGATAAGCAAAGCCGCATGCAGGTTGCTTGCGGCTTATTTTTCTGATATACAAACTTTTATTGATCTGTATCTTCCTCATAAGGCGACTGGTTCAGCAAGGTGGGTTTCGGAAAATAACGGAAGATTGCTTTTCCAAGTATCTGATCCTGACGTACGAAACAATATTCATTCTCTACTGCTTCCTCAATACTGTCTGCCGCACCATAATCAACTGCTTCCATTGCCCAGTACCTGCCGTCTGCCGAATTATTCCTGTTATCTCCCATTACAAAATAGCATTCCTCCGGGATTTCATAGGTCAATCCGTCATTCATGGCAACCCAGTTTTCCTTCAGATAAGGCTCAGCAAGCGGCGTATCGCTGTGATTGATATAGACCTTGGCATCTCTGATCTCCAAAGTTTCTCCCGGCAGACCGATCACACGCTTGATATATATTTCCGACTCATCCACCGGATAATTAAAAATAATAATATCTCCGCGTTTAGGTCCTTCCTTCTGGTAAGAAAGGCGGAAACCGATCAGACGGTCTCCCGGCTGGATCGTATTTTCCATCGAACCAGTCGGCACATTTGCATTGACAATAATATAATGATTTAAAAACAGTGCGATCACAAACGCTACTGCCAGCGTCCAGATCCAGGAAAAAATTTCCTTTTTGGTCTCTTTCTTCATGTTAATTACCACATTCTACACTGATTTGGTTAAAAATCTTCATGATTTCTTCCGTATCTACATTCTTCTTTTCTTCGCCGGTCTTGTCTAAAATGACCTTGCCTTCATGCATCATCAGAAGACGGCTTCCGTATTCTACCGCATAACGAAGATTATGGGTGACCATGATCGTTGTGACTTTCTTTTCTCGTACCACCTGATCAGTCAGCTGCATGATGATCTCTGCTGTTTTCGGATCAAGTGCTGCTGTATGCTCATCCAGGATCAGAAAATCGATCGGTGTCATCGTTGCCATTAAAAGTGCCACTGCCTGACGCTGACCGCCGGAAAGCGCACCTACCGGTGTGTGCATCTTATCTTCGAGTCCGAGATTTAAGTGTGCAAGCATTTCACGGTAATAATCGATGTGTGCTTTATTGACACCTCTTGTCAAATTGAACGGTTTTCCCTTATTTTCCGCAATCGACATATTTTCCAGAATGGTCATCTGTGGACACGTTCCTTTGGAAGGATCCTGAAATACACGGCCGATCTGTCGGCTTCTGACAAAATCCTTTTTGCCGGCATAATCTTTACCATCTATTAAGATCTGTCCGTGGTCAATATCAATACTGCCACAGATAATATTCAGCATGGAAGTCTTACCGGAACCGTTACTGCCGACAACGGAAACAAACTCTCCGTCCTTCACTGTCAGATTGAAGTCATCAAAAAGGCAGATCTCATTGACAGAACCCGGATTAAAAAATTTATGGATATGCTGCAGCTCTAACATGTACTCTTCACCTTCTTCTTTCTCTCTGTTCCCACAACAAGGATCAATAAGAACAGGATCGCTGTGATCAGTTTCAGATCTGTAGACTGCATACCCATACGGATCGCAACCGCAACGCAGGCTTTATAGATCAATGAGCCAATGACAACACTGGATGTCACACGCAGGAAAGTTACCTTTTTAAAGACGGTTGTTCCGATGATAACAGAAGCAAGACCGATCACGACCGTACCTGTTCCCATTGTCACATCAAAGTAGCGCTGCTGCTGTGCAAACATACAGCCGCTGAGTGCTGCAAAGCCGTCGCCCAGCGCCAGACCCAGTATCTTGATCCATCCCTTATCCACACCAAGGCTTGTTACGATCGTCTCATTATCGCCGACCGCGCGCAGCATAAAACCGGATTTGGTACTTAAATACCAGTCGAGAATGTATTTCACGATCATTGTGATCACGAATGCCACAATAACTGTTTTAAACTGGGAAAGACTTTCCGGGATAATGGCATTGACCAGTTTGTTATCGAAGATATTTTCCATATTGTAGATTGGCAGATTTGCCTTTCCGGCAATACGGAGATTAACAGTATAAAGCGCCGTCATCATGATAATACCGGATAACAGATCACGCACACGGAGCTTGACATGGATCAGTCCTGTCAACATACCTGCAACCGCACCGGCTGCAAAAGAAATTGGCAATGTCAGAAACGGATTCCATCCCTTTGTAATCAACATAGCAGTAATAGCAGCTCCCAATGGGAAGCTGCCATCTACTGTCATATCCGGAAAATCCAAAATTTTGTAGGTGATATAAAGTCCGAGCGCCATGATCGCATAGATCAGACCCTGCTCGAAAACACTCAGTACTAAACTCATTTCTTACCTCTTACTCTACTGTAATTTCATCAAATGTCTGATATGCTTTTCCCATCATATCATCACTGATCGTCAGATTCACATCTGCTGCTGCCTTTGTATTGATGTAAAGGCTAGGCTCGCTGATGACTTCAAAGTTCATTTCGGAAGCCTTTGCTTCTCCCTTTAATACCTTTGCAGCCATTGCACCTGTCTGTTTGCCAAGCTCTACATACTCAAGACCCATGGAAGCAACACAGCCTGCTTTTACCTGTTCTACTTCAGAACCGAATACCGGGATACCTGCATCCTTTGCTGCTGCAAGCTCTGTCTGCAGAGCAGATACAACTGTATTATCCGTCAAATTGGTAATACAGTCAACCTTTCCTGCTAAATCTTTTGCTGCCATTTCTACGTCTGCAACTACATTGATGCCGGTTTCTACAATTTCAAATCCGTAATCCGGAGCTGCTTCTTTGTAGCTTTCGATCGTGCTGACTGAGTTTGTTTCACTTGTTGTATAAATAATACCGATCGTTTTTGCATCCGGTAACATTTCACGGATCATTTCAAGCTGTGCATTGATCGCAAGTGCATCGGATGTACCTGTGATATTGCCAGCCGGTGTACCGTCTTCCTTTGCAAGACCTGCTTCTACCGGATCGGAAACTGCTGTATAGATAACCGGAATATCTGTATTCATGCAGGAGTTGTATGCTGCCATTGCAGATGGTGTTGCGATACCACAGATCATATCAACGCCCTGTGATACATAATTTTCTGCGATCGTACTTGCTGTACCTGTATCAGCCTGTGCATTGTCATAAATGACTGTCAGGTTTTCGCCTTCTACGATGCCTGCATCTGCAAGTCCCTGTAAGAAGCCTTCTCTGCAGTTATCCAGAGAACCATGCTCAGCAAACTGTGAAATACCGATCGTATACTGTTTGCCGTCTGTTGCTGTATCAGTGGCATCTGTTGCTTCTGCTGTGTCTGTTTCCTCTGTTGCATCCGTTGCCTCTGTCGCATCCGTTGCCTCTGTTTCATTCGCAGTTGTATCTGCTGCGTCATTTGTGCTGCCGCATGCCATTAAGGAACATGCCATTACTGCTGCCATCATCATTGCTACTACTTTCTTTTTCATAATTGTTTCCTCCTAGAAAAATATTTTGTTAGTTTGTTGATTTACTGATTTCGTTACCTCTGCAGACTCGAAAATCCTGCCAGCTCTGCTGTCAATCGCGCTTCGCGCTTTTGATTTTCTCGTTGTACGCTCGGGCGAAATCAAATGTCAGCTTCGCTGCCGCTTGATTTCGTTACCTCGCTACATGACATAACGTGAACCCCTCGCATGCATAATCGCTTCGCGATGCTCGGGGATACATCATGTATCTATCGCTACATGACATAACGCACATACTTAAGATTTCTCTTTTAGTATGTGCGTTATTTTTCAGGTTAGTTTGGTATTATTTTGCTGTTTTCTTTGCTTCGTCTGCCATGGCTTTCAGTTCGCCGGCGTTCTGCATCACTGCATCCGTGATCTTATCACTGCCAAGCAGCCGGGCGATCTCGGAAAGCATACCATCTTTGGAAAGTGCCGTCAGCTTTGTCTGCGTGCCATTTTTATCCTGCTGCTTTTCAATCACAAAATGCTGATCCGCCATCGCTGCGATCTGCGGCAGATGGGTAATGCAGATCACCTGATGTGCTCTGCCAAGGATTGCCAGTTTTTCCGAAATTTTCCATGCTGTCCTACCACTGATGCCTGCATCGATCTCATCAAATATGAGTGTCTCTGTTTCATCCTGCTCTGCAAGCACGGATTTGAGTGCCAGCATGATACGGGAAAGCTCGCCGCCGCTTGCCACCTGCGAAAGTGGTTTCTTTTCCTGTCCGGCATTTAATGAGATCAAAAACCGGACATGATCCATTCCGTTTGTGGATAAATGTGTCTCACTGTTTTCCACTTCGATCGCAAAATCCACATATGGGAAATTCAGGGAAAGAAGTGCCTGCTTCATTTCTTTTTCCAGCTTTGCAGCCTCTTTGCATCTGATCTTAGATGCTTTTTGGCATAATGCATGGAGTGTTTCTTTTTGCTGTGCAAGTTCTTCCTGCAGCTTTATTTTATATTGCTCGAAATCATCGTATTTATGCAGAAATTCCTGTTGGCTTTGTGCATATGCCAAAATCTCGGAAATAGTATTGCCATATTTTGTTTTGCATTTATTGATCGTATCCAGGCGTTCTTTTGTATCTGTATAAGTCTGTGCATCGAATTCCATGCTTTCTATATAATGTCCCAAACTTCTGCCGATATCCTGCAAAAGCTCCTGCACCTGCGCAAAGCTTTCCACACACGGTGCAAGGGATGCATCATATTTTGCCGCATCGCTTACGCATTTTGCCGCTGCGCCGATCAGATCTCTTGCGTTTTCCTGTTCATAGCTGTTTAAGCAGGCATCTGCCTGTGAAAGACTTTCCCCGATCTGCCTGCTGTTTTCCATCCGTCTGAAATCAGCTTCCAGCTTCTCATCTTCTCCCTCGATCAGAGCCGCTGCTTCTATTTCCTCAAGCTCAAATCTGGCAAGTGCGATCTCCCGGTCTTTGCTGCCATCTTCATCCAGTGCTTCTTTTACCAGTTTTTCTTTTTCTCTGTAGGCTGCATAAGCTGCACCAAGTTCCTGTTTGACAGCCTGTAATTTGTCACCGCAGAATGCATCCAGTACTTCCAGATGCTTTTTTTCATTGAGAAGCGACTGGTGCTCATGCTGTCCGTGTACATCGATCAAAACAGCTGCTACCTGCTGCAGGAGTTTGCCCGTAGCACTTTCTCCGTTCAGTCTGCAGCTACTCTTTCCGGTCATGATTCTTCTCTGCAACAGAACTCTACCCTCTTCATCCGGAAAGACTTCCAACTCTTTCAGCTTCTGTATCACGGAGGCATTATTTACTTGAAAACACAACTCCACATACGCATATTCCGCCCCTTGACGGATCAGACTGCTGTCTGCCTTCGCGCCGAGTGCCAGATTGATCGAATCGATCAGGATCGACTTACCCGCTCCCGTTTCACCGGTCAGAATATTGAGTCCCTCTCCAAATGTCACTTCGGACTCATCAATGAGTGCAACATTTTTTACCTTTAAACTTTCTAACATGATTTTCCTTATACTCCAGATCTTGTCACATATTTGCGAAGCAAATGTATGACCAGCTAACCTGCATGGCAGGTTACAGCCTTAGTTAATGAACCAACTGCAGAATCTGATTCATCAGGCTTTTTGTATCTTCAACCGTTCTGACCGCCATCATGATCGTATCGTCTCCCGCGATCGTACCGACAATCTCCGGATATTTCATGGCATCGATCGCCGCTGCAACCGCCATTGCCATTCCGGACACTGTTTTCACGACCAGAATATTCTGTGCCATATCAATAGAAACAAATCCTTCCTTTAAGACATTGACATATTTTCCGGAAAGATGTTTTTCATCATTATGAAACCGGACATATTTCTGATGTCCTTCTCCTGTCGGCATTTTAGAAAGCTTCATATCCCGGATATCACGGGATACCGTCGCCTGTGTGACTTCAAAGCCTTCTTCCTTCAGCCTTTGTGCCAGTTCCTGCTGCGTCTCCACTTCATATTGTGAGATTACACGCAGGATCGCTTCCTGTCTGTTTCTTTTCATTATCCTTCACCCATTTTTTTATGAAGCATCTGTAAAAAGCTTACCTTGTTAATATGCAAAAGTCTCACAACCTGCTCCGACTGGTGCACCCGTATCCTGTCACCGGTTGTCAGCATCTGTGCCTGTCCACCGTCGAAGTTAACCTCAGCCTGCTGCGCCTGCCCGTCTCTGCCTTCCGCGATCACAATTTCCACCTGATCCTCCGGAGACAGGATAATGCTTCTTGTATTTAACGTATGCGGGCAGATCGGTGTCATTACCATCAGTCTTGCGCCCGGCTCCACGATCGGACCTCCCGCAGACATATTATATCCGGTCGATCCGGTCGGTGATGCAAGGATCATACCGTCAGCCTTATAATGGCATAAAAGCTGTCCGTTGACAACCACCTCATAATTCAGAACCATCAGATGCCCGCAGCGGTTTACAACAATATCATTCAGTGCATGAGCCTTCAGGAGTTCTTTCCCATCCCGGATCACACTCCCTGACAAAAGCATCCGGTCCATGATCTCATAACTGTCCTGCATCAGATGATCGAGTGCATCTGTAATACCGCTCTTTTCCACCTCTGCCAGAAAGCCGAGTGTTCCAAGATTGATCCCCAGAAGCGGAATCCCAAGACCGACCGTATCTCTTGCTGTCCGAAGCAGCGTTCCGTCTCCGCCAAGCACTAAAATGCAATCTGTCTCCGGTGGGATCTGCAGCAGATGTTTATCTTCCTGCATCCCTTTTTCAATCCCACCTCTGACCATGACAGTCACATGCCTGCCATGCTCCGTCAGATACTTTTCTATATAATCTGTTGTTTCCAGCGACTTGTCTTTCGTCACATTCGTCACAATATAAAAATTATTCATCTAATTTCCCGTGTGCCTTCTCTACAACATCTGCAATCTGAACAGACAACTGATTCACGCCCTCTGCCAGATCATTTTCTTTTTCCATATACAAAAGGTATTCTATATTACCTTCCGGTCCTTTGATCGGCGAAAAATCAAGTCCCAGCAGGTGAAAACCCGTCTGCATGGCAAACTGTGTGATCTTTTCCACCACTTCCATATGCACAGCCTTATCTGTCACAACACCCTTTTTCCCAACCTTTTCTCTGCCGGCCTCGAACTGCGGCTTGATCAGACATACCATCTGTCCGAGCGGCTTTAAGAGTGCAAAAGCCGGTCCTAAGATCTTCGTCAGAGAAATAAACGAAACATCACAGGAAGCAAAATCTACCTGCTGTCCAAGCGCATCCGCCTTCATATACCGGAAATTTGTCTTTTCCATGCAGACCACCCGGGGATCATTTCTGAGCTTCCAGTCAAGCTGTCCATGTCCGACATCCACCGCAAATACCTTTTCGGCTCCATTCTGGAGCATACAATCCGTAAAACCGCCGGTGGAAGCACCGATATCCAGACAGGTCTTTCCCTGTAGATCGATCGGAAATACCTGCAATGCTTTTTCCAGCTTCAGTCCGCCTCTGCTGACGTAGGGAAGGGTATTTCCCCGTACTTCAATTTTTATCTTCTCCGGATCAAACATGGTTCCGGCCTTATCCTCCTTCTGTCCGTCCACATATACAATACCGGACATCAGGATTGCCTTCGCTTTTTCTCTGGAAGGCGCAAATCCCTGTTTTACCAGTAATACATCCAGTCTCTCTTTCATGCTCTGAGCCTTTCTTTATCTGTTTTTCAGCGTTGCCAGAATTTTTCTGACGATCGACTCTGTATCAATACCAACCTCTTTTTTCAGAAGCTCCACATTTCCATGCTCTACATATTCATCCGGTAAGGTGATCGGAAGCACTTCTGCCGGATTGCCGTTTGCTTCCATCAGATCGATCACTTTTTCAGAAAAGCCGCCGCTTAAAACATTTTCTTCCATTGTAACAAGCAGGGAATGTGTTCCCGCTGCATCCAGGATTGTCTCTTCATCGATTGGTTTTACAAAACGTGCATTTAAAAGGCTGCAGTCTGCATAGCCTTCCTCCTTCAATCGGAGTCTGACCTGTTCCGCCGTCTTTACCATACTGCCCACTGCCACCAGAGCAATTTCTTTCTCCTGATAGATCCATTCCGCTTTTCCATAGGCGATCGGCTGTCTGTATTCCTCCAGACCGTCATATGCCTCTCCCCGTGGATACCGGATTGCGATCGGTCCCTCAAAGGAAACTGCGTATTTCATCATATCAGCCAGCTCCCATTTGTTCTTCGGTGCCATGATATGCATATTCGGTATACTCGAAAGAAATGAAAAATCGAAAATACCCTGATGGGTTTCTCCATCACTTCCGACAAGTCCCGCTCTGTCTATTGCAAAAGTAACAGGCAGATTCTGAATACAGACATCATGCAAAATCTGGTCATAAGCCCTCTGCAGGAACGAAGAATAAATCGCCACAACCGGATGCAGTCCGCCAACCGCCAGACCTGCCGCAAAGGTCACCGCATGCTCTTCCGCAATGCCGACGTCAAAAAATCGTTCTGGATATGCCTTACGGAAACGCTTTAATCCGGTTCCGTCCGGCATCGCCGCAGTAATCGCCACCACATCGGGATGGCGCGCCGCAAGCTTTACCATGACGGTAGAAAAAATATCTGTATAGTTGGCTTTTGTTTTTTTCTTTACCGGAACACCGGTTGCCACATCGAAGGGCTCTGCCCCATGGAATCTCGCCGGATGCTTCTCTGCCGGAGCATAGCCCTTTCCCTTCTTGGTCAGCACATGCACTAATACGCAGTTTTTGCGCCGCTTCGCCTCGCGGATGACCCGAACCAGTCCGTTGACATCGTGTCCATCCACAGGCCCTAAATAGGTGATCCCCATATCCTCAAACCACATACCCGGAATCACCAGCTGTTTTAAGCTGTTTTTGGCGCGGCGCACACCGGTCACAACGCCGTCTCCGTAACGCGTGTTGCGCAGCGCGTCGTAAATGTTGTCCTTGATGTCCAAATAGGCGTTCGAAGTACGGATGTTGTTCAGATATTTGGAAACACCGCCCACATTTTCGGAAATAGACATGTTGTTATCATTTAAAATAATGATAAAGTTCGTCTCCATCCTCGCCGCATTGTTCAGCGCTTCGTATGCCATTCCACCTGTCAGCGCACCGTCTCCGATCACGGAAACAACGGTATTGGTTTTGCCCTGAATATCTCTTGCGCGCACAAGTCCCAGTCCGGCAGAAATCGAAGTGGAGGAATGTCCCGTATCAAAGCTGTCGCAGTCGCTCTCTTTGCGTTTCGGAAATCCGCTCATTCCGCCGTATTTGCGCAAATGGTCGAAGCCCTCACGTCTGCCGGTCAGCAGCTTATGGGTGTAGGACTGATGCCCGACGTCCCATACGATCTTATCTTCCGGCAGATTCAGCGCGATATGCATCGCCATCGTCAGCTCGACAGCTCCCAGATTCGAGCCGAGATGCCCGCCGGTTACACTGATCTTCTCAATCAGGAACTGACGGATTTCCTCTGCAAGAAGCGGATAATCCTTTGGATTTATTTTTTTGATATCATTTGTCTGCTGTATCTGTTCCAGAAGCATAAGCAGCCCCCTCTTTATTTTTCTCTTGTAATCAGTGCACGAACCAGATCTTCCAGAAATTCATTTCGCCGGTCAAAGGAAGAAAGAATCTTCAGTGCTTCTTCCGACAGCGCTTCCACATCTTTTTTCGACTGTTCCAGTCCGTTTAACCGCACATAGGTTACCTTATGATTCTTTTCATCGCTTCCAACCGGTTTGCCAAGCACCTCCAGAGAACTGGTCACATCTAAAATATCGTCCTGAATCTGGAATGCGATGCCGATATTTTCCGCCGCCTGCTCCAGCTTCTTTACCGCCTCGTCCGGTGCTCCTGCCAGAACGGCTCCGATCATCAGCGCCGCTTCAATCAGCGCTGCCGTTTTATTTTTGTGGATGTACCAGAGCAGCTC
>ENA-OPVU01001653-OPVU01001653.1-human-gut-metagenome-genome-assembly--contig:-NODE-1653-length-10746-cov-3.379385_pt1 | contig 10746 bp, 9 predicted proteins | sample MGYA00241497_ERZ501986 | MGnify/ENA primary metagenome ERZ501986 (study PRJEB25962, sample SAMEA2042995) | human gut metagenome | biome: human gut; feature: human-associated habitat; material: faeces...
TTTATCTGTGTGGTCACCGATAATCTTAGTAGAGTTCTTGTTAGCACCTACAGTACCGTCTCCACCAAGACCCCAGAACTTACACTCTACAGTTCCTTCTGCAGATGTGATAGGTGCTGGCTTAACCTCTGGTAAGCTTAAGTTTGTAACGTCATCTACGATACCTACTGTAAATCTGCTCTTTGGAGCATCTTTTTCCAGTTCTTTGTAGATAGCGAATACAGATGAAGGAGGAGTATCCTTAGATCCTAATCCGTAACGGCCGCCGCATAATACAACGTCGTTTAATCCTGCTTCACGTAATGTTGTAGCTACGTCTAAGTATAATGGGTCTCCTAATGCTCCTGGCTCTTTTGTTCTGTCAAGAACAGCAACTTTCTTTGCAGTCTTTGGAAGAACTTTTAATAAGGAAGCAGATACCCAAGGACGATACAGACGAACTTTGATTAATCCGACTTTCTCTCCTGCTGCTGTTAAGTAGTCGATTACTTCTTCTGCTACGTCACAGATAGATCCCATTGCTACGATAACACGGTCTGCATCTGCTGCTCCATAGTAGTTGAATAAGTCATAATCTGTACCAAGTTTTTCATTGATTTTGCCCATGTATTTCTCAACGATAGCCGGTAACTCATTGTAAGCTGTATTACAAGCTTCACGATGCTGGAAGAAAACGTCTCCATTTTCATGAGAACCACGCATAGCTGGATGCTCTGGGTTTAATGCATGCTCACGGAATGCTTTTACAGCGTCCATGTTGCACATTTCTTTCAAATCTGCGTAATCCCATTTCTCGATTTTCTGAATCTCATGAGATGTACGGAATCCATCGAAGAAGTTGATGAATGGAACTTTTCCTTCAATTGTTGCAAGATGAGCAACTGGGCTTAAGTCCATAACTTCCTGTGGGTTTGTCTCACATAACATAGCAAAACCTGTCTGACGACAAGCATATACGTCACTGTGATCACCGAAAATATTTAAGGACTGGGTTGCAACGGTACGTGCTGACACATCAAATACACATGGAAGCTGCTCTCCAGCGATTTTGTACATATTAGGGATCATTAATAAAAGACCCTGGGATGCAGTAAATGTAGTGGTTAAAGCACCTGCTGCAAGAGAACCATGTACGGCACCTGCTGCTCCTGCCTCTGATTCCATTTCTACGACTTTAACCTGATTTCCAAAGATATTCTCCTGACCTGCTGCGGACCACTGGTCTACGGAGTCAGCCATTGGACTGGACGGGGTAATAGGATAAATAGCTGCAACGTCTGTGTATGCATAAGCTACATGAGCTGCTGCTGTATTACCGTCCATTGATTGTTTTGCTCTGGACATTATTTATTCCTCCTTATTTAAATAAAAAACTTATGTCTTATCGACCTAAATCACATTTTAGCATTTTATTTGTCGATTATCAAGATTATGGACTGTACGAAATGAAGAACAATCATGAATTTCTTCTATAAGAAGTTTTAGTTGCTTTTCCACTGTTTTTCTAGTATGATACGAATTGGTGCATAAGCATGAAAGCACCGTAAATTCAAAGAGTCAGGAGATTTGATTATGATAAGTGCAAACAATGTAACTTTACGAATCGGGAAGAAAGCCTTGTTTGAAGATGTAAATATTAAATTCACGGAAGGCAACTGCTACGGTCTGATTGGTGCCAATGGTGCCGGTAAATCTACTTTCTTAAAGATTTTATCCGGACAATTAGACTCCACCAGCGGCGATGTGGTTATTACACCGGGACAACGTCTTTCCTTCCTGCAGCAGGACCACTTCAAATATGATGAGTACTCCGTTTTAGATACCGTTATCATGGGAAACAAACGTCTCTATGATATCATGAAGGAGAAGGATGCTATCTATGCAAAAGAGGATTTTTCCGATGAAGATGGTATCCGTGCCAGTGAACTGGAAGGCGAATTTGCTGAAATGGACGGCTGGAATGCAGAATCCGATGCTGCCATGTTATTAAATGGTCTTGGCATCCCGACAGAAGACCACTACACCACTATGCGTGACCTTCCGGGTGCTACCAAGGTTAAGGTGCTCTTAGCCCAGGCATTATTCGGTAATCCAGACATTCTGCTCTTAGACGAGCCGACCAACCACTTAGACTTAGATGCCATTGCATGGCTGGAAGAATTCTTAATCAACTTTAACAACACTGTAATCGTCGTATCCCACGACCGTTACTTCTTAAATAAGGTATGTACTCATATTGCCGATATCGATTATGGCAAGATTCAGTTATATGCCGGTAACTACGATTTCTGGTATGAGTCCAGCCAGCTTCTTGTTAAGCAGATGAAAGAAGCCAATAAAAAGAAGGAAGAAAAGATTAAAGAGTTACAGGAGTTCATTTCCCGTTTCTCTGCGAATGCTTCCAAATCCAAACAGGCAACTTCCAGAAAACGTGCCCTTGAGAAAATCGAGCTGGATGAAATCAAACCTTCCAGCCGTAAATATCCTTACATTGATTTCCGACCACAGCGTGAAATCGGTAATGAGGTTCTTACCGTAGAGGGGCTAAGCAAAACTATCGATGGCGTAAAAGTATTAGACAATGTATCCTTTATCTTAGGACATGATGATAAAGTAGCTTTTGTCGGAAGCAACGAGCTTGCCAAGACTACCCTCTTTAAAATTCTTGCCGGTGAAATGGAGCCGGACGAAGGAACTTACAAATGGGGTGTTACGACTTCCCAGTCCTATTTTCCGAAGGACAATACCGAAATCTTTGATACTGACCTTGTTATCACAGACTGGCTGACCCAGTATTCCGAGATCAAAGATGCTACTTATGTACGTGGTTTCTTAGGAAGAATGCTTTTCGCCGGTGAAGATGGCATGAAGAAAATGAGAGTCCTTTCCGGAGGAGAAAAAGTGCGTGTACTGCTCTCCCGTATGATGATTCAGGCTTCCAATGTCTTAATCTTAGATGAGCCTACCGACCACTTAGACATGGAGTCCATTACCGCATTAAACAACGGTCTGATTAAATTTCCGGGTGTTGTACTCTTCGCTTCCCGTGACCACCAGTTCACACAGACCACTGCCAACCGCATTATGGAGCTTCTTCCAAATGGCGGACTCATTGATAAGATTACCACTTACGATGAATACTTAGAAAGTGATGAAATGGCAAGAAAACGTCAGGTTTACTCCATGAGTGAAGAAGACGAGAATGATAACTAAAAATAGCTTTTAAGATAGAAAGCAGGTGTTCCAATCGGAACACCTGCTTTTTTGCTTTACCGAAAATTGCTTTCCTGTAACACACGTTTCTTGCTATTTGCATATATTATTTATACCTGACATTTACACCGTCATTATGCGAATCATAATTATTAACCGGTCACTTAGGTTGTCGTATTATAAATCTCTCCGGTATTATAATTGTAGGTATATGTACCTGTATTACCATATGTATTGCCCTTGGATGCTTCCCGTTCTGCATAATAATCTGCTAAAGATGCTTTTGCAGATACCTGATATCCATAGGAACCATTTCCATTGAACAAAGATTTTACCAAAGACATATCTGCCTTCTTAAAGGTATCCTCATCAATACTGAGTTTGTTATCTGTACCAACGGTAATTCCAACCTTAGAAAGTAACTTTTCATTGGAATCTGTAGTCCGAACCATGGAAGAAACTGCATTGAGAATTCCATTAGTATTGGAATCTTCTGATTTCTTCAGCAGGTTATTGTAGCTGTCTACGAAAGCACTTACTTTCTTATAAATTGCGTCTTTATCATAATCTGTTGTGGTATTACCCTTTGCATCGGTTGTTGTTACTTTGTTAAATACAGACTTCTTGGTCTTATCCAGTAAAGCATCGGATGCACCCTTCAACTCTTCCGCAGCATCTTCAATTTTTGCTAATGTCTTAGTATCATCCTTTGCAGTAGACGTTGAAGTCTTCTTGTTTGTCTCTACAATCTTGCTGGCAGAATCATTTCCACCATAATATGCCTTCATCAGTTTAAAATAGGAACCGGTACGAATTGCAGAATAATCAACAATATTAATCCCTAACAAACCGCTGTTTGAAGTTCTGTTTCCATTTGATAATCCGGAAAACAATGTGTGAATTGAATTCGAATCATAATTTGAAATGCCTATCATATAATCACTCCTTTGATATCTGATGTGTAACATCCTTGTCCCACGTCTGCCTATTGTTAATGCTATTATAGCATTTTAGGCACAGGATTGCAATATTGTGTAAAATTCACAACTTTTTATGTGATTTTTTTCATCTATTGTAACTTTTCACAAAGTTTTTATGGTTTGTTCATAGTTTTGTCATATTTATAGCATACTATAGAACCATCAAAAGAAACTCATGTTTTTAGATATATTTTTTCATAATAGCCTCGGCATCCGAAAGATGTCGGGGCACTCCTCATTTTAGGAATAATTTTTTATGTTGGCTGGATACCAATATATTTGATAACATAAATTACAGGATTTAACAGGTTTCTATGTCAGGCATAAAATACCGCAGTTCTAGAACACATATTTTTCTTTTTACAATATAAAGTGTCTTTCCAATGTTTGACAAACTATCAGCACGGTTCGTCAAAAGGACGGATGTTTGACAAAATTTATTAGGGGCACTTAGAATTTCGTATAGCAACCGGCAACGCCGGCACAGGATGTGCCGGCGAGGTGCAATCTGAACATGGATGTGAATTTGCACCGGTTGCCGGGCAAAACACAATATGTTTCGAAATTCTTAGTGCCCCTTATAAACTTTTATGTAACATCCGTCTTTGACGGACAGTGCGGATAGTCAGTCAAAGCAACGGAAAGACATTTTGTAATCAAGAAAAAATATGTGCTAAGAACTGCAGATATTCCATGCCAATTAACATAGAAACCTGTTAAATCCTGCAATTCTTTGTTATTCAACATTATTGGTATCCAACCAACATTAAAATCCATCCTACAAATTCTCAATCTGCCAGTCTATCGGTGCTACTCCATGCTCTTCTAAAAATGCATTCGCCTGTGAGAAATGTTTGCATCCGAAGAAACCACGGTATGCCGAAAGCGGGCTTGGATGAGGTGCTTTTAATATCAGATGCTTCGGATTGGTAAGCATCGGAATTTTGCTCTGTGCCGGTCTGCCCCACAGCATATAGACAACTGGTCGATCCTGGGCATTGACCGCCTGGATAATGGCATCCGTAAAATGCTCCCATCCTTTGCCCTGATGGGAGTTCGCCTGATGTGCACGGACGGTCAGAACCGTGTTCAATAATAATACACCCTGCTTTGCCCATTTTTCCAGATAACCATTGTCAGGGATATAGCAGCCAAGGTCATCCTGTAGTTCTTTATAGATGTTCTGTAAAGATGGTGGAATCTCTTTCTGATCCGGCAGTACGGAAAAACTAAGACCATGTGCCTGATGTTCATTATGGTATGGATCCTGTCCCAAAATCAGCACCTTTACTTCTGAAAGCGGTGTCAAGTGCAAGGCATTAAAGATATCATCTGCCGGTGGATATACCACATGGGTGCTGTATTCTTTTTTTACAAAATCATATAAATCTCTGTAATATGGCTTTTTAAACTCGGCAGATACACTGTCCAGCCAGTCATTGGTAATCATTGCCATAGTTTTATCTCCTTACTGATACCCCGCGACCTGCAAGATAATTCTTAAGGTCCATAATTTCAAGTTCTTTATAATGGAATAATGATGCTGCTAGTGCTGCATCTGCTTTACCTTCTGTCAAAGCTTCATAGAAATGCTCTTTCGTTCCGGCTCCACCGGAAGCAATGACCGGAATAGATACATTTTCTGCAATCTGTCTGGTCAGTTCCAAATCGTAACCGGCTTTCGTGCCATCACAGTCCATACTGGTCAAAAGAATTTCTCCGGCTCCAAGCTTCTCGACTTTCATTGCCCATTCTACCGCATCAATACCTACATCAATTCTTCCGCCATTTTTATAAATGTTCCAGCCGCTGCCATCTTCTCTTCTTCTCGCATCAATAGCAACAACCACACACTGACTTCCGAATTTGTCTGCCGCATCACTGATTAACTGTGGTGTATTAATTGCAGAAGAATTAATGGAAATCTTGTCCGCACCTTCCCTAAGCAGCACTTTAAAATCTTCTACACAGCGGATTCCTCCGCCTACGGTAAATGGAATAAATACATTTTCCGCTACACGTCTTACCATATCTACTACTGTATTACGGTTATCCGAAGATGCTGTAATATCTAGAAATACCACTTCATCTGCTCCTGCAATTCTTCCTGTGTATTAAATTCTATACGAAACAGTAAAAGAAAAATAGTTTCTCTTACCTTTCTTCTGGACATCTTCATGTGTCAAACCTCCGTTATCTTCAGTGTATTCTTGTAGTCAGTCTATTCATAATCCATCTGGATTCCGGCTATACGGATATTCACTTCAGAAACCGTAAGTCCTGTCATCGTTTCGATGGCACTCTTTACTTTATCCTGTACTTCCTGAGAAGTCTTTGGAATGCTCACACCATAATTCAGTACAAGATTCAGAGTAACATCTACCTGTGTTCCTGTGATCGTAACTTTCACGCCTTTAGACAGCTTCTTCATTCCAAGCTTACTTACGATTTCATTGGTAATATTACCTGCCATGGAGGCAACTCCGTCTACTTCTGTAGCGGCAAGTCCGGCGATAATAGTAACGACCTCATCTGCGATCTGAACCTGTCCAACATCTTCTATGTTATAAACCGTATGATTTATCTTTGTATCTTTTTCTTTTCCCATGGAAACCTCCTTTTGTCTACAGCTCATAGAAAAGCACCTTCCATGTGCATAAAAAACACATGGAAAGTCTCTTAATAAAATGTAAACAATTTTATATCGATTTATTCTATAATTATAACAGACATCCCTGTTTTTGCAACAGAAATCTTTTAACTTTCTGTAGTCTGCATTTTGCTTATGATAAGCTGACTGACACTGTACCCTGTTTTTCTTGTTACAATATCCAGCAACAAGCATCAGTTATCACCCTTTTACCATTTTTCGCCGATACTTCTATGTTGTTCTCCCCTTTTTTCAGCCGAATATCTTTAAAGATACACACTTTTACACCATCCGGCTGCATTTTTTTTATTATTTGTCCGTTTACCTTCAGAGTTACTTCTGCACAATTAGAAAATATCTGTACCTCTGTCACTGGTTTTACGCGGTTCACGCTACGGCGACCGGCAATATAAACCATCGGTTCAGGATTCCAGTTTGCTTTATAAAAATAAAATGCATCCTTTTTAACTTTACGGTCGTGCGTCACCAATCCTTTATCATTGATACCCGGACGATCCCCTTCTGTACGATGAGCTGCTCCGAAATCAAACATATTCCAAACAAAACTGCCCCAAACGTATGGACGTTCACTAATAATCTTCCAATTCTGAATATGATATTCCGTCTGCCAGTTTTCCGGATGCCACCAACTTCCCGGGCTGGTTTGTACCAATGAATCCTGCTGATGATAAATACTTGCTCCTGCCCCATACTCACTGATAGCAATCTTTATTTCAGGGTGTGCCTGATGTGTCTTGTCCAGCCATGAAGCCAATGTCGCCGGAGTTGCTCCATACCAACCGTCATATCTGTTCCACGCAATATTATCTGTTATGAAATTAATAGCACCGCCTTGGTTACTGGCTGATGTGGTGGGACGTGTAGGATCTTCCTGATGTGCCAGCACATTCAGTTCTTTAATGTACTCCAACGGATTATCTCCATTTTCTTTCAGTTCATTAAATAACCCCCAAAAACATATACTCGGATGATTAAAATGTTGACGGATCATCTCCTTCAACTGCTCCTTACCATTTTTACGAAAAGAAGGCTGGTCGACAAAACCTTTATCAGCATAACCTCCGGGACCGACAAACGGTATCTCTGCCCAAGTCACAATTCCATTCCTATCCATTAAATCATACATATAAGTAGCTTGTGGATAATGAGCCAGACGAATGGCATTTACCCCCATTTCAAGCATCAATCGAGTATCTTCTTCATGATGCATCGGACGAAGTGCATTTCCCACCTCTGCCCACTCCTGATGACGACACACCCCATGCAAAGGCAAATGTTTTCCATTAAGAAAGAAACCCCGATCGGCATCTGTCGCATAATAACGAAGTCCCAACGGCTGTTCCACTTTGTCTATCTCTTTTCCATCCTTCACCAGGGTTATCACTGTCTGATACATAAAAGGATCTTCCCTGCCATTCCATAAACGAGGATTCAGCAAGGTAAAACTCATTTCTTCGGGTTGTACGCTGGTATGAGGTGCAACAGTCACCTTTTTATCCGCCTGATAAACCACTTTATCTCCTTCTTTTACTTGGAGCCTAAGAGTTGCCTGCCGGGGATGTTCCGTTCCGTTCGACAGGTTAATACGAGCCAAAACAGCGGCTTGTTTCTCACCCACATGCTGCTGAAAAAGATATACTCCCGGAGAAGCATAATCCAAAGGAGAGATACAAATATCTTCCGTAACAAGTAAATGCACATCCCTATAAATCCCCCCATAGAAATTAAAGTCACCTACCAAAGGCATGACATCAAGCTGTTCACCATTATTCACACGAACCAGCACGGTATTATTTTTCCCATAATTCACCTTATCGGTGATTTCAAAAATAAATGCCCCATAGCCGCCCCGATGCTCTCCTATCTGTTTGCCGTTGATGAAAACATTGCTTACACAGTTTGCTCCTTCAAAACGGAGAAACAGTCGTTTGCCTTTCCACTCGGAACGGATAAATAGTTTTTTGTCATAATTACCGATTCCTCGTTTATAGTCGGGTTTGCCACTCAAAGCATCTTGTGCATTCCAAGTATGAGGCAAATCTACCCGGCGACTTGAATTCTTATTCACTTGATGGGAGAATCGGAAGTTCCAATCCTGATTGATGAGTATATTTTCTCTTTGCGCAAGAGTCTGCATACTTACTGCCATGGCAAATAATGCAGAGAAAGTCAGTCGAAGGTGTTTCATGTTCTTACCTTTTAATATCCATGTAATCTAAATTCAACAATACCATTACCTCTACAAAGGCTTTGTTATACAAAGATAGAATAGTATCACTACCGTCAACTATAACTTTTGTCGGTTTTATCTCATAAATTTGTCCAAATAAGGGAAGAACGAGGTATATGGGCATAAAAAAAGGAGCAACGCCTTGCTCCAACCTTTGTTAACCTTAAATCTAATACTATGAAAAACACAGTGCAAATATACGGACTTTCGGGAATTCTGCAATAGTTTATCTGTATTTTACGCAGCAAAACAATGTTATTTAACATAAATCGGTATCCCGTTTACAGCTGTTTGCAAAACCGGGATACCAATTTTAATTTCATTAAAAACTTGATTAATAAGTATGGCCGTCTTTTTCCAATTCTTGTGCTGTAATAGGCTTTCGGTCTATTGCACGCCAAGCATAAACAATGTATGCCAAAACAAAAGGTACCAAAACAGACACATAAGCCATGACGCGCAAAGTAAACTCACTGGAACAACTGTTGGCCAGTGTTAATGAACTTTGCAGGTCAGCAGTAGAGGGATAATATGCCGTGTTATTATAACCCACGCAAAGGAGCAGCGCCAAAACCGTCAGCACAGTACCGATGCCCGCAAACCAGATACCGTTGGTAGATGTCTTGCTGAAGACAGATTTGCCGATGCCGAACAATACACCGACCACTCCTATCAGGAATAAAACCAACAAGACAGGCATATCAATGAAATTCATAAAATACTTGTAAGGTTCCATATATACTTCCTGCGTATCGGGACTGACAGCAAAACCATCACTCAATAATGTATGTATCACAAATGCCAGGAAAAGAATCAGGAAAGGAATCGTATCTGTAATCAATTGGCAACGGCAATGAGGAATCAATTCTTTATCACGGATATTATTGATAAAATACAAGTTGCCCAATATACGTGCCAAGAACAAAACAGCAAAGCCCAAAACAAGATTCCATGGATTAGTCAGTGCATCCAACCCATGCCATCCATTGGCCCAACTGCTGATGACAGGCATCAGTTCATTACCCATATTTCCTTTATTCACCAAGAAATTAGAGCCCGTAAAGAATGTAGCCACTGCTCCTCCCAGCAATAACGGCCCTACAACTCCGTTGATTACCAGGAACCATTGATAGGTACGCTTGCCCAAAATATTACCCAATTTAGACTGAAATTCATAAGAAACAGCCTGCAACACGAAAGTGAACAAGATAATCATCCACAGCCAATATGCACCACCGAAGCTGGTGCTATAAAACAAAGGAAATGAAGCGAAAAAAGCTCCTCCGAAAGTAACCAACGTAGTAAAAGTAAACTCCCACTTACGTCCTGTGGAATTCACCAGCATGGTACGCTCTTCGTGAGTGCGACCCAAAGTGAACAGTAAAGAATTGCCACCCTGCACAAAAAGCAGAAACACCAACAGGGCACCCAGCAATGAAACCAGGAACCACCAATAATTTTGTAGAAATATATAGTCCATAGAATTTTATTTAAATGATAAATAATGGAATTACCGCATACAAAAGTTATTCACCTTTTATTGCCTCCGGTCCTTTCTTTATGGCCTTAACCATAATATTGATTTCAGCAATCAGCATAATAGTAAACAATATCAGGAAAATAAAGAAAGTTATCTGCACGGAGCTCGTCTG
>ENA-OPVU01001658-OPVU01001658.1-human-gut-metagenome-genome-assembly--contig:-NODE-1658-length-10724-cov-1.296466_pt1 | contig 10724 bp, 8 predicted proteins | sample MGYA00241497_ERZ501986 | MGnify/ENA primary metagenome ERZ501986 (study PRJEB25962, sample SAMEA2042995) | human gut metagenome | biome: human gut; feature: human-associated habitat; material: faeces...
ATAAGAAGGTTTTAGAAAGCCTGGGGAGATGCTGTATGAAGAATGAAAAATCGAGTATACAATCAACATGTGCTGCTCTTGGGATTTTTTTGTTGCTTTTAGCTGCTGTTATTGTTTATCTGGCAATATATTCTAAGAGTAATGAAAAAGTAAATTATGTGCAAAATAGAAAGACTCCGACTACTCAGTCACTTGCGTTTCGCGCGCCATCCTTTTGGGTGGATACCAAGCAAGAAATGGACATGACGAAATATTTACAGAGGGATGGCATAGAAGAAAAAGATGTTGTGTGGACATGTGATTCGAATCAGGTGATTGTAGGAAGTAATGGACATATTGTCGTAAATGATTATGGAGTTACCTGTAATTTGACGGCAAAAAGCAGGACGGACAAAAGTGTAACTTCTACCTGCCAGATTCAGACACGTTCTAAACAGGATGATTTGCTGTACTCGGTTCGGAATCTGAACGGTCAGTCCCCGGATTCTTCAAAAGAAAATGACAAACAGGAAATTATTTCTGCGGATATAAATAACAGCCGCCAGATTGATGTGGATGAATTAAACTATGTGCCAGGCAAAAGAAGTGGCAAGTATAAATGGGATAAGACGTTGTTTTATACATTGGAAGATGCAGATGAAAATAACGAGGAAGATAATCAGATTAATACTTATCGGGTAACACATAAAAAGTTTATTCACGCAAAAACAAAGAATGAAATCGAATATGAAATATATCATCATCCGGAGAGTGACAAAGTTCATAAGATGGTAAGTATTGAAAAAGATGAGACGGTATTACATATTACCGAGTATTATTTCACGGATGATGGAAAAGTAAATTTCATTTATTGTTACGAGGATACTAATTATGTACCGTCTTATGCGAAATTAAGCAAAAAAGGTGTGAGATATTTATTTCATAATGACACGATGGTAAACTGGCGAATTGTAAATGCGGAAGGTGAAATCAATTACTGTTATGGCAAAAAGGAAAAGAAGGCACTTTCAGAGCATAAAAAAGTAGTGGAGTATTCAAAATTGTCACAAGAAAAAAGAAAACAATATGACAATTGCGAGAAAGTTATGCTTAACCGTGCCTATAACACATTTGAAAAGGTGAATCATTTTGAAGGTGTCAGCAGTATATGCGGCTATGTGTGTGATGAAAATGGAACCGGTATGGCAGATGCTTCCGTAACCTTGAAATCAACAGAATATAACTGCGATGTTTATGGTGGTACAACAAATGACAAGGGTTACTATAATATTTTGGTACCGACAAGAGAGGCTGGTTATGAACTTGCTGTTACAAAAGAGGATTTTACGGAGGAAGAAATTTATGATGTTGAAATAGACGAAGATAAGATAGACATCAGCCAGCAGCCAGTGTATCTATCGGAAAAATCGGATACAGAATATTCGTATGCACTGGAATTTTATGATGCTCTTAGTGTGAGTTCTCTGGAAGGCGTTTCGGTTACAATCCGTACTGGTGTTAATCATAGGGATGGTGAACCGGTTAGTCAGTTTTATTCTGAAAACAGCAGGGAAAACTTATCATTAGTTTCCGGAATGTATACGGTACAGATTTCAAAAGAAGGGTATGTGGATACTTATGAAACAATATTTGTTTCCGGCAGCTCGGAAAATTTAACACAACTCTATTTATCGAAACAGTTAAATGAAAATGAATTGAGAATCGTTTTAACTTGGGGAGAGACACCGAACGATTTGGATTCTCATTTGTTTACACCGGGAAATATGGGACAGCAGGATGAGGATTACCATGTTGCTTATTATCAGAAAGATTTACCGGATGGCTCAGCGTCTTTGGATGTCGATGAACGGGAGGGGTATGGACCGGAAACCGTTACAATTGATTCTGTTAAGGAAGGACAGTACAAATATTATGTGGCGGATTTTAGTAATTGTTCCAGCGGAAATGAGGACAGTTATGAGATGTCAAGGTCTCATGCGGTGGTTCGTGTTTACGGAAAGGATGGTTTGATACAGACTTTTTATGTTCCGGCAAATCGCAGTGGAGTGTTATGGGAAGTTTTTGAAATTCGAGATGGAACGATTGTTCCACTGCAACGGTATTATGATGTGATTGGTGATAAAACTTGGTGGTCAAGTGGAAAATAGAAATAAAAAAGAAAGTGAGGAGAGAAACATGAAGTTAAAAAGAGCAGTGGTTGTTTTGATGGCAGTTGGTTTGTGCATGCTTACCGGGTGCTCAAATCAATCTTATGTTGGCAAGTGGACAACAACTAAGCTTCAGGGAATGGAAAAGGAGGAAAAAGATTTTCAAAAAGAAAATGGTTATCAAATGATTCTATCTCTTAATGCAAATGGCAGCTATGATGTAGAGTATATAGCGAAAAAAAAGAGTGAAGAGGAAGAATGTAAGAAAAAGAATGATGATTTTAAAAAGCAGGTAAAGAATCCGAAATGGAAAGTTGTTGATGGATATGGCGGCGGTATTGTGTTATGGAATGGCAAACAAAAAGAACCGGAAAAAAACAGTAAGGCACAGTATTACTTAAAGGATGGCAGATTGCTGCAACATGAATCAACATGGATTTTTGAACGGTAGGAAAGGGGAAAATAAACATGAGTGATAAATTAAAAAAATGGAGTGTATTATCTTATGTTGCTGCTGTTTTGCATGCTATTGTTTTAGTGTTGCTTGTTATTGAATGGGTGGCATGGAAAGCAGATGCATTTCGGCTTATTTCAAATTTCATCTGGCGGTTTTTGACTACTAATTCCGCTGCATGGTTTCATACGGCAATGGCTCTTTTTGTGATTGTTTCCGGAGGCGGAATTGTTGTGTTATTTTGTGAGGCAAAATTAATTCGGGAGAAAAAAAGAGAAACCAATGGGCTCTATGTATTTTGTGGAATTATAAATGTTGTTGTTTCCCTTGTCTGGATTGGTTCCAGTATTAATGGACTGATTCAAGGCTTTAACGCTTATGATAAGAGTTTTAAAAATTTATGTCTTGTATTAGCGGCTGTGACGTTTATTTTGACGGCAATGTTAATTATATTGGCAATTGTAATATCGAAAAAGCCGGCAGAAAAAGAAGAGCAGCTTAAGGAACATGGAATGCCGCCTTATCCTATAGATCAAGTGATTCCGCCTACAATAGACTTGGAATTTGAAAAACAGGAACCTTTGCAGGAGCAAAATCCATGGCAGGAAGTAAACATACAGCAAAATAATGTTACACCGCCAATGGGACGGGTTGTGGTTACGAGTGGTCCGGTTATTGGACAGGCAGGTTATAAACTGCCATCAGCCAATAAAATATTGGTGGGAAAAAGCAGACAAAGATGCCATTTGATTATACAGGATGAGCATATCAGTAATGTACATTGCAGTATTCGTTACAATGAAAAGACAAACGGCTATATTATAAAGGATCATTCTTTAAATGGAACTTTTGTTGGAACGAATCGTCTGCCAAAAGATATGTTTGTTGAATATCCGGCAGGAACGGTACTAACATTAGCAGATGGTAAAACAAGAATCAAATTAGGATAGAAGTTTGGAGGTAGAATTATGAGAAGTACAAGAAATACAGTTGGTGGAGTTTTTGCTGCGATAACAGCAGGTATTAGCTTGGTAATGGCAATTTGGGATGTGGTTTCGTGGATTATGACAATGTCATTAGGAAACTTTTTTGCCGGAAGACCGTTTTTGTCATTTTTTGTAGCGTTGTTTCAAGAGAGTATTTTTGATTTTGGAGATACTCAAATGCACTTATTGTTTGCAGGAACTATGTTGTTTTTCATGATTGGTGCATGTGTAAATTTTCTTGCTGCAATTGTACTTTTAAAACGTGGAAGTAATCATAAAGGAGCGTCCATTACCTTGGGTATTATTAATGAAGTCGGAATTATATTCTGGATTATTTTTTCTGGGAGAGCAGGGTTTTATGTTGGAAAATATATTATTGGAAATAGCCATATTTTTTTGAGATGGTATATATTAGAATCGGTAGTGATAATTTCTTTGGTGTGTTCCTTTTTGGCAGCCGCTTTTTTACAGCTTATTTCAACGATTTTATTTAAGAATGCCACAGATAATTTTGTGACCGGACAAGCGGCTATGCCATTGCCGGTACCAACACCGGTACAACAGCCATTTCCAATACAGACACCGCCACAGCCGTCACCGGTGCCAACACCACAGCCGGCATCTGCACCAGTATTGACACCGCAAAAAACGCATGTACCGGCACCACAGCCGCCAAAAGAAAAACTGGGAAATGTATGTGTATTGAAAGGTGAAGTGTATGGGAAAAGAGATTATATAATATCGAAGAACTGCAAACTTATATTGGGGAAGAATCCAAACAAGGCAAATATCGTATTTCGTAATCCGCATGTAAGTAATGTCCATTGTTCGGTAAGTTATAATGCACAAACCAATCGTTACATAGTAAAGGATCATTCCTCAAATGGAACATTTATAGCAAACAAACGGCTTCAGAAAGAAGTACAGACAGAATGTCCGGCAGGAACAGTTTTGTATCTCGCAGATTCAAATACCAGTGTAATACTGAAGTAAACAAGGGGGCGGCTAAAGCCGTCCTTTTTTCTCGCCGTTAAAAATTAGGAAAAAATATAATAGGGGTGTGTGTTAAGATAGCGGTATATGTTATGCTTAATATACGAAATAAAGCGAAAAAGGTGAAAAGATACTATGCAAAAAAGTTACAATCATTTAGATGGCTTTTTGTTACAAAAAATGTTGGGGTGTAAAAAAGATTATAATGCTTTTTCGGAGGAAGAGCGCTATCAGGCATACCGTATGTTTTTAAAACGTACCGGGGAAAAAGGAAAACGAATTGCGGCAACACAAACAATTCAGAAATGGTTTGGAATAGGGGGACAAAAAAGGCCAAATCGTGAAGGATTGTTTAAATTGGGTTTTGCTTTAGAATTATCGGATAAAGAAATGCGGGAATTATTAGTTTATGTGACTTGTGAACCGGATTTTCAAGTAAATGATTATCGTGAAATGATTTTTTTGTATGGATTCTATCATCACTTGTCTTATGCAAAATGTTTGACAATGGTGGATAAATTTGAATCTTCTCTTCCCCTTGAATTTTCTTTAAAACAACAGAACCGCACGAATAATATTTGGAAAGAGTATGGAAAAAATTGTGAGTTGGCTGCGGATGATTTTTTACAGTGGATGCTGGAGCGTGTAGAAGATTTTAAGGGATACAGTAAGACTGTTTTAGATTATTTTAAGACAATTAAAGAAGAAGTAATACATGAAATAAAGAAAGATGTTTTCCTGGCGATGGAAAACCTGAATGCAACTATCGGACAAACTATATTGAACTACTAATATTCATAAATTATCAAAGAAATGGCATATGAATACCAAAAATCGAAAGAAAACAATTCCGAAATATTTGAAAAGCATTTATTGCAATAAGAACGATAATCTTTCTGAGCAAATGAAAAAGACGATTCATGAGCTGGTGGAAATTTCAAATATTTCTACAAACTCGAATACGGAACTTTTGGCTGAATTGTATACGGATTTGAAAAATCGGACGAGGCAGGAGAATAAAAGGAGAAAGCAGGGAGAAATTCGTCTTATGGATGATAAGTATTTATCAGATTTATTAAATGTTTCATTACAAAAAGAAAAATTAATGCATTTGATAGTTACGCCAAATCTTGATAATCGGGATGAATTAATCAAACAGCAGAAAAGAAGGTGTTTGTTAATTACAAGACAGGATTTGCTGCCATTGATTCTATGTTTATCACAGAAACGGTATGTCAGGCGTATGGAAAGCGAAAACTACGATGCAGTAAAAGCAAAAGCGGAGTTTATTGATTTCGCAAATCATATTTTAAATGCGTGTCAGATGGCACCAATAGACGAAAACAAATACGAATTGGATGGAATATTGTGTGGTTGTTTTCAGAAAGATGAGATGTATTCTCTGGCGGATACTTTAGAAAGGTATTTTGATATGGAGAAAAAGAACAATGCGTGAGTATGAAAAATATTGGTTGAAAAAAGGAACAGAATTAAATCACAAATATGAAATTCTGGATGTAATTGACGAGGGTGGAATGGGAATTGTATATTTGGGTTTTGATAAGATTTTGCAGCAGAAAGTGTCAATTAAGGAATATTTTCCTAGGCGTTATGCGATGCGCATGAATGGTGAAAAAGCGGTTACGATTTACAAAGGAAATTCTACAGAATTGTTTGAAAAAGGGCTTAGCAAGTTTGTCAATGAAGCGAGAACTTTGGCACATTTTGAGGCGTTAGACAGTATTGTTATGGTAAAAGATTTCTTTTATGAAAATCAAACGGCGTATATGGTGATGGAAAGAATTTTGGGTGAAAATGTGAAACAGATTGTGGAACGTGATGGACCGATGAGTCCGCAGAGAGTTTTGACAATTATGGAACCGATTTTATATTCGGTGAATGAAATTCATAAAGAAGGATTACTTCACCAAGATATTTCACCGGATAATATTATTTTGACAAAGAATAATAAAGCTGTGTTAATCGATTTTGGAGCTGCAAGAATTTCTGAAGTACGTGATAATAAGACAATGACTATTTTCTTTAAAAGAGGCTATTCAGCAGAGGAACAGTACATAGAAAATTCAGAAAAAGGAGCATATACGGATGTATATGGTGCCAGTGCTACAATCTATTTTATGCTCACCGGGATAAGACCGGATGAATCCGTAAGGAGACTGATTCGTGACCAGGTTGTGCCACTTTGGAAATTTAAAAATATTGATATGAAACGGTATAAGAAACAGGCTATTATGAAAGGAATGGCGGTGGATGCCAAAAAGAGATATTCTTCTATGCAGGAATTATGTGATGTTCTGTATGAAAAAAAGAGTCCTTGGACTAAATGGATGCGTAGATAATTATTTCAAACCAAGGCGATTTCCCATTGCCGTCACATAGAAACAATGTTATACTATTTATAATCTTGCAATTATGCCACGGAGGGAGGAGTAACAGACAGCGGCAACAAGGGAAAATACAAGTTTAGAGATTCCGGGAAATGAAATTTTATTAGGGAGGAAATGAAATGAATAGAAGATTAACAAAAGTATTTATTGGTGCGTTAAGTTTTGCAGCAGCACTTTCAACAGCAGTTGTATTTAACGCAAGTGATGCTCAAGCGAAAAAAGCCAGTGTAAAGAAAGTGACAGCATCCGCACCATCAGGAAAAAATGTATATGTGGCAAAAGGTAAAAAGGTTAAAATTACAACGACTGTAAAGGTAAAACCGAATAAGAAAGCAAATAAAAAGGTGACTTATAAATCGGCAAACAAAAAGATTGCTACGGTATCAGCCAAAGGTGTTGTAAAGGGTGTAAAAGCGGGAAAAACAAAAATCACGATTACATCAAAGAAGAACAAGAAAAAGAAAACCGTATTAAAAGTTTGTGTAAAAAAAGCGGCTGTTAAAAAGGTGAGCATTAACAGCAAGAATTTTGTTTTGTCGGCGGGCGGAACAAAAAAACTGACAGCAAAAGTAACACCTAAGAAAAATGTTTACAAGAAAGTTGTTTGGACAAGTTCCAACAAAAAAGTGGCTGCTGTGACATCAAAAGGCGTTGTTAAAGGACTTCGGGAAGGTTCTGCAAAAATTACGGCATCGGCAGTTGACGGAAGTAAGAAAAAGGCTAGTGTTACCGTTAAAGTCGGTGCTGGAATTGCGAGTGTTTCAGCAGTGAGAAAAAATGTGATTCGTGTTATTCTGACTGGGAAAAAAGCATTATCCGCAGCTAATTTTCAGGTTCAGACCCGTTCCGGTGTTTCGTCTACGAAATATTTAACCAAGCATGTGGAAAGCGTGACAACAAATGATCAGAAGATTTATGATATTACATTAAAAGAGCAGGTATATGCGACAGATTATTTGAAAGTGACAATTTCTGCTCTGGCAACGAATAAATCGGTTGAAATCTATATTGACAATATTTCAGGATATGGAGATGCAGGAAATACAGAGGTTTATTATGTCGAATTCAATAAAGACAGAAAAGACCGCTACAGCGACAATTTTGAAATTGGCAATTCCAATGCCGTAGGGGCGATTACGTATACTTCTCTGACAGGACTTCCATCAGGCTTGCAAGCATATTTTAGTGAGGATAAGACAGAGGTTTTAGTACGAGGTAAATTTGCTAATATCGAGCGTGGAACGACGGCTGTTTTGAGTGGATATGATGAAAAGGGAACCGTATTTACAAAGAAAATTATCTTTGTTGTAGGTTCTGATACTCAGATTGTTACTGTAACGGAGCCTGTTTCAACGGAAGTGGCATATCGTCCGAATGACCCAAAAACAATGCAAGATGAAGAAAGTGGTTTTAATATTTATTCTTCGAATATCCGCGAAAAAGTACATGCAGCAGGAGGAAGCGGAGACTACTCATATGACGTGACATATAACGGAAAAAGCTTGTCTGAACTGCGTTATGACAAAGACTACAATCTGGTTGCAATTAATCCGGGAACCTACAGATTTGATGTGACGGTGACGGATGATAATAATGAATCTTTGAAAGTAAATGATGCAGTTACCTTTAATTTTGTTGCCGGTGTTACCATATCCGGTAAGGTTGTAGATGCGGCAGGTCAGCCTGTTAAATACGGTTATGTGACCGGTTTTACCAAAACAGATGAATATGGAAGATATGGTTCATTTTATGTAAGGACAGAAAAAGACGGAACATATGTAGCCAGAACATTGCCGGGTGACTATTATACCTATGCCGGAGATAAATATTACGGTGGTAATGCCTATGATTATTCGGTTGGAAATATGTTCTATGCAAATGCAGTGAAAAACTTTAAACTTCCGGTATATAAGGTGAATATTGCAACCAATATTGCCGGAGCAGCCGGATATTCTGTATCGCATCTGGATGTGATTAGTTCCTATGGAGTAAAATACCGCGTTTTTGATTATAATGACAGTTACGATGCAGATCATTCCATGTTTGTATATCTGCCGGCTGGAAGTTATGAAGTAGTAACATATGATTATGATTCCAGTGATAATGACATTACCGCTTATGGAAAAGTTGAGGAAAGTACCGAAGGAACATTTAAAGAGTATCGTCTTTTGAATTCTTTGGGAGATTACAAAGTATCCGGAAACTTTACTGTAAATGGAAACAGCACCGTTGTATTGAATGCAGAAAAGAAAGCGGAGCAAGAGGGGTAATGAAGAAGAGGTAATGAAAAAAAGGTAGTTTGAAATTTCCCGGAATCTCTAAGCTTGTATGGAAAATTCAAGCAAAAAATAATAGGAGGAATGCAGTATGCAGAAAAAAAGAATTTTGTGCACATCGGTGGCACTGCTTGCGGCGATTTCATTGATTATGCCAAATCAGGGATATGCAAAAGCGAAAAAGCCGGTACTAAGTAAAAAGAAACTTACAATGAGCGTGGGCGAAAGTAAGACACTGAAAGTGAAGAACACGAAGAAAAAGGTAAAATGGTCTTCCGGTAAAAAAAGTGTTGCAAGCGTTTCCAAAAAAGGCAGGGTAAAAGCAAAGAAAAAAGGAACGGCAGTTATTACGGCAAAGGTTGCTAAGACTAAATTAAAATGCAGGGTTACGGTTAAAGCAAAGGCGTCAAAGAAGAATACGGTGCAGAATACGAAACCGAGTAATCCATCAAACAATACACCAAACCAGAATTTGCAGGATCAAACGAAAAGCATGTCGATTACATCGTTTCGGATTTTGAATTCAACGATGGTAGAAGTTGTATTAAGTGAAGCTCAACAGCTTCCGGCTTCTGCATTTACGGTTATGATGAAAGAATATTCTTCCGGAAAATATAATCATAAATGTGCGGTTACTAAGATTTCTACATCCGACCAGAAAGTGTATACGCTGACCATTGATAATGAAGATTATATTAGAAAAGGCTTTACTGTAAAGATTTCTGTTATGACAATGACCGGAGAATTGTCAAAAGAAGCGGTTTATACGGGGATAAGTTCAGGCAGTTATATACCGGAAACCATCTATACATATGAAGTGGGAGATAAGGTGTCTGAGTATTGTTATCTTGAAACGGAAACAGCAGGATACCTCAATGTAAAATCGGTTCAGGTTCCGGATGGTATTACTTATCATTATGAGAAAAGTGAAGTCGATGGATACTGTCTTAATTTTTCCGGACAGCCAACGAAGGCAGGCATATATCCATATCAGATTCACTATGAGGATGAACTGGGATGTCAGTATACATATAAAACAACATGGATAATCGGAGACAATAATACACTCGTGGCAAGTATGGGGGATTCTTATCTTTTATATACAAAAGGAAATGTGTATCAGGCATCAAACCCGATTGAAGTTGCGGGAGGAAGCGGAAGTTATACATTTGAAATTGCAGATAACTCGGATCCGGGTGCATACATTGATGAGGATTATTATTCAGATGATACTGATGAGGCTGCTAGAATTGGATTTCGCAATAGTACGCCAGGGAATAAAACCGTGTATGTAAAAGTGACGGATACAAAAGATACGGCGAAGACGGTTGTTGTTAAATGGCAGATTCATGTGAAAAATACGTTCCGGATTATATGTAATGTTTTAGATTCCGCAGGAGGGACATATAAACAGGCGCGCATCCAGGTCTTTGGCATCTTCGCCATCAATAGTGACTGTC
>ENA-OPVU01001663-OPVU01001663.1-human-gut-metagenome-genome-assembly--contig:-NODE-1663-length-10698-cov-1.802405_pt1 | contig 10698 bp, 6 predicted proteins | sample MGYA00241497_ERZ501986 | MGnify/ENA primary metagenome ERZ501986 (study PRJEB25962, sample SAMEA2042995) | human gut metagenome | biome: human gut; feature: human-associated habitat; material: faeces...
GGGCGATGGAGGTGCGGGGTGTAGCACTCACTTCTGTATCGATACCGTAGCGAGTGAGCCGGTTGGCATAGTAGCCCGGGTGAGCTTCTTCCAAAGCGTATTCACTACCGTATTGCTTGTAATCGACATTGAGTTCTCCGCTTGTCGGCATTAATAGGAGGGAGCCTAATTCGGGGCAGCCCACGCCGCTAAGGTTTACATGAGAAAATCCGGTAAAAAATGTGTTGTGGTATTCGTAGGGGGTGGACCACCAGCGCGCATCTTTGTCATATACGTTTTTGTCGGAACCCATTACATTGAATGGTGTGACCGACATAAGGCCGTTAGGACAGATTGCACCCGGATTCGTCGTTCCGAAGTTCGTTGTTCCGATGAAAGGGTTTACATAAGCGACAGGCTCGTCTGCCGATAGTGTGGCGGACGAGACTGTCATTATGATTCCCGCAACGATGAGATTGCGAATGTTCATAAAAAAATCAGATTGTTGAGTTCTTTTTGGTAAATTCGATGATTTCCGAAATATATCCGAATGCCATTCCCACGACTGTGTCGGCCGCGCCGTAATAGACCGCTACTCGATCTTCGTTGTGAAGGGCTGCACAAGGGAATATAACGTTGGGTACGTCGCCTTGCATCTCATAGGGCATTGCCGGGGCAAGGAGATAGGGTTGTGTACGATAAAGCACTTTGGAGGGGTCTTCACGGTCGAGAATTGCCGCTCCCATAGAGTAACGGAATCCGTTACAAGTGGTAATGACACCGTGGTAGAACATGAGCCAGCCTTCGTCGGTGAGGATAGGGATAGGGCCAGCACCTACTTTGGTACATTGCCAAGCGCTCACGGGGAAAGGTGTGGGAGAGAGTACGTGCCGATGTTCGCCCCAAAACTTCATGTCGGGGCTGTAACTGATATAAATATCGCCGAACGGAGTGTGTCCGCTGTCACTCGGGCGGCTCAACAAGGCGTATTTCCCGTTGATCTTTTGCGGAAACAGTACTCCATTGCGATTAAAAGGCAGAAGGGCGTTTTCACATTGGAAAAACTCTTTGAAATCGAATGTGTAGCCTACACCGATGGTCGGACCGTAGTAGCCGTTACACCATGTGATCCAGTAACGGTCTTCGATCCAAGTGACACGGGGATCATACTTGTATTCAGATTCTATCATATCGGTATTTCCTGCTTTGAATTTAATGGGATCATGTTCGATGTCCCAATGAATACCGTCTTTGCTGAATCCTGCAAAGATATTCATTTGCACGGCTTTGTTATCGCAACGGAACACTCCGGCGAACCCGTCTTCAAAAGGTACTACGGCACTGTTGAAGATGCTGTTGGAAGAGGGGATATGGTAGCGGTCGATTACTGGATTTTTCGAATAACGCCACATGACGTCCGCACATCCTGCCGGACGGTCTTCCCAGGGCATAACCATTTTTTTTGTCATATCGTTTTTTCTTTTTTAATGTATATGTGTTTAATGTTTAATCGCGATTGAACGTAGATCTATTTTTTGTCATCGATTACTTTCTTTCTTCGAATCATCGTAGGTGAATGGAATGAAGTAGGTGATTAGTAACGATGGTATTGTAGCCAACAATACATAGATAAAGAATCTTTCATAGCCTAGCCAATCACTGAAAAATCCACTCATCATACCTGGAAGCATGACACCGAGGTTCATAATACCCGAAGCGAAAGCGTAGTGTGACATTTGGTGTTTGCCCGGCGCTATCTGTTGCATCATGAAGAGTGTGAGACCCACGAATCCGAATCCATAACCAAAATATTCGATAACGATACCGGTTCCTATCAGATAGAGATTTTCGGGCTGGAATATGGCTAATAATGTGTAGGCTACGAATGGAAAGTTGAATACGCAACAGAGGGTGAAAAGCGTTTTCTTCAATCCTCGACGCGAAACGTAAACTCCTGCTAACAATGATCCTAAAACAAACGCAGCTGAACCGAACACTCCATTCAATGTGCCGATTTCGGTAAGAGAAAGTCCCAATCCGCCGATATCGCGTGAAGAACGCAGAAATAGCGGAGCGATTTTCATGATAAATCCTTCGGCAAAGCGGTAGAGTATGATGAAACAGATATAGTAAAAGATGTGTTTCTTGGTAAAGAAGTTTTTAATGACCTCCCATAGCTCTTTCGCCACATCGGAACTTGAACGTTTTTCTTGGTTTGGTACTTGTGTGGAAGGAAGTACTTTTGAGTGGTATAGCCCCAATAGCAACAACAGTGCCGAAATGATGATAAAAATAATCATCCACGCTTCTTTATAGGCGGGCATATTCGCTTGAATAGAGGCTCCTTCGGATGCGCCGAAATGTTCAGCTAGCATTCCCGCTGCTGCTACCAATCCACCGTTGGCTACTAATTTCGCGATGTTGTAGAAAGCTCCTTGTACACCGATGTATTTTGCCTGATCTTCGGGCGATAGTTCGGCCATATAGACGCCGTCACAAGCTATGTCGTGCGTGGCTCCACTCAAAGCGATGACGGCCATCGTGGAGATACTGATAGCGAAAAAATAGTCGAAGTTCAATGAGAGAGCTACTATACCGAATAATAATCCACTCAGTAACTGGGTGACGATAACGAAAAATTTTTTCGTACGATACATTTCTAAAAAAGGACTCCAAAGGAACTTTAATGTCCACGGTAACATGATGACAGAAGTCCAAAAGGCAATTTGGGTATTCCTAAGTCCTTGAACATGAATGTGGAAACGAGATTTACCGCTATAAAAGGAAGCCCCATGGCAAAATATGCCGAGGGGACCCATGCAATAGGATTTATCGATTTTTCTTTACTAACCTTCTTCATTTTCCCGAATTGTGTCTTTTTCTGTTCTATAAATGGGATATCGATTATTTGATTCTGATTTCATCGGTGAATAGCCACCCTCCGGCAATGCCGTTCGATAATGCCTTGTAGCGGATATAGCGGGCTTTTGCATTACCTTCCCAACCGAATTCTTTGAATTGAAGCGTTTCGATGTCGGGTGAAATGTCATTGTCGACAGTCGCGAGGGTATCGTAATGTTCTCCATCGACGGAGCTCGATATGATAACTTGTTTGGGTAACCATACATAGGGACCTTTAAGCTGTATGAATTCGGCACGGACTTGTTTGATGTCGGTTTCTTTACCGAGATCAATCGTTACATCAAAATCGCAATCGATAAAGCCTTGCCAACGGTCGTCGTTGTACATCCAACCACCCCGGACACCATCGACCAATGTTTTCTCTCCCTGAGCTGCGTAATGATTGCTATAAGGATTGGCATAGGTTACTTTTTTCCCGATAGCCAGATGGTTTACCTTTTGGTATGATTCGGGTTTATCGCCTATTTCTTTTTCGAGTGGGAAAGGATTATAACCCTGTTCTCGAAGTATATTTACCGCTTGAAGGGCTCGGGTGTGGAAATTATCCCACTTTTTGACCTCGGAAGGTGACCACCCGATTTCGGCAAGTGCCAATATCCGAGGATATATCATGTATTCGTAGTGCTCAGGTGTGGGTATGTGCTCGGTCCATACATTTCCTTGTACACCTAGAATCAGCTCGGCTTCTTTCGTGGAAAGCGAATCGGGGACCGGTTCGAAAGAGTAGACTTTTTCCAAAGTAAGATACCCGCCAATGGCCATCGGTTGAGTGTTGGGGGCATCTTGAAATGCATCGAGGTAGCAGTATTTACCGGGTGTCATGATGGCTTGGTTTCCGGCTTTTACAGCTTTGATGCCACCTTCTTCTCCTCTCCATGACATGACTGTGGCCGTAGGAGATAGCCCGCCTTCTATGATTTCGTCCCACCCGATGATTTTACGACCGTGATCGTTTAAGAACTTTTCAATGCGGTGTATCATGTAACTTTGCAATTCGTCTACCGAATTTAAGTGCTCGTCGGCCATGCGCTTCTGACAACGGGGGCATGTCTTCCAACTACTTTTGCTTGCTTCGTCACCTCCGATGTGAATGTATTCAGAGGGGAAAAGGTCGATTACTTCGAGTAAGACGTTTTCGAGGAATTCGAAAGTTTTTTCGGTTCCTATGCAAAAGTCGGCATTGACATAGGGTTTACCGGAACAAGATAACTCTGGGTAAGTAGCCAATACTTCTTCGGAGTGTCCCGGCATTTCGATTTCGGGAACGATAGTTATTTGTCGCTTGGCTGCATAGTCTATTATTTCTTTGATTTCTTCTTGTGTATAAAATCCCTCGTGTACTTTTCCATCGTAAATGTTACTGTTCCAGTTCCCTATTTGGGTAGAATCTCGTTTCCCTCCGATTTTGGTCAGTAACGGATATTTTTTTATCTCGATTCGCCACCCTTGATCGTCGGTCAAATACCAATGAAACGTATTCATTTTGAGACGAGCCATTTCGTCCAATAGCTTTTTAACTTCTTCTTTTCCTTTGAAATAACGGCCTTCGTCCAGCATGAGAGCCCGCCAGAGAAATTTAGGGCTATCGGCTATTTCGACGAACGGAATAACAAGCGTATTGTTTTGAGATGTTATTAGTTGTCTGAATGTCTGTAATCCATAGAATAGACCTTTTGTATCGGAGGCCGTAATTTTTGTTCCATAGTCGTTGGATACGAGCCGATAGCCTTCTAGGCCGATTGTATCGGGTTTTATGTCGAACGTTAAATCGGCTATCCATTTAAAATTAGTAAACTTACATTTGACACCGGTATCGGACAAGAGGTCTTCGATATAATCTTTGTCCAGTCCGCTTTCGGGAGATAGGTAAATCGATAAGTTTTTCCCTATTGGCCTATATTGAGTTCCGATGGCGATTTGGTTGGGGTAGGGGATTATGTGGACTGTTCCTGTAAAGGGCTGTTGTCGGCAAGACGAGAATAATAAAATGATAATCAGTAGATTGAAATTTGATAAATTTTTCATGGTACTATTGTTTTTTATTTATACGGATAATTTTTTGAACGTACGTAATCGGTTATTTTCTTTTTTGAATCGAGAACAAAAATATATTTATCTTTGTACTCTTAAAAAAGGATTGTTTATGTTGCGGTTACATACACTTTTTGTTTTTCTCTTTTTTATATTTATTTCGGCTTATGGAGCTCAAACGTATTCTGTAAAAGGAGTGGTGACGTCTCGTGCAACGGGTGAGGGATTGCCCTTTGTCAGTATGGGTATTTGGAATACTCCGATGGGGACGATGACCGATTCTTTGGGTAATTATTTCATTGGAAATTTATCTCCGGGAATGTACCGCATACAGGTTTCTTCTGTCGGATATAAAACTTATGTCTCTCCTGAGTTTCGTATATCGTCTTATGATTATACGCTCGATATAGCGTTGGAAGAATCGCAGGTGGCTTTAAGCGAGGTAAGTGTTGTGGCCGCTCCGTTTAGAAGTTCGATAGAGAGCCCTATCGCTATGAGGGTTATCGGTGTGCAGGAGATAGAAAAAAGTCCGGGCGCAAACCGGGATATTTCGAAAGTCGTAAATTCTTTTCCCGGTGTGGCTTCGGCTGTGGGAAACGGGTACAGGAATGATTTGATGATAAGGGGTGGAGGTCCTTCGGAAAATAAGTTTTTCTTAGACGGGGTAGAGATACCTAATATCAACCATTTCAGCACACAAGGTGCATCGGGGGGACCGGTTGGGATTATCGATGCCGATCTTATCCGTGAGGTCAATTTCTATACGGGGGCTTTTCCTGTAAGTCGAGGAAATGCTTTAAGTTCTGTATTCGATTTTAAACTTCTCGACGGTACTCCCGATAAATATACTTTTAAAGGAACCGTTGGAGCTTCGGAGGTGGCTTTGACTTCGAAAGGACATATTGGGAATAAGACGACTTATATCGTTTCAGTAAGGCAGTCTTATTTGCAACTACTGTTTTCCTTGCTCGATATGCCGTTTTTGCCCCGTTATACCGATGCTCAGTTCAAGGTAAAGACCCGTTTTTCACAGGAACATGAGCTTATGGTCTTGGGATTGGGCGCGATAGACGATATGAAGTTAAACACGGAAACGGATCCCGAAGATGAATCGAAACAATATCTGTTGAACTATTTGCCTACCATTAAACAGAATACCTATACTCTGGGTGCAGTCTATAAGCATTATTCGGGCAATCATACACAGACGGTCGTGTTGAGCCGTAGTTTTATGAATAACAGTAATATTAAGTATAGGGATAATGATGAATCTTCTACCGATAATCTGACTTTGAGGCTTAAATCGGACGAGATTGAAAATCATTTGAGGTTCGAGAACAGGTCATTGGTGGGGCTGTTTGATTTGACCGCTGGATTTAATGTCGATTATGCCGTTTATAGGAATAATACGTTTCAACGTGCATTTACCGATATCCCTAAGGAAATAAGATATAAAACGGATTTGGGTTTGTTCAAATGGGGTATCTTCGCAACTTCTGGATATAAGTCGGCCGACGATCGTTTTTCGGCTTCATTTGGATTTCGTCTCGATGCTTGTAATTATTCTTCTTTGACGGATAATCCTTTCAAGCAATTTTCTCCCCGGTTGTCGCTTTCGTATAATTTGATAGGGAATTTCTTTTTGAATGGTAGCATAGGTCGGTTTTATCAGCTACCGGCATATACGACAATGGGGTATCAAGAGGATAATGTTTTGATAAATAAATCGAGATTGAAATATATTTGTTCCGACCAAGCTGTCGTTGGAGTGGAGTATTATATCAACAAGTGGGCACGTTTGACGGTTGAAGGGTTTTATAAAAAATATACTCATTCACCGTTGTCTCTAAGGGATAGTATTCCATTGGCCTGTAAGGGGACGGACTACGGTGTGTCGGGGAATGAGGCGGCAAGCTCGACTGCGCGAGGCAGAGCCTATGGTTTGGAAGTGATGCTCCGTTGGTTTGGTATGGGACGGTTTACGGCATTGGCTTCTTATACATGGTATCGTAGTCAGTTCGAGGATCCGGCAACCGAGATTTATATACCGTCGGCATGGGATTATCGTCATCTTTTTACTTTGTCCGGGACGTATAAGTTACCTAAAAACTGGGATATAGGATTGAAATTCAGGTTGATGGGAGGGGCTCCATATACTCCTTATGATGAGTATACTTCGTCTCTTGTTCCGGCGTGGGATGCCACGGCTAGACCTTATTATGATTATGACCGGTATAATACAGGACGTTTGAAAACTTTCTATGAGGCTGATATCAGAGTGGATAAGTCGTTTTATTTCAAAGGTGTGATGTTGGGATTTTATGTAGATTTACAGAATGTGCTGAATTTTAAATACGATAATCCTCCGGTATTGATAAGCACGGGCGAAAAATATGTGGATAATGACGGGACAGAACGGTATCGCATGAAATACATCGCCCAACAAAGCGGAGTGATTCTGCCGACATTGGGAATTACCGTGGAGTTTTAAGAAACTGTTTTAATTTTTGTAGATAGATATTTTGTGCGATGATCTTAATCTGGCATAAAAAACTCAATGCGGCTTCGAAGTTATTTTTTCACTTGTTTCGATCTGCGGTTCTTATAGATTATGTCTGAAATTTTTTCATCGAATGATGTTCCGGTATGTTGCATGAAACGAACATGTATCGGAAGAAAATAGAGCGCTTTTTTTATTGCGTCATCGAATGGGACCGATCGTAGTCTCGCTGCATCTTTTTCTGTGGTGATGATGTATTTTTTCTCTCCTTTCAAGGCCAAAAACCGTGTCGTTATATCGTTCAGATCGTTCGAAGTAAAGTTATGATGATCGGGATAAAGTAGCTTTTCTCGCAGGTCGTGAAAATGAGAGATGTATTGCAGCATGGGAGCCGGGTTGGCGATTCCGGTTACTACCATCAATCCGTCTTTTCTCGATATATCTTTTAGCGATATTTCTCCTATGGCAGTATCGGGGAATACTGCTTGCAGATGACCGTAAGAAAGAGTGGAGAAATATAGATTTTGGTAGGGAAACAGGTGTAACCAACGAGATATAATATTATATTCAATAGGTTTCATATCTATTGGACACTTGGTTACGATGACCATATTGGCTCTCGACAATTCGTGTCGAGATTCACGTAATCGTCCCGCCGGTAATAGTTTGTCGAGGTGTAAAGCTCTATTGTAGTCGGTCAGTACTATCGAGGACAACGGCGTAACATAGCGATGTTGGAAAGCATCGTCGAGTAGAATCACATCGATGTCGGGTATTTGTTTTTTTAATTGTTTGATACCTCGACGGCGATTGGCATCTACCGCGACGGTTATATTGGGGTATTTTCTTTTTATCTGGTAAGGTTCGTCTCCTATTTCACGGGCGGTAGACTTGTCATCGGCCAATATGAATCCTCTACTTTTCCGTTTGTATCCTCTGCTGAGTACGGCAATATGATATTTATGACCGAGTAATTCGATCAAGTATTCGATGTGAGGCGTTTTGCCTGTCCCTCCTACGGCAAGGTTGCCTACTGATATGACGGGTATGTCAAACTCTTCGGCCGGGAGAATGCCCCAGTCGAAGAGTTTGTTTCTAATCTCTACTCCGAGTCCATATAGCCAACTGATCGGAATGAGCCAATGGTTTATCTTAACCGATTTTCCGTACATAAGACTTAGTAGAGCTCAATGTCTTCCATACGGTATTGTACGGGATCTATATTTTGACATTGCTCCAACGCTTTGAAATATTTATAATTTTCACCTAAATAAGAAGCGGCTATTTTTGAGCGAACATTCATTCCCAGCTCGTCCATTAATTGTTCCATAGCCGTTTTTTGTTTTGGATAAGCACTTGTTTTATATTTGTCGAGTTTGGCTTTTTGAGCAACCCATTCGATAGCGGCATCCAAATCTCCCAATTCATCGACCAGACCTATTTCGAGGGCTGTTGCACCGTCCCATACACGACCTTCGGCGATTTTTTTGATCGCCTCGATACTCATGCCACGGCCTTCGGCGCAACGAGTGGTGAATAATTCGTAGCCTCGTTCTATGTATTGTTGCATTTGCCGATGTTCATCGGTTGTCATAGCCCGGCTTACCGAGGGGAAATTACCATATTTATTGGTTTGTACGCCGTCGAATGTAAGGCCTAATTTCCCAGTCAATAAACCTTTATAGTTAGGGATTAGGCCATAAATGCCGATCGAGCCTGTCAATGTAGTGGGATTTGCAAAGATACGGTCGGCATTGCAAGAGATGTAATATCCACCCGATGCAGCGACATCGCCCATCGATACGGCTACTGGTTTTCCGGCAGCTTTAATAGCTTCGATAGCAGCCCATACTTGTTCCGAACCATAAGCACTTCCACCCGGAGAATTAACTCGGAGAACAACTGCTTTTACGTTTTTATCGTTTTGTATTTTGGTTAAATCTTCGACCAGCTTGGCGGTGTTCACTCCGTTGGTTTCACCCATATCGATGCCTCCCTCGGCATAGACGATAGCAATTTCGTCTTTGGCTTTATTTGGGGCTTGCTTGATCGATGCTACTTCGTTGATTGATGCGAAGATTAAATCATCGTCTTTATCTATTCCCACTTTGGCTTTCAGAAATTCGTTCATTTGAGGACGGTACATTAACGTATCGACCAATCCTTTGGCAATTAATTCTTTGGCATCGACTGTCACCAATAGAGTGTCGGCCAGATTGTTCAGCTGGTCCACCGATATGTCTCGGTCTTGCGAAAGTTGTTCGAGAAGATGATTCCAAATAGGAGTCATGTAGGCCATCGTCTGCTCGCGGTTCGCTTCACTCATTTGCGTGTTGATATAAGGTTCTACCGCCGATTTATATGTTCCTACTTTTAGGACTTGGACTTCGATACCCAATTTATCGTAAAGCCCTTTTACAAACATTATTTGACTTGCCAGCCCTCTGAAATCGATAGCTCCTACCGGATTTAGAACGACACTGTCGGCTACCGCACTCAGTAGATATTCGCGTTGTGTGTAGTCGTCGGCATAAGCATAGATGAATTTATCGCTCTCTTTGAAATCTTTCAGAGCCCGGTGTATGCGGTCGAGAGAGGCAACACCGAGGGAAGAGCCGTTAGCATCGATGTATATGCCGGCAATGTTTGGGTTTGTCTTGGCTGTTTTTATAGCTTTAATGATGTTGTCAAGACCGTCTGTTTTTTGTTGGTTCCCAAACAAAACACTCATGAAATCTTCTTGGCTACGGTCGGTAACGATACCTAAATCCAATTTCATGATAGTGTTTGGTTTCGCTGTGTATTCGGTTTCTGTCGAAACCGCCATTCCGGTTAATGCTGCGATGGACAATAAGGTTAATAATATTCCTGCAATCATTACGCCCAATACGCAGGCGAATGTCGTGGTGAAAAATTTTTTCATTGTTCCTTGTTTTTATTTATTGTTTGTTTCATTCTATTTTTACAAAGATAGATTTTTTGTGAATAAAAAGGATTGTAACTGGTTTATCTTTCATTCTTAATATGGTGCAAACATACATATAAAATTTTAATTCAAAAAGAAAATCAATAAATAATTATCGTTTTTCGATAAAATCTATATATTATACTTTACTCTTGGGTATTTATTTTGATTGATATTTATGAATTTTTATTTGTATTGTTTTGATTATTAGTGAAATATATCCTTTTTATTGATTCTTCGATGATTGTTCCGCAGAGTGATATGTGCCACGAGATTGGAGAAAGATAGATTTTTGGGGGCG
>ENA-OPVU01001667-OPVU01001667.1-human-gut-metagenome-genome-assembly--contig:-NODE-1667-length-10682-cov-2.164863_pt1 | contig 10682 bp, 8 predicted proteins | sample MGYA00241497_ERZ501986 | MGnify/ENA primary metagenome ERZ501986 (study PRJEB25962, sample SAMEA2042995) | human gut metagenome | biome: human gut; feature: human-associated habitat; material: faeces...
GTTGTTTAATCTTAGCGAGCAGACCATTTATACTCCTATCGTCGTAAAACGGTCAAATCTCGTTAGGGAACACCCTAAGACCTGCCAAAAAAACAGATAAATTTTATTTTACTAAAACATACTTTAGTAAAATGCATAAGACGTATTGACATCGATTCTTTTGGAGAGTATAATATAGTAAATCGTAATTTACTAAACGGAGGTATGCGTATGTTTATCGGAAGAGAACGAGAGCTTACAGCGTTACAGAATCAATATAATAGCAGTAAATTTGAATTCACTGTAATCTACGGTCGTCGTCGTGTCGGTAAGACCGCAATCATAAATGAATTTGTAAAAGATAAAGATGTAATTTATTTTACGGGCGTCGAGAGCAATGAAAAACAGAATCTCGAAAACTTCAGCCAAAGTATAATGAGTTACAAATCTGATTTGCCGCAAGGCAGTGAATTTACATCTTTTCAGGATGCATTGGAATTCGTTTTCAAATTGGCACAGGAAAAACGAATCGTCCTTGTAATCGACGAGTACCCGTATGTTGCAAAGGCTTCAAAGAGCCTCGCCTCTACCCTGCAGCTTATGATTGATAAGCATAAAGATGCTTCAAAATTATTTTTAATTCTCTGCGGTTCGTCGATGTCCTATATGGAAGACCACGTGCTTGCATACAAGGCTCCGCTTTACGGCAGAAGAACCGCACAGCTTAAAGTCCAGCCTTTTGAATTTATGGAAGCGTGCAAGCATTTTCCAAAATTCGCAGCAGAGGATAAGGCTATTGCTTATGGAATTGTAGGTGGAACTCCACAGTACCTGCTTCAGCTTGACGACGGCTTGTCTATAAAAGAAAACATCAAAAAGATATTTTTAAATCCGTCTTCATTCCTTTTTGAAGAGCCGACAAATCTTCTCAAACAAGAAGTGCGCGAGCCTGCGATTTATAATGCAATAATAACTGCTATCGCAACCGGTGGTACAAAACTTTCGGAAATTTCAAGCAAGGTTGGCGAGGACACAAGTGTTTGCGCAACCTATATCCGCAACCTTATTTCTCTTGGAATTGTGAAGAAAGAAACACCGTACGGCGAAAGCTCCGGCAGAAAAACAATCTACTCAATTGAAGATAATATGTTCCGTTTTTGGTATCGCTTTGTGGCAGAAAACACTTCGGTTATTTCAAGAGGTGCGGACGAGCTTGCTTATAAGAGAATAGAGCCGTATTTGTCCGATTATATGGGAGCTGTTTTTGAGGATATTTCAAAGCAGCATCTTTGGAATGAGCTTCTGAATGATAACTGCCCCGTTAATTTCACCGACATCGGTCGCTGGTGGGGTACAAATAAAAAAACAAGACAGCAGGAAGAAATTGACATTATGGGGGTACAAGACAAAACTACCGCCCTTTTCGGCGAATGTAAATGGACGAATGAAAAAGTTGACCTTGCTGTTCTTGAAAAGCTCATCGAACGAAGTGAGTTATTCAATTACAAGAATAAGCACTTCTATCTATTTGCTAAATCAGGATTTACTAAAGGTTGTATTAGAAAAGCGGAAGAAATGGGTAAGGCTTGTTGAATATAGTGAAATGTTAAAAGAGGTAAAATAAAATGGCTGACATAAAGTTATTTAATATAAATAAAACCGTAAAAGAATATCAAAGCGGAACAGTCACGCTCGAAAAAGAATTGCAGACTGTAATTGAAAACAATATGAATACTTTTTTCGGAGTCACCTTCCTTGCTTCTGAATATCGTACCACCGATGGCGGACGAATGGACAGTATCGGTATTGACGAAAATCATTGTCCAGTAATCTTTGAATATAAACGTTCAATGAAAGAAAATGTCATTAACCAAGGGCTGTTTTACTTGAACTGGCTGCTTGACCATAAAGATAGTTTTAAAGTTCTTGTTATTGAGAAACTCGGCTTAAAAGCTGCTGATGATATTGATTGGACTATGCCTCGTGTTGTGTGTATTGCAGGAGATTTTACTAAATATGATGAGTCCGCAATCAAGCAGATGAACCGTAACATCAGCCTTATTCGTTATAAGAAGTTTGGCGATGACCTCTTAATGTTTGAACAAATCAATGAAAATATCGCTGCTGCGATTTCTGAAGATACTTCTGTTAGTAAACCAAAATCTTCCGATAAAACTTTTGAAGAACAAATTAATGGTGCTGACAAAGAGATTAAGGTTCTTTATCAGAATTTGTCCAACTACATTTTAAGTCTTGGCGATGACATCAGCGAAACACACCTAAGCTTGTTTTACCAATGAGTCTTATGGACTATGAAGATGATTGGAAAATATGAGGTGATAATTGTATGAAGATAGGACGCAATGAGTCTTGTCCTTGTGGCAGCGGAAAGAAATATAAAAAGTGTTGTTTGGATAAATCTGATGAACAGCGTTTGGCTGAGGCTGTTTTGCGTTCTTCCGAGAATTTGAAAAACGAAGCACATATTAAGCAATGTCTACATCCAAACAAAGATGAGTGCGATGAAAAAATCATAAAAGCACACGCGATTCAAAACAATCGAATCCTTAATAAAATTTCTGAAAATGGTATGATTATATCTATGGATGGAGTGCAACATCTCATATTTCAGACGGCAGAAACAAAGGGACGTAAAATTGCAACGGTTTTTACAGGCTTTTGCAAATATCACGATAAGATACTTTTTCAAGAAATTGAAGACAAACCATTTACTTGCACATCTAAGCAATTGTTTTTGTTGACATATCGAACGATGGCTTGGCATTATCATAAAAAACAGGAACAGATAAATGCTACTTGTATTCATTATGAAAAACTTCGTGAAGAAGGTTATGATTTAGCAAAATCGAATGATTTTTTAGATTACTTAACAATGCTTTCTATCGGTAATTCGGATAATGATGCAGAGAAAAAGCAATTTGATGAGTACTTATTGGAAGAAAAATTTGACGTAATATCCTCTGTTATTTGGGAAATTCCTTATGAAGTAAGTTTCGCTGTTTCAATGATGACGGAACTTGAACACGATATTAAAGGAAATAAGCTAAATGATATGATGAGTGATGAGCCAACCGCCAAAATATATCTTAATATTTTCCCTACTGAAGGGAAATCTCTTTGCATTTGGAGTTGGCTGGAAGACAACAACAAATGCTATAAAGAATTTGGTAATCAATTTGAACAGTTAAACATAGTAGACCGAGAAAACTATTTCAATAACAATCTACCAAGATGGACTGATTCTATTGTGATTTCTCCACGCTTATGGGATTACTGGCAACAACCAATTCAGGAAGCGTTTATTACACACGCAAATTTTGATGTTCTCTATAGGCAGATGGAACAAGAGACCAACGATTATGCCTATAAATATATGGATACTCCGTGGAATTTATTTGACAACTTAGCAGAACAATGATTGAAATTTTTGCGAGTAAATAACGGCTTTAGTACAGCGAGGTGCCAAATGGCGACACCTCGCTGTGAATTTGAAAATAGCTATTGAAATTCAGAATTAAATGATGTAGACTTGTAGCATCAAATGAATATTTACGATTTCTAATCGAGCAAGCGGAGATAGTTTTTTAAAACTAAGCTACCAAGCGCCGTACGAAACCGGATATACAAAGGGATTGTTGTACCCTCTTGTGTATCTGCTTTCTGCGGTGCTTTTTTGTTGCTCAATTTTGTTTCGTACAGTGTTAGGTCTTTTCCTGTTTGTTCGGGAAAGGATCTTTTTATGTTTTATACACTTTATCAAGAGTAAATTGCAAGGTATCCCTAATTGCATTTTATTTTCACCAAACGGAAAAGAAGTTTTAGGATATATATTGCAAGCAGTCCATTGAACACGGATACGAATAAAAGACGGAAAGGAGGTCAGAAAGTGCCTAAAATCAGGGATTTTGATAGAGTTACAGCCCTCTATGAAAGGCTGTCCAAGGATGATGAGCAGCAGGGCGAATCGAACTCGATACTGAATCAAAAGAGATTTCTCGAAGATTTTGCTCGCAAAAGCGGTATGACAAACATCAAGCATTTTACCGATGACGGTTACACAGGGCGTAACTTCAACCGTCCCGGATTTCAGGCAATGCTTGCAGAAGCCGAAGCCGGAAAAATCGGCACGATTATCGTCAAGGATATGAGCCGTTTCGGCAGAAACTATCTTGAAGTTGGCTTTTATACCGAGATTCTGTTCCCCAAGAAGCAGATACGCTTTATCGCAATCAATAACAGCGTGGACAGCGACAAACCGCAGGATAACGACTTTACCCCGTTCCTCAACATAATGAACGAGTGGTATGCCAAGGACACCAGCAACAAGATAAAGTCCATCTTCCTGTCCCGTATGAGCGATGGAAAACGCTGCTCCGGCAGCATTCCCTACGGCTACAATCGACTGCCCGAAGATAAGCAGACCTTAGTGGTCGATCCTGTTGCTTCTCAGGTGGTAAAACACATCTTTGAGCTTGCGGCAGAGGGCTTGACGCCTCCGGCAATCGCAAGACAGCTTAGTAGTTTGTGCAATCGTAATAGAGGATACGATTATTTCTTGGATAAAGGAAATTAGAATTCTTGTAAAGTTCACTTTGAATAAAATCCGATTCTTCTGCAATCACAGAAAGAGAGCGGTAAACATCCTGCAGACTGTATTTAGGTGGCTCTAACAGTGTTTGACAATAGTCATAGCTAGCCAGCTTGCTAGAAGGCGATAGGATTCGTGCATAAACTAAATCAGTCAGGATTGCTTGTAGATTATATTTATATTTGTGGCGTTCTTTGATTGTTCTACAAATCTTATCTATACGAAGTTGTGTACAAAGTTCTTGTAAAAAGAGATACCCAACATTGAAAGAACGGCGTTCATTCATCGGAATGCAAGCAGCTTTTGAAAACTCTACAGAAATCTTTCCAGTAGCTTCTTTATAGAGCTTTGTTTCTTTATCAGCCTGCTCTCTTGCCCATGCCATCATCTTATCTCTGTCACCATCGAATTGTTCTAAAAGTGTGTTATATTTTCCAAGTTTTTTATAAATACGAGATGAGGACTTACCATTTTCCTTGCGAAAAGAATGATAAATATACACATCTTTATTGTTTTCACTACCTGTAAGTGCAATATACATGATTAGAAAAAACTCCTTTTCTTTTATTATAACACACTATTACAAACAAGTACATATAAAAACGGAAAATTTGACATAAAAAAAGCAGGTTTTATAAGGCCTGCAAGGTATTTTTCTAATATTCAACTGTCAAACTCCCGTCTGCTCTGCATTCTCCCTGAGTTCCTGCTGTTCCACTCATAAGTCATCCCTCCGGTCATTCAAGATTCACTGTGGTTTATTTTAACATTTTCACGGCATTTCTACAATGATGATTGTAAATGATGATGCAAATGATGGTTCATCAATTCTTTCACTTTCCATATACATATGCTATAATAAATCTGTATGTGTCCATCCGCTGTATTTTTATTCATGATATACCGGATGGATCTGAAATTTACCATTATTTCTCAATAAAAGGAGTTATTGATTATGAAAATTATCGTATTAGCCGGAGGTCTCAGCACAGAACGTGATGTATCACTTTCTTCCGCTGCCGGCATCTGCCGTACATTACTTGAAAAAGGACATGATGCGTTCCTTCTCGACGTATTTATGGGACTGGAGCATACACCGGAAAATCTCGAAGATGTCTTTACACTTCCGGATCATGGCCTTGATATCGTCAAAAATATCAGCACAGAAGAACCGGATCTTGCCGCAGTTAAAGCATCCCGCCCGGATCAGTCTGACTGCTTTTTCGGTCCGAACGTCATTGAGCTGTGCCGCCTTGCAGATATTACTTTCCTCGGCCTTCATGGCGGAGAGGGAGAGAATGGAAAGCTTCAGGCTGCATTCGATCTTCTTGGCATTAAGTATACCGGACCGGATTCTCTCGGATGTGCCGTTGCCATGCATAAGGGCGTTGCAAAGCAGATCTTCCTTGAGTCCGGTGTAGACACACCTGGCGGTGGAACTTTATATAAGAACGGATCGGATCTTTCCTACCAGTCTCTTGGACTGACACTCCCGGTCGTTGTAAAGCCATGCTCCGGCGGTTCAAGTATCGGAGTTTATATTGTGAATACCGATGAAGAATATCAGAATGCTCTGGAGCATTCTTTCCACTATGAAGATGAGATTGTGGTAGAACCTTATATCAAAGGACGTGAATTCGCATGCGGAATCATTGACGGTAAGGCTCTCCCTCCGATCGAGATCATTCCAAAGACAGGGTTCTTTGATTATGCCAACAAATATCAGGACGGTGCTACCATGGAAGTCTGCCCGGCCGACATCCCGGAAGAGGTTGCAGAGCGGATGAAAGCACTGACTGTAAAAGCATTTAATGCGTTAAAACTCAACGTATACAGCCGTGCCGATTTTCTTCTCGATGCAGAAGGCAGCCTCTACTGCCTGGAAATGAATACACTCCCGGGAATGACTTCTGCCAGCCTGATGCCGAAGGAAGCAAAAGTTGCAGGGATCGAATACAGCGATCTTTGCGAATTAATCATTAAAAAATCAATGGAGGCAAGATACTCATCATGAAAAATATGAGCTTAAAGGAAATAGCTGCTGCCTGTGGCGGCACATACCACGGTGATCCTGCCCTTCTTTCAAAAGAGGCATCCAGCGTCGCTATCGACAGCCGTAAGGTCCAGAAAGATACGCTCTTTGTAGCAATTAAGGGTGCCAGAGTGGATGGCCACAGCTTTATCCCTCAGGTCATGGACCAGGGTGCCATCTGCTCTTTATCTGAACAGGATCTTGGAGATGTAACTTACCCTTATATCCAGGTTGCATCCTGCACAGAGGCTCTCAAGGATCTTGCAGAACATTACCGTCGTTCACTGGACATCAAAGTGGTAGGAATCTCCGGCAGCGTTGGAAAGACCAGTACCAAAGAAATGATCGCATCCGTTCTTTCTGAAAAGTACTGTGTATTAAAGACCGAAGGGAATTTCAACAACGAGATCGGACTTCCTCTGACCGTATTCAATCTCCGCAAGGAGCATGAAGTTGCTGTTCTTGAAATGGGGATCAGTCATTTCGGTGATATGGAACCACTTGCAAAGATTGCACGCCCGGATGTCTGCGTGATCACAAATATCGGATATGCTCATCTCGAAAATCTCGGAACAAGGGATGGTATTTTAAAAGAAAAGACTTCCATGTTCGATTTCATGAATCCTGATGGTACTGTCATTCTCAACGGTGATGATGACAAGCTCCGTGGATATACTTCTAAACGTGGGATTCAGCCGGTTTACTTCGGACTCGACCCGACCTGCCCGTTCCATGCAGAACAGATTCAGAAAATGGGACTGAAAGGAACAGTTGCCACATTCGTGACACCTTCTTCCAGTTTTTCCGCCCACGTTTCCATCCCCGGAGATCACATGATCTCCAATGCACTTGCAGGAGTTGCCGTCGGTTATGCACTTGGAATGAAAGACGAAGAGATCATCCGTGGAATTGAAAAGCTTGTCCCGATCGCAGGACGCAACAATCTGATCGAGGCAGAACATTATACAATCATTGATGACTGTTATAATGCCAATCCGGCTTCTATGAAGTCCTCTCTTGATGTTCTCGCCTTTGCCGATACCCGCACCGTAGCAATCCTCGGTGATATGGGAGAACTTGGAGCAGATGAAAAGAAAATGCATGCCGAAGTGGGAAGTTATGCCGTTAAAAAGGGCATCAGCCTTCTCATCTGCATCGGAACTCTTTCCGCAGAAATGGCGAATGCCGCCCGGACAGCTTCTGAAGCATCTTCTGATTCCGACACCAAAACTCTCGTATATCATTTTGATACAAAAGAAGCTTTTTACCGGCAGATGGATCAGCTTTTAAAAGAGCAGGATACTGTTCTCGTCAAGGCATCTCATTTTATGGAATTTCCTGAAATTGTGAAGAGACTGCAAGTACAATAAATTAAATGCCTGACGTAACATTGCACACTTTGGCAAAAAAATCCGTATGATATGGGAAAAACTCATATCATACGGATTTTTTTCCTGGAATCTGATTCAGGAAATCACGATCTGATTTCTCAGAATCCACTGATCCATATTCTCATATTCTTAAATATTCAGAATCTTTAGATATTCAGAAGATCGCTGAATACTTTCAATGCTCCGTCTGTCTCATGTGCAAGTACACGCTTTGCGAGAACCTTACCAAGCTGAACACCTTCCTGATCGAAGCTGTTTACATTCCATACAAATCCCTGGAACATAACTTTATTCTCAAAGTGTGCAAGAAGTGCACCGAGAGATCCCGGATTTACCTGCTCTCCGATAATGATGCTTGATGGACGTCCGCCTTCGAAATTCTTATTACGGTTCTCATCGGATTTACCACATGCAAATGCAACGATCTGTGCTGCAACGTTTGCACACAGTTTCTGCTGGCTTGTGCTGTCCTGGATCACAACATCGGTTCCGATCTGGTTATTCTTAAATCCAACGAACTGAAGTGGAACAATGTCGGTTCCCTGATGTAATAACTGGTAGAAAGAGTGCTGTCCATTTGTTCCTGGCTCACCAAAGATCACCGGACCTGTCGGATAGCTGACCGGCTCACCGAAGCGGTTTACAGATTTACCGTTTGACTCCATGTCAAGCTGCTGTAAATGCGCAGGGAAACGGTTTAATGCCTGGGAATATGGCAATACTGCAGTGCAAGGATAACCTAAAACGTTTCGCTCATATACACCGATCAGTGCATCAAGCATCTCAGGGTTCTTTAATACATCTTCATTTGCGGAAAGTTTATCTTCGGCTGCTGCACCCTCTAAGAACTGTGCAAATACTTCCGGTCCGAATGCCAGGGATAAAACGGCTCCGCCGACTGCGGAAGTGGAAGAGAAACGTCCTCCGATATAGTCATCCATGAAGAAAGCTGCCAGATAGTCATCGCTCTTTGCAAGCGGGGATGTCTCACTGGTAACTGCGATCATATGTTTCGAAGCATCTAATCCTGCTTTCTTTAATGCGTCTTTTACGAAAGATTCATTTGTTAATGTCTCAAGTGTGGTACCTGATTTGGAAACCAGTACGAAAATAGAGTGTGCCACATCAATGGAATTTAAAACTGCTGCTGCATCATCCGGGTCAACGTTGCTGATGAATTTTGCTTCCATCTTGAATGTGTTGTTTTTCTTTGCCCAGTTTTCTAATGCAAGATACATAGCACGAGGACCAAGATCACTGCCGCCGATACCGATCTGAACAACTGTTGTAAACTTCTCACCTGCTGCGTTTGTGATCTCGCCTGCATGTACTTTGTTTGCAAAATCAGCAATGCGGTTCTGCTGCTCTGCATAAAAAGCACGTTTGTCCACGCCGTCAGCGTTTACTGCATCACCAAGCTGTCCACGTGTCATATGATGAAGTACCAGACGTTTTTCACCGGTATTTACAACTTCACCATTGTAGAGAGCTTTAAATTTTTCTGCAAGCTGTGCCTCTTTTGCAAGTTTTACGAGTGCATCAAGCACATCATCATCAACAGCTTTTGCTGCATAATTGTAAGAAAATCCCTCAGCCATAGGAATGCTGTAATTTTTTACACGCTCTGCACCGTTCTCGCCTGACATTACTTCTGCAAGGTTTACGCGGGAAGCCTTTGAAAGTTCCTTATAGGAATCAAGGGTGTCTAAGTTGTTCCAGGTAATCATAATAAGATTCCTCCTTAAAATTAAATGTTCCCGCTGTTTCAGGATTCGTTTCAATCCCTTTGATGATTACTTCTCCTAATGCACTTTTCATTTTATGGATTGCTTCTTCCCTGCTGTCTCCATGAACGATCAGCTTTGCCAGCATAGAATCATAACAGGGCGGTACCTGATAACCTGTATAAACCGCAGTATCTACACGGATTCCTTCCCCTCCCGGGAAATGCACATCTGTGATCGTGCCTGGTGATGGTCTGAAATTCTTCATCGGATTTTCTGCATTGATCCTGCACTCAATGGCATGTCCGCTGATACGCACTTCTTTCTGCTTCATGCCAAGTTTCTGACCATCTGCAATCCTGATCTGCTCTTTGATCAGATCCACCCCCGTCACCCATTCCGTGACCGGATGCTCCACCTGAATTCTGGTATTCATTTCCATAAAATAAAATGCTCCGCTCTTTTCAAGAAGAAATTCGATCGTACCGGCATTCCTGTAGCCTGCTGCCTTTGCAGCCCGGACAGCTGCCTCTCCCATTTTCTTACGCAGACCGGCACTCAGTGCAACCGATGGAGATTCTTCGATCATTTTCTGATGGTTTCTCTGGATAGAACAGTCACGTTCTCCTAAATGGATTACATTCCCATAGTTGTCTGCAAGAATCTGAAACTCGATGTGCCTCGGATGCTTTACAAAATGTTCAATATACATCGTTTCATCTCCAAAAGCGATCCCGGCTTCTTTCCGTGCTGTCTGAAAACTCTGCTCAAATTCTTCCGGGTTCTGTGCCACACGCATTCCCTTTCCGCCACCACCGAGTGCTGCCTTGATAATAACCGGATAACCGATTTTTTTTGCGATCTTTGCCCCTTCCTTCACATCATAAACTGCCTCTTTACTCCCAGGAATGACCGGGACTCCTGCTTTTATCATGGTATTCCTTGCC
>ENA-OPVU01001670-OPVU01001670.1-human-gut-metagenome-genome-assembly--contig:-NODE-1670-length-10668-cov-4.271648_pt1 | contig 10668 bp, 10 predicted proteins | sample MGYA00241497_ERZ501986 | MGnify/ENA primary metagenome ERZ501986 (study PRJEB25962, sample SAMEA2042995) | human gut metagenome | biome: human gut; feature: human-associated habitat; material: faeces...
TTTTGACAGAACTGCAACTGGAAGAACAGATTCATCAGGCACAGGAGGCTTTTGAGGAAGCCGGAGAGGAACTCCTGGCATCTCAATACCGTCAGATTTACAAGATTGTGGTGGATCTGCTGGACAAACTGGTGGATCTGCTGGGAGAAGAAATACTTTCCGTCCGGGATTATGCAGATGTTCTGGAAGAAGGGTTTGCGTCGGCAAAAGTCGGTGCGATTCCGCCGGGAGCAGACTGTGTGATCCTGGGTGATATTGAACGAACCCGTCTGGAGGGAATCAAGGTGTTGTTTTTCCTGGGCGTCAATGACGGTATGATTCCGAAAAGTACAGCAAACGGCGGTATTTTGTCTCAATATGACCGGGAATTGATCGAAGAGCAGAAACTGCAGTTGTCTCCTACCGCAAGGGAGCAGTCTTTTTTGCAGCGGTTTTACGGGCAGGCTTTGCGGGCTTTTCTGCCGGTGCTGCGGTCTCTGCCTTCCCCTCTTCTGCAGCTTCTGCCTTGGCGGCAGCCGCCTTTTGGGTGGTGCGGGGCTTGCGGGCCGCAGTCTTCTTGGCCGGTGCCTTTTCTGCAGCGGGTGCAGCTTCAGCGGAAGCCTCCACAGCAGGCGCCTCGGCCTTCTTTGCAGCACGCTTTGCGCGCTCCTTCACCTCGGCAATGGTCCACAGCTGGTCATCTGCGCCGGACACCTCCTGCCAGATCTGCAGCACAGTGCCAACCGCAGCGCCCATGCCAACGGTGTCCACGCACTTGCCGCCGGCCCAGGAAGAGCGCAGGCGTACAGTTCCTTCCGGGGTGGGCTGAACGGTCCACATCTGAGAGGTGCCGCCCACATCCTCCCACAGGTGCAGCCAGGTGCCGTTGGCGGTGCCGGTCATCATCAGGTCGATGAGCTTGCCGGATGCGCGGTTGCGGATGCGGTAAACGCCGTCACCCACGCGGATAAAGCTCCACTCCTGCTCAGGCTTATGCTCGTACTTGCCCAGACGGACGGTACCGGCTTCCTTGGTGCCCTCCACGGCCTGAATGACGTTGCCGGTGTGCGCGGCAATGGTGTAAAAGTGATCGGCTTCGATCACGGTCTGTGCAACAGTTTTCATGGTTTGTTCCTCCTATGGATCGCCCGGCTCTGCCTGCGGCTGCCGCTTGTATTTTGTATGCAGCCTGTACAGATGCACAGGCTCTTTTGTTTCCCTTATGGTAAATGATACCACATATCGTGATTTTCTACAAGCAATTCGACCAGCCTTTAGCAAAACAGACAAAAACAGTCAAGCTTTCCGTCCGTTTTTCTCCCGCTCCATGGGCATTTCAGGCACCATTCTGTACCGGTTCGGCTCTCGACTTTTTGCCGCAGCTGCGTTATACTATGGAACGTGCATCCCGTGCACACATTCAAATTATCTGCCGCTCTGCTGCTGGGCGGCTTTTCTTGACCTATTCCTTATGATAAAAGGAGGTTCTTTCATGTCAGCAGACGAGCTCAACATTCAGCAATACAAAAAAATGACCGAGACACCCATTCCAAAGCTGATCCTCGGTCTTGCCGCCCCTACCATTTTAAGTATGCTCATCACCAGCATCTACAACTTGGCCGATACCTTTTTTGTGGGCCAGATCTCCACCAGCGCTTCCGGTGCGGTGGGCATTGTTTCCAGCCTGATGGCCATTATTCAGGCGCTTGGCTTTACACTGGGCCACGGCTCCGGCACCATCATCAGCCGCAGCCTTGGCAGCCGGAACACTGAGGCTGCCACCCGCTTTGCTTCCACCAGCTTTTTTACTGCTCTGGCCGTTGGCGTGGTGCTGGCCGTTGTGGGCCTTGCCACTCTGCCCAGCTTCATGATGCTGCTGGGCAGCACCGAGACCATTCTGCCCCACGCCTGCGCTTATGCACGGCCCATCCTCATTGCAGCCCCGCTTATGATCTCCAGCCTTGTGATGAACAACATCCTGCGCTATGAGGGCAAGGCGAACTTTGCCATGATCGGCCTTGTGACCGGCGGCGTGCTGAACATTGTGCTGGACCCCATCTTTATGTTCGGCTTGGGCCTTGGCACCGCCGGTGCAGGCATTGCTACGGCTCTCAGCCAAAGCATCAGCTTCTGCATCCTGCTGTCCATGTTCCTGCGGGGCAAAACCGTCAGTCAGTTCCGTATTGCTGCCGTCACCCGTGAAGCGCGGGAGTTCGGTATGATCCTGGTGGGCGGCGCGCCCAGCTTTGGCCGTCAGGGCCTGCAGAGCATCGGCGGCATGCTGTTGAACATTGCCGCCCGCAGCTATGGCGATGCCGCTGTGGCCGGCATGAGCATCGTTTCCCGCATTTTCATGTTCATCATCTCGGTAGCCATTGGCGTTGGGCAGGGCCTGCAGCCGGTGGCCGCGTTCAACTACGGTGCGCGCAAATTCCGCCGGGTGCGGCAGGCGGCCATCTTCACCATGGGTGCCGCCTTCTGTATGCTGGTGGTGCTGGTGAGCCTGTGCTGGGTCAACAGCGATGCCCTCATCCGCCTGTTCCGCGACGACCCGGAAGTTACCGCCGTGGCGCTGCCCGCCTTCCACTATCAGTGCCTTGCCATTCTGCTGCAGCCGGTCATTGTGGTGGCAAACATGACCTTCCAGAGCGTGGGCAAAGCCGGACGCGCCACCTTTCTGGCCTGCTGCCGTCAGGGCGTGTTCTTCATTCCGCTCATCCTCATCCTGCCCCGCACACTGGGACTCGTGGGCGTGGAGACCTGCCAGCCCATTGCGGATGCGCTCACCTTTATTGTTTCCCTGCCGTTCCTGCTGGCCTTCCTCAAGCAGCTGGACCGGATGGACGATGCTGAAAAAGCCAAAGCACAGTCCTGAAAGTCTGTCATAAAACTGTAATCAACAGCCGCGTTTTCCTGCAATGGAATGCGCGGCTGTTTCGTATTATAATTGAACTGGAAAACCTTTCCGGCTTTCTTTTAAACTTTGTTCCTTTCCATACTGTAAGGAGTGATCTTTATGAAGCGTAACGTTTGCCGCATAGGCAGCGCTGCTGTATGCGCTGCCCTGTGCCTTGCCCTTGGCTGCAGCTGCAGCGTGCTGCCGCCCGCTTCCGGCAAGCCTGCTGCTCCCGCTTCCTCAGTGCCCACCGATGCACACGGGGATCCGCTTTACGACAGCTCCCGGCTGGACGACGGAAAGCTGCGGATACTTTACGGTTACGACAATTCCGGCGGTGCCTGCACCGTTCTGTGCGGCAGCAAGGTGCTGTACCAGTCCTTCCGCAGCGAGAACGTGAACCTTCTGCAGGACACCGTGACCGGTGAGACCAACTACTGGTTCCGCACCTGGGCCGACCCGGACGCTTATTGCGGACGGCGCAGCGGCCTGTTTGACAAAGACGGCAATGAAGTCATGACCTTTGAGGGGGAGCAGAACGCCTCCATGCAGAACGGTCTGCTGGTGCTGCAGGAAGCCCACGCCGTGAACGGCAGCTACGAAAACGGCTACGACGATTACGGCACCTGTCAGGTGATCGACCTTTCCACCGGCGAACGTCTGCCCGTGCCGGATGGCGCATACCGCTGCATCGTGTGCGGGGACAGGCTGGTGTTCACCTGCTATGCCCGCCCAGCAGACCTTGCCGAGGACGCATGGGACGATGAACCCGCCCTGCACAGCTGGGTCATTATACAGACGAAGGACGGTACACAGACTTACGGCGCAGATGCCACTACTGCCCTGAGCCTTTCCTATGCACCGGACGTTCTGAACGACTGGGTGGAGCTGGACACCTGCCACGCCAGCGGCGAACCAACGGACGAAACGCTCTATAACCCCGCCACCGGCGAAGTCTTCACCGGCTTCCGACAGGTATGCGGCAGCGGCACCGCCTGCTTCGAGACCAGCGATGGCCGCTACGAGCTGCGGGATCTCGCCACCGTGGACCGCACCCTCATTGGCACCTTCGACGACCAGCCCAGCAGCTATTTCCCGGGCTATGTGGTCACATGGCGCACGAGCGGCGACTTCGGCTATGATCTGCACGACCTTGTTACCGGTGAGGTGACACCGCTGTACGCTTCCAGCGTCATGAGCGACACCATCGCCCTTTACTATGAGGACGGACGGTTGAAGGTGTTCAACACCGAAACCGGCGATTTGATCACTGATACCACCGTGGAGCCAGTGGAGGGCCAGCAAAGCGTGATGATGGATAACAAGGGTGACGGCTACGTCTGGCTGGAGCTGCGGGATAACGATAACTTTGAGACCACCGCCACCCGCGTGTACGGCCCCGAGGGCCTTGTCTCCGACCTGACCCATCTGCAGGACAAGTATTATGCCCTGAACTATCTCATCACCACACCGGAGGGCAGGCCGCTGTACTGTGGCAACGCCAATGCGCCCAGCAGCAACGGCTCAATGTGTGACGTGCTGGATGAAAACGGCAACATTGTGTTCTATGGCCTTGGCAGCTGCTACAGCTACTACGACAACAGCCTGAACCAGCTGCCAGAACACGTGTTCGTTGCAAAACGCGGCTTTTACTACGGCTGGATGGACACGAACGGCAAATGGCTTTACTGCCAAAGCATCTTCTCTTCCATCAACGCCGACGATGAAATGGGCTACTGACCCAATAGGAGGAACGCCTTATGAAAAATGCTAAAATTTCCCGCCGCAGCTTTCTGCTTGGCCTTGCCGCCTGCTCTGCCGCAGGCATTCTCACTGCCTGCAAGGGGGATGACACCCCCGCCAGCAGCGCTTCAACCTCGCCGGAAGCACCCGCTTCTTCCGTGAGCGAGCTTGAACCCATCGGGCTGTTTACCGTGGAAGATTTTCCCAAGCTGGATGGCAGCACTGCCTGCATCCCGCTGATGGCCCAGATGATGGCCGATACCACCGGCATCGATCTGGAAGTAGCCCAGAGCGGCATTTCGGTCAGCACCACGGCCTATGCGTGGGAAAACTTCGGCCTGTACCCGGATGAAGAGTACACTGCCAGGATGCTGGTGGTCTACGAAGCGCCGGACTACGTAAAGGAAGAGCTGAAAGAAGCAAACGCCCAGCTGGAACAGAAACCCATTGGCCGGGACGCACTGGTGTTCATCGTGAACGAGAACAATCCGGTCAAGAGCCTGACCCGGCAGCAGCTGAAGGATATCTATGCCGGTAAGATCACCAACTGGAAGGAAGTGGGCGGCGAGGATCTTGCCATCGTGCCCTTCCAGCGGGGCGAAGACTCCGGCAGCCAGACCCTGTTCCGCAAGCTGCTCATTCAGGGCGGCGAACTGATGGACCCGCCCACCGAGCTGGCTCCCGCTGCCATGGGTGAGCTGGTGGACAGCATCGCCGCCTACAACAACAGCTCCAATGCCATCGGCTTCTCGGTCTACTACTACATCGACCAGATGTACTCCCAGCCCGGCCTGCGTCTGCTGGCCGTGGACGGCGTGACCCCTTCCAACGACACCATCGCCAGCGAAAGCTACCCGCTGTGCAACGAGTTCTATGCCGTTCTCCATGCGGACGCTGCCGCCGACAGCCCGGAACGCCAGCTTTACGACTGGCTGGATACCGCCGCCGGACAGGACTGCATCAAAAAATCCGGCTATGTAGCGGTGGCCCCCACCACTGCAGCGAACAGTGCCGTCTGATCTTCCAGCAATTGACAGCTTTCTGCATTTCTGTTACAATATTATACATGAATGTTGAAATTTTTTTGCAAAGGAAGGCTCAATATGGACAATTCCTCCTCCCATGTGGAAAGCCGCTGGCGCACCCAGCTGCGCAACCGCATCATTCAGGCGTCCAGTCTGCTGGAAATTTTGCTCTCCGGCCTTGTGCTCATCGGCCTGCTGCTCAGCGCTGTGCCGCTCATCAAGTGGATGCCCGGCCTGCTGTTTGACGGCAACGAAGTGGAGATCCGCATTTTTCTGGAGCGGAGCCTTGACATCGTGATCGGCATCGAGTTCATCAAAATGCTGGCCAAGCACAGCCCCGGCAGCAGTCTGGAAGTGCTGCTCTACGCCATTGCCCGTCATCTGGTAGTGGGCCATGACTCGGCAGTAGAAAACCTGCTCAGCGTGGGAGCCATCGCACTGATCTTCATTGTGCGCAAGTTCTTCTTTGTGCCGGCCTTTGGTGCCCACCTGCCGGACGGCCATCCGGCACCGGATCTTTCACCTCGCCAGAGCGGCATCCCCGCCGATGCGTTTCTCTCCCGCCTGAAGGAGCGCGCCAAGGCCGAGGTGGCCGAGGCCATTCCTTCCGAAGAAGAGACTTTTGATGAGTACGATTTTGAGCAGGCCGCCCCGGAACCAAAATAACATAAACAAAAATGCCCCGCAGCACTGCCGGAAAACCAGCAGGCTGCGGGGCATTTTATAATGCTTTTATTTTTTATTGTGCTTTCCGAAGCGGTACTCTTTGCCCTCACGGATGCGCTGGATATTGGCGCGGTGCATATAGATCACCATGCCGGACATAAAGCCGGAGCCAATGGCACACACCAGCATATCACCGGCGGCATAGCCCTGCAGGGAACCGTAAATGATGGTCAGCACCGGGTAGAGTGCTGCCATGGCCACGCTGCCCAGCGACACCATGCCGGTGGGGATCAGGCACACCAGAAAGATAATGGCCAGAAACGGCAGCAGCACCGGCTGGATGGCCAGAATGGCACCAGCTGCCACCAGCACGCCCTTGCCGCCTTTGAACCCGAAGTACAGCGGGTACAGATGGCCCAGCACTGCAAAGATAGCGGCCAGATAGACACCCAGATACGGCGACATACCAGCATCGGCGGGCAGCATGTGGAACAGCCACCGGCCGATGCACACGGCCAGCACGCCCTTGAGCACATCGCCTGTCGCGGTCATGGCGGCAGCCTTCTTGCCAAAGGTGCGCAGCATGTTGGTCATGCCGGCCGCACCGCTGCCATGATTGCGCACATCGTCATGATATACGAATTTGCTGACGAGGATGCCGGTATCCACACTGCCCAGCAGGTACGCCTGCAGGATGGTGGCTGCGGCGATCAGGATCGCTTTCATCATAGAAACGGATGCCTCCTTTGCGGGCGCTTACACGTCCTTTGCGCCCACTTCGCCGGAGCCGCGCTCGCGGATCACCAGACGGATGGGGGTGTGTTCCAGACCAAAGTTCTCGCGGATCTGGTTGATCAGATACCGCTGGTAGCTGAAATGGAACAGGTGCTTTGCGTTGACGAAGGCCACGAACGTCGGCGGACGGGTGGAGGCCTGCGTCAGGTAGAAGATCTTCAGGCGGCGGCCCTTGTCGCTGGGCGGCTGCATCCGGGCGGTAGCGCGGGCCAGCATCTCGTTCAGCACGCCGGTGGGCACGCGGGCACCGTTCTGGCTGTCCACATCGCGGATCAGCTGCATGAGCTTGTTCACGTTGTAGCCGGTCTGAGCCGAGATGAAGATGATAGGAGCATAGCCCATAAAGCTGAAGCACTCGGCATAATCGCGGCGCTGCAGCTCCATGGTGTTGGTCTCCTTGCCTTCCACCGCGTCCCACTTGTTGACGACGATGATGCACGCCTTGCCCTGATCGTGGGCATAACCGGCCACCTTGCTGTCCTGCTCGGTGAAGCCGACGGTGGCATCCACCAGGATCAGGGCCACGCGGCTGCGCTCCACAGCGGCCAGTGCGCGCACTACCATATAACGCTCCAGACCGTCGGTGATGTTGCTGCGCTTGCGCAGACCGGCGGTATCGGTAAAGATGAACTTGCCATAAGCGTTGTCCACCGGGGTGTCAATGGCATCACGGGTGGTGCCCGCCTCGTTTGCCACGATCATGCGGTTCTCGCCCAGAATGCGGTTGGTCAGGCTGGACTTGCCCACATTCGGGCGGCCGATGATGGCAACCGGGATGCGGTCCTCTTCCACCACCGTCTCGCTGAAGTCCAGATGGGCGCACACAGCGTCCAGCAGGTCGCCGGTGCCGTGGCCGTGCACGGACGAAATGGGCATCACCTCGTCAAAGCCGAGGTTGTAGAACTCGTACATCTCCATGGGGGCATCGCCCACCTTGTCGCACTTGTTCACGGCCAGAATGATGGGCTTGTGGCTGCGGCGCAGCATGTGGGCCACATCCTCGTCCGCGGCGGTCAGGCCGTCGCGCACGTCCACCACCATGATGATGCAGTCTGCAGTGTCAATGGCGATCTGGGCCTGCTCCCGCATGTGAGCCAGAATGCCCTCGGTAGCCTTTGGCTCAATACCGCCGGTGTCCACCAGCAGGAAGTCATGGCCGTTCCACTCGCAGTTGGCAAAAATGCGGTCACGGGTAATGCCCGGCGTGTCCTCCACAATGGCAAGGCGCTGACCGCACAGCTTGTTGAACAGGGTGGATTTGCCCACGTTAGGGCGGCCCACCACTGCTACGATCGGTTTGCTCATAGGGGTTCCTCCTTTCTATAACAAAAGGTTTTATGCTCTTCTTCTCCTTGCAATGTGCAGGCCGCTGCGCAGCAGGGCGCGGGCTTCGTCGCCGCCAGAGGTCGGCAGCACCTCCACCTTCACGCCAAGGCGCTGGGCCAGCTGGTCAGTGGTGATGTCGTCCAGAAAGGTGTCTTTTTCCTCCCGCAGCATCACGGCGGGCACGCCCAGCGTGCCGCTGGTCAACTTGCCCTCGCACTGGGCAATGATATCGGTCGCCGTTACAAGCCCGGCCACACCCACATTGCCGCCGAAGAATTTGTTCTTGATGGTGTGCACCGTCACCTCGACCATGGGGTACTGGCGGTGCAGCTCAGCCATCATCTGGCGGATGAGCGGCGAAGCCATTTCGCCCGTGACCACGTCCATCTTTTTGGTGCCGTAGATGCGGTGGGGCTTTTCCAACTCCGCCAGAAATTCCGAGGCGTACAGGCGCATCATGCCCACGCCGTTTTCCAGCTGGTCGAAGTCCTCGTAGAACTCTTCCGGCGGGATGGGCCTGCCTGCCTTGAGGTACCATTCATCACTGGGATAAATGATGCGCTTGCCGTGGCGGCGCTTGCACTCATCGCCGAATTCTTCCATGATGTCGATGACTTCGGCGCTGGTCTTTGCATCATACGGTGTCTGCTTGAACAGCTTCTCGCGGTAGTCCGTCACACCGCAGGGCACCGCAGCGATGCTCTGCACCATAGGGGTCAGCTCCAAAAGGTCGGAGAGGGTACGGCGCAGCTCGTCGCCGTCGTTGATGCCGCGGCACAGCACCAGCTGACAGTTGACGGCGATGCCGCCCTCCACCAGACGGGGCAGATACTTGAGCACCTCGCCGCCGCGCTTGTTGGCTAGCATCCGCACACGGAGCTGCGGGTTCGTGGTGTGCACTGAAATGTTGATGGGCGAAATGTGCATCTTGATGATGCGGTCGATCTCGTGGTCCTGCATGTTCGTCATGGTGATATAGTTGCCGAACAAAAAGGAAAGCCGCTCGTCATCGTCCTTGAAGTAAAGACTCTCGCGCATACCGGGGGGCAGCTGGTCGATGAAGCAGAACATGCAGTGGTTGGAGCAGGAGTGCTTTTGATCGCCCAGATAGGTCTGGAAATCGCAGCCAAAGGGACCGCGCTCCGTGCGCTGCACATCCCACTCGCGGATGCCGTCTGCCACCCTTGCTTTCAGGTGGAAGCTTTTGCTGTCGGTGTAGAAATCGTAGTCCAGACTGTCGTTCAGCTCGTTTTCGTCCACGCTCAAAAGCTCGTCACCCGGGCCAAGGCCCAGCACTTCCGCTTCGCTGCCGGGTTCCACCCGTGCGATCTTCATTGCCACCGCATCCACCTCCTTTCAGACAGAACAAGAAGGGGAAGGCATGCGCCCTCCCCTTCTGTACATAACACCATTATGCCACCAATTACGCGCAAATTAGGCCTTCTTGATGACTTCCTCGCCCTTGTAGTAACCGCAGTTGCCACATGCCTGGTGGGGGAGCTTCAGAGAGCCGCAGTTGCTGCACTTGACCAGTGCGGGGGCCTCCAGCTTCCAAACATTGCTGCGACGCTTGTCGCGGCGGGCCTTGGAAAGATGTCTCTTAGGTACTGCCATATTTTTGCACCTCCTTGATGGGTTTATCAGTTCAGCAGTGATTTAAGGATTGCGAGCCTTGTGTCTACGGGAGCTTCGGCATGCTCTGCCGGCTGGCAGGTGCATTCCGCCTTCTTTTTGCCGCACACGGGGCAAAGCCCGGCGCAGTCGGCACTGCAAAGCAGCACCGTGGGGATCTGGAACATAAACTCCTGATTGAGCCATTCATCTACATCCAGATGTCCTTTTTCGTCCAGCGGAAGGTCAAAATCCGGGTCATCCAGATCCCGTTCCTTTACCGTCCACTCCGTATCGACCGTCTCCTCCCGAATGACCGGGTCCAGACAGCGGGCGCACTCTCCGTGCACCGATGCGTTTGCCCGCAGTGTCATCCGGACCTCGTCGCCGTCCGTCTCCGCTTCAAAAACAGCGGTGACCGGCTGCGGGATCCTTGCCCCGGCATAATCATGTGCAGATAAATCACACTGAAACTCTGCATGATAGGGTTGTCTGCCGGTGGCGATAAACTTTCTCAGGTCAAATTGCATAGTACACCTCTAAAAGGCTGCTTTGTTAGTATAGCGCCAACGCAGCCCTTTGTCAACACCAAAACAGGCAGAAAACCGAAAAAATTTAAATTTCCCG
>ENA-OPVU01001672-OPVU01001672.1-human-gut-metagenome-genome-assembly--contig:-NODE-1672-length-10655-cov-1.773868_pt1 | contig 10655 bp, 8 predicted proteins | sample MGYA00241497_ERZ501986 | MGnify/ENA primary metagenome ERZ501986 (study PRJEB25962, sample SAMEA2042995) | human gut metagenome | biome: human gut; feature: human-associated habitat; material: faeces...
TTCTATGAAATTAAGAAAGGCTCTGCGATGCACACTCGCTGCAGGGGAAAATGATTGCTAATGCAATCGCACCTCGGTGCGTGAATCCGGCGAGCCGGATTCTATTTTATATTATTTATCATTGGTGATTTTAATGAAGCGTTTTAATTCAATTAAGAAGAACAGCGAATTTCAAAAGGTTTACAAGACAGGGAAATCCTATGCCAATAAGCTTCTGGTTATGTACGTGAAGCGGGTGGATGACGGAAAGGAGCCTCGGATCGGTATCTCCGTCAGCAAAAAGGTTGGAAACAGCGTTGTGCGCCACCATCTGGCGAGACTGATCCGGGAGAGTTATCGTCTGCATGAAGAGGAATTTCAGTGTGGAATGGATGTAGTTGTGATCGCAAGAGTTAATGCAAAAAACTGTACGTATTTCGAGATAGAGGGAGCACTTTTGCATCTGGGAAAACTGCATCATATATTAAAGGAAACAGAAAAATGAAGACGGTATTGATAAAAGGTATCCGGTTTTATCAGAAGTACCTGTCTCCTCTGAAGAGGGTGCACTGCCCTTATACGCCGACCTGCTCGCAGTACGGGCTGGAAGCGATTCAGAAATATGGTGCTTTCAAAGGAAGTCTGCTGGCATTATGGAGAATACTGAGATGTAACCCGTTTTCACACGGAGGTTACGACCCTGTGCCGTAGATAAATAAGGAGGAAAAGAAGTTCTACCCAAAAAGTCCGTTCTTATTTCATAATGTGGTTTATTAATTCTTCCGGTGAAAGAGGTGTGATACCAAAAATATAGCTTTGACCAGACTGAAATGGTTCAGTCAGTTCAAAGTTCTCATAAGCGATACCACCAGGTATCGGAGATTTACTTGCCCAATAAGTATAACGACCATTCACAACTCCTTCTAACTCATTACTTGGATTGGAACAATACCAATATTGCGTTGCTTTTTTACCAGTATATTTCCAATGTGTATGTGTATCTTCAGCATATACAGCTTTTGTAGGGTCTTTCTCATCAGGTGACGCTATAAACCATACACCTCCATTTTTATCTTTTATCATTTCTGCCACTGGAGTATGGTTATGTTCTGTGAAATTGGAATCTTTATAGCTCGGCCATAATTGGCCGGCTTCTTTCGTTTTACCATCTGCGAGATGTAATGTCCTAAGTCTTGCTTTGTTTCCCATAGTAGCTGTGAGTATAAAACGATTTAGCTCATCTGATTCTTCCGTGGTATACGTAGTTAATTCAAACTCATAAGGCTTTCCTTCTGTGAATTTAGTCCGGACATAGATATCCGCACCATTATCAAAAGTTTCACAAAAGAAATACACAGTAAGTGTTTCAACTCCATTTTCCTTTGCTATTACTCCGTGAGCTGGATAATACTGATCTGGGAATGAGGGAGCTTCAGGAGTATTTCCACTCCAAAAACGCTTTCCACGAACATTATCGAGTTGACTCCATTCCAATTCTGAGAGCCCCCTATTATTTTTTGTTTTATCAATTGGTTCAAAAGCAATGAAATTGGTAACAACAAATTCATCATGTTCTAAATAAGGTGTATAGATACGAATTAGCCCACGTGGACCTCCTAATGGAGCAATTCCTATTCGGATACCATTTGCAAATCCCCAAATGGGTTGTGCTTTTGTATTTTGAGCAGGTTGTAACCATATTCCATTTTTTTCCGGAGTTGCTAAAGTTTCCGGAGCTATTTGTAGGTTAGTCTGTCCATAAAGGTAGTGTATTCTGCATGCAAAGAATAAAAGTGTAAATAGAATCTTGGTTTTCATGATTTTAAAAGTTTAAAATTAATTTTTATGTGTCGTTTATGGTAGTTCATATCGTTTTTAGCATGATTTGATACTGCAAATATAAAAATGTTATAACGAATTAGCAAAATAATTTGCAGATTTAATTTTTATGTTTATATTTGCATCGTGAGAATACGATAAGTGCTACTGATTCAAGAGGTAACCTAAAAGTATAATACTATTATATAGCAAAAACGTTACACAAATATATGTCGTCACTAAAAAAAATATCGCTGAAGGATATTGCTGAAGCTGCAGGCGTTTCAACAGCATTGGTTTCGTTCGTTTTGAATGGGAAAAAGAAAGAGTATCGCGTGGGAGAAGAAACTGCCCAACGCATATTGAAAATTGCCAATGAAATGAACTACCAGCCTAATCTTGCGGCCAAAAGTCTCCGTAGTGGCAAAACAAAAACAATAGGATTAGTGGTTTCTGATATTTCCAACCCATTTTTCTCTCAATTAGCGCGTGTATTGGAAGATGAGGCAACCAAACGGGGATATACCGTACTTTTTGGAAGTTCAGATGAGGATAAGGATAAGATGACCCGTGTTGTTAGTATCCTTATTAATAAAGGTGTAGATGGACTCATCATTGTTCCTTGTGATAATTCCGAGAAATCCATTGCTTCATTGGTGAACAATAATATTCCTATCGTTCTATTTGACCGTTATTTTCCTGAACTTAATGTCAGTTATGTAGCGTTGAATAACTTCAATGCTTCCTATATATCAACCAAACATCTTTTGAATGCAGGCTATAACGCTCCTTGTATGGTGGCTTATGATGTCAACCTTATCCATATGAAAGAGCGTATCCGTGGTTATAAAAAGGCTATGGATGAAGCTGGTAAGAGAAACTTGGCTAACGTGGTCTTTTTGAAGCAGGATGCTCCCAGAAAGTCCGCAGACCGTTTGTTGCCTAAAATGATTGATGGCGGTGTAGACGCTTTTCTTTTTGCCACCAACATGATTTCATTGGCTTGTTTATATACAATAAAGGACATGGGAGAGGGAATTATTGGTAAAATAGGTTTAGTGGGTTTTGACGGTAATCCGGTATTTGACTTTTTTGATGCCCCTATATCCTATATTCAGCAACCTATAGATGTTTTAGTACAGAAAGCACTTGAAATACTGATAGATATCATTATTAACGGTAATACAGTGCAGTCTGTGCTTGCCGAGGGAGAATTTATTGAAATGGCTCCTTAGGAGAGCTGTTTTTTTTACATGATAGCTTAATCGATTTAGTTAATTTTTATATTAATCTCAATAAAATCAGTTGAACCATGAGAAATTCAAGATTAATCGGTGGAAAGCCGAAAATTGGTATCAGACCTATTATTGACGGTCGTCGTGGAGGTATCCGTGAGTCATTGGAGGATATGACTATGGCCATGGCCCATAAAGTGGCCGAGCTTTATTCTTCTGTCTTACGTCATAGTGACGGCACTTCCGTAGAGTGCGTCATTGCAGATACAACTATTGGTGGAGTGGCTGAAGCTGCCATGGCGGCTGAAAAATTCCGTAATAGTGGAGTCGGTGTTGTACTTTCTGTAACTCCTTGCTGGTGTTATGGATTCGAAACTATTGATATGGACGGAGAAATGCCAAAAGCCATTTGGGGCTTTAATGGTACAGAACGTCCGGGTGCGGTTTATTTGGCTTCAGCATTGGCAAGTCATACACAGAAGGGATTGCCTACTTTTGGCATTTACGGACGTGATGTACAGGAGGTGACCAATATGGAGATACCGGAAGATGTACAGGAAAAATTGTTGCGTTTTGCCCGTGCAGGTATAGCTGTGGCTACAATGAAGGGGAAATCCTATCTTTCAATCGGCAGTGTATCCATGGGCATTGCAGGCTCTATTCCCAATCCTGATTTCTTCCAAGAGTATTTGGGCATGCGTAATGAGTATGTGGATGCCAGTGAGATAGAACGTCGTGTCCAGTTGGGCATTTATGACCATGAAGAGTTCGCACGTGCCATGGCATGGACAGAAAAGTATTGCAAGAGTAATGAAGGGACAGACTTTAATCCGGAACATCTGGTATATTCCCGTGAAGAGAAAGATGCCCGTTGGGAATACGTGGTAAAAATGACTCTTATTTTCCGTGATATGATGATTGGCAATCCCAAATTGGCTGAAATGGGGTTCAAGGAAGAGTCAATGGGACACAATGCGATTGCTGCGGGTTTCCAGGGACAGCGCCAGTGGACGGATTATAAGCCTGACGGTGATTTTTCAGAAGCTATTCTGAATACTTCTTTTGATTGGAACGGTATCCGTGAAGCATTTACTTTCGCTACGGAAAATGATACGTTGAATTGTACTTCAATGCTCTTCAATCATCTATTGACCAATACTGCACAGATATTTGCGGATGTGCGTACTTATTGGAGTCCGAATGCCATAGAACGGGTAACGGGTAAGAAATTGGAAGGTAAGGCGGCAAACGGTTTCATTCACCTGATCAACTCCGGCTCTTGTACGCTTGATGGAACAGGTTGTCAGACACGTGACAATAAACCGGTAATGAAGCCTTTCTGGGAAATTACGGAAGAAGAAGTGGAAGCTTGTCTTTCTGCGACCAAGTGGCATCCGGCCAGTCGCGAATATATGCGTGGCGGTGGTTATTCTTCCCAGTTCCTGACTCGTGGTGAAATGCCGGTAACAATGTGCCGTTTGAATCTCGTAAAAGGTCAAGGTCCGGTATTGCAGATTGCCGAAGGCTGGACAGTAAATTTGGATAAGGATGTTTTCAAGGCTATCAATGAACGTACTGACCGTACATGGCCTTCCACTTTCTTCGCTCCACGTCTGACAGGTAAGGGGTATTTCCGTGATGTATATACTGTTATGAATAACTGGGGGGCTAATCATGGCGCTATCAGTTATGGTCATATCGGTGCTGACTTGATTACTCTGGCTTCCATGCTTCGTATCCCGGTATGCATGCACAATGTTTCTGAGGAAGATATTTTCCGTCCCAGTGCATGGACCGCTTTTGGCGAGGATATGGAAGGCAGTGACTATAGAGCTTGCAAGAATTATGGACCTCTCTATAAATAAAGGAAACAGGCGTTATGTTGAAATCAACCAAACTGAAAAACACTCTGCTGGTAGGTGCAACTGCAATACTTGTATCATGCGGCGGACAAAAAGAAATCAAGATGGGAAGTTATGCTTATGATGCCCAGTTCTTAAAGGACCACGGCATTGAATATACTGAATTGGTATCTGCTGATGGGAATTCTAAAGTGATGGTTATTCCTGCATGGCAAGGCCGTGTAATGACTACTTCTGCTTCCGGCGATGAAGGTGATAGTTACGGCTGGATTAATTATCGTTTCATAAATGAAGGCAAAGTCAGTTCTCAATTTAATCCGGTAGGAGGTGAGGAACGCTTTTGGCTTGGTCCGGAAGGTGGTCCGTTCTCACTTTATTTTAAGGAAGGACAAGAGCAGGTTTATGATAATTGGATAGTTCCTCCGGTACTTGATACTGAAGCTTTTGACATAAAGTCGCAAGACAACAGTAGTATCCGTTTTGTGAAAGATACTCGTTTGACAAATGCTTCCGGTACTACTTTTGATATGAATATTGACCGTACTGTATCGTTAATGGATGCTGGTGAAGTGGCTGCCGATTTTAATATCCAGCTTACAAATGATATGAAAATTGTAGCTTACAAGAGTGAGAATAAGATTACCAATACAGGTGACAAGGCGTGGACAAAAGAGGGTGGTCTTGTATCTGTGTGGATGCTCGGCTGTTTTAATCCTACACCGACCACTACTGTATTCATTCCTTATAAGCAAGATGCGGAAGGAACAATTGTGAATGATGAATATTTCGGTAAGATACCGACGGATAGGCTGATAAAGGAAAATGGTATTATCTATTTCAAGATTGACGGGCTCTATCGTTCCAAGCTGGGATTGCCGGCTTCACGGGCAACGGATATTTGCGGAAGTTATGATTCGTCGAAAGGCGTACTCACAATCCTGTGGTGTAGTCTTCCCGAAACTCCTTCAGTCTACGTAAATGGTCAATGGGGACCTCAGGAAGATCCGTTTGCCGGGGATGTAATCAACTCTTATAATGACGGTCCGGTAGAAGACGGTTCTATAATGGGACCTTTCTATGAAATTGAAACGTCTTCTCCCGGTGCGGAGCTGGCTCCCGGTGCATCATTGGTTCATACGCAAAAGGTGATTCATATACAAGGTAAGGATAAACAATTGGCTCCTATCGTGCAAGATTTATTTGGAGCAGATTTGAATGTAATAAAAACAAAGTTTCAATAGGGTAACTATATAATGGAGAATTCGTATGGAATCAAATAAAATAATACCGAAAGGAATCCTCTTCCCATTCATTCTGCTCACTACTCTTTTCTTTGCCTGGGCTGTGCCGAATAATCTGACAGATACTATGCTTGCAGCTTTCAAGCGCATCATGAGTATGAGTGATTCAAAAACAGCTTGGATACAGGTAGTGTGCTATTTGTTGGGATATGGATGTTGTGCTGTTCCCGGTGCCTTGTTTATCAAGAAATACACTTATAAATCAGGCGTGATGCTGGGGCTTGGTCTATATGCATTTGGGGCTTTACTGTTCTATCCCGCCATGCTTAGCTCGGGAGTGAATGTTGATTTCAGCTTCTTTATGTATCTGCTGGCAATCTTTGTTCTCTTTGCCGGACTTTCAGTTCTGGAGACGTCTACTAATTCTTATGTATTGGCAATCGGTCCTGAAAGTACCGCGACACGCCGTTTGAATCTGTCTCAAGCCTTCAATCCGTTCGGAGCGATTACGGGAGTGGTGATCAGTCAGATTTTCATCCTCTCACAACTGAATGGAATGACAGCGACAGAGCGTGCCCAACTTCCGGCTGAGGAGCTGGCCGCCATCCAGGGGCAGGAATTGAATGCTGTTACTACTGCTTATGTGGTACTTGGTCTGGTGATGTTGGTGCTCTTACTTGCTATTCGGCTTACCAAAATGCCTAATCTTAGTGAAAAAGGTGAAAAAATAGAGTTTGGTGCCACTCTTCGTCGTCTTATAAAGAATAAGAATTATGTATGGGGTGTAATAGCACAATTTTTCAATATTGGTGCACAGATAGCCGTATGGTCATTCGTGATCCGTTATGCTATGGTACAGCTGAATTTTGACGGTGTATTGGCTTCTTTAGGAGATTCTGCTTCTGCAGATGCTGTTGTAAATGCATTACGGGGAGTGGAACCGGTAGCTGCCGCATTCTATAATTGTTGTGAATGGCTTGGATTGAATGATTTGCTGCCACGTACAGCAGAACAGGCTGCAGCTACTTACTATATCATGTCACTTATTCTCTTTGTAGTAATGAGATTCGTATGTACTGCCATGATGAAATATGTGAAAGCTTATAAACTCTTGATAGGACTTGCGCTTCTTGCTGTAATGTGTTGTTTGGGTGCCATGTTCGGCAAGGGCAGTTTCGGCGTCTATTGCCTGATGGGCATTTCTGGTTGTATGTCATTGATGTTCCCGACCATTTATGGTTTTGGTCTTACAGGTTTGGGGGATGACACTAAGATTGGAGGTTCATTCATGGTAATGGCTATTGCCGGTGCTGCCGTTCTGACCCAAATTCAGGGTATTGTCTCCGACCAGACGGGTAGTATTATGGCTGCATATGTTGTACCGGCCGTTGCTTTTGCAGTGATTGCCTATTATGGGCTTTTCATTGCAAGAAAACAAGAGTTAACAACCAAATAATGCTTTAGAGTATGGAATCAAACAAGAAATACGTTATTGGTCTTGATTTTGGTACGGATTCTTGTCGTGCACTGGTAGTGGATACATATACTGGCCGTGAAATGGCTACGGGGGTAAGTTTTTACCCCCGTTGGAAAGCGGGGCTTTACTGCGATGCACACAACAATCGTTATCGCCAACATCCATTGGATTATATTGAATCCATGATAGAGGCTGTACATATAGCCTTATCAGATTTGAAGGAAGAAGAGATTGCTTCTATTTGTGGATTATGTTTTGACACAACTGGTAGTACTCCTGCTTTAACCGATAAGGCAGGAATGCCATTAGCTTTATGTCCCGAGTTTGCAGAAGAACCGGATGCTATGTTTATTCTTTGGAAAGATCATACAGCTGTTCGAGAAGCTGAGCAAATCAATGCACTGATCAATAAACGTAACCTTGATTATTTACTTTATGAAGGTGGTACTTATTCATCAGAATGGGTATGGTCAAAGGTTTTACATATTATCAACACAAACGTCGCTATAAAGGATGCTGCTTATGCTTGGGTAGAACATTGTGATTGGATGACCGGATTAGTAACTGGTAACACTATTCCGGAACAGATCTTTCGTAGCCGTTGTGCTGCTGGACATAAAGCAATGTGGCATGCCAGTTGGGGTCTTCCTTCCGGCGAAGTTCTCGAAGAACTTAATCCGGCCTTGAAGGAAATGCTCCCCCATCTGTTCACAGAAACCCACACCAGCGACACCAAGGCAGGGGAACTGACACCCGAGTGGGCAGACAGGCTTGGACTTCCCCAAGGAATCGCCGTGGCCGTGGGGGCGCTGGACGCCCATATGGGAGCCGTAGGCGCATCCGTCGCCCCGGGGATACTGACACGTATCATGGGAACATCCACCTGCGACATCATGGTTGCCGGCAAAGACGAGGTAGGCGGACGCTGTATCAAGGGAATCTGCGGCCAGGTGGACGGTTCGGTGCTTCCGGGATTCGTCGGTTTCGAGGCCGGACAGTCAGCTTTCGGAGACATCTACGCCTGGTTCAGGAAGATGCTGGCATGGACACTGAAAGATATCCCCGGAGGGGAGGCCAGGCAGAAAGTTCTGGACGGCATGCTGGTGGAACTCACCCGTGAGGCCCAGGACATGGAACCCTCCGAGGACGGTGTTGTCGCCCTGGACTGGATGAACGGCCGCCGTACCCCCGATGCGGACCAGAACGTGAAGGGTGCCGTTGCGGGACTCACGCTGGGTACCAGCGCCCCGGAAATATTCCGTGCGCTGGTGGAAGCCACCGCCTTCGGTTCCCGCCGTATTGTGGAGCATATGAAGGGCCAGGGGCTGCGCATTGATTCGGTCAATGCCATCGGAGGTATCAGCAAGAAGGCGCCCTTCGTGATGCAGACGCTGGCGGACGTGCTGGACATGCCCATCCGTGTGGTCCGCTCGGAACAGACCTGTGCCTTGGGAGCGGCAATGTTCGCGGCAGTTGCCGCAGGGGGGTACAAGGATATCAATGAGGCGACAAGGCAGATGGGGTCGGACATCGAGGCTGAATACCGGCCGGATGAGAAAAGAGCCCTCATCTACGAAAAACTATACAAGAAATATCTTGAACTGGCAAAACTTGCTGAAACCATTAACTAAGTATACAAACCATTAATCTATTTAAAACATGAGAATCAAATCATTAATTTTGGCGGCCTTATGCATGGTCACCGTGGGTGTTTACGCCCAAAGCAACTACCCGTTCAACGGTCTGGACATGAACATGGGTAACCTGTCAAGACTGTCCGATGCCAAGACACGTTCCATCAGCCCCGAGAACTTCACGGGCGAGAAGGGCAAGGGCGGCATGGCCGATCCGGTCAGGGACAAGGACCAGCGCAATGTGGCCAACGCCCACCATGCGGCCAAGGACCTGGGCAAGGGTTGGAAGGTAAACCCCTTCATCATCGTGAAACCGGGAGAGACAATCACGATTGCGGAAATCGAGGGTCCGGGAGCCATCCAGCAGATCTGGATGACACCGACCGGGAACTGGCGCTTCTCCATCCTGAGAATGTACTGGGACGACGAGAAGGAGCCTTCCGTCGAATGTCCGGTGGGTGACTTCTTCTGCAGCGCATACAATGAATATGCACAGCTCTCCTCACTGGCCGTCTGCGTGAATCCGGGCAGCGCCTTCAACTGTTACTGGAAGATGCCCTTCCGCAAGAAAGCCCGTATCACGCTGGAGAACATCAACACTGCCGAGGAGATGCGTCTGTACTACCAAATCAACTACACCCTGACAGAAGTTCCTGAGGACGAGGCCTACTTCCACGCGCAGTTCCGCCGCTCCAACCCGACCCAGGGGTCTCTGCACACGCTGATTGACGGTGTGAAGGGCAAGGGACAGTATGTGGGTACCTACCTGGCGTGGCGTGTAAACGACAACTGCTGGTGGGGTGAAGGGGAAATCAAGTTCTACATGGACGGTGACAAGGAATACCCGACTATCTGTGGAACCGGGGCTGAGGACTACTTCTGCGGCTCGTACAATTTCGAGAACCAGAAGACGCGCCAGTACCAGGAGTTCACCACCCCCTATGCCGGTATGCACCAGGTAATCCGTCCCGACGGGCTGTACCGTGCGGTGACCGCTTTCGGGCTGTACCGCTGGCATATCCTTGACCCGGTACGCTTCGACAAGGACCTGAAGGTCACGATACAGGACCTGGGATGGCGTCATGACGGACGCTACAACAACCAGAAGTCGGATATCTCGTCGACCACTTTCTGGTACCAGGCCGAGCCGCATGCCAAATTCCCGGCTTTGCCGAGCAAGGACGATTTGGAAATTCCAAGATGGTAAAATTGGGTATACCCAATATTTAAAATTACGTTGTTTTTTTATTAACTATTAAATCAAAGTATTATGAGGATTTCTTTTAAGAGGAATGGTTTCATAGCATTGGCATCAATGCTATCATTTGCAGTGTATGCAGGGGATAATTTGCCCCTTGCAACTGCTGCATCGGGGGGTTACGATAAATTGAAAAATGAATCAATAGACA
>ENA-OPVU01001674-OPVU01001674.1-human-gut-metagenome-genome-assembly--contig:-NODE-1674-length-10649-cov-2.661884_pt1 | contig 10649 bp, 8 predicted proteins | sample MGYA00241497_ERZ501986 | MGnify/ENA primary metagenome ERZ501986 (study PRJEB25962, sample SAMEA2042995) | human gut metagenome | biome: human gut; feature: human-associated habitat; material: faeces...
GGGAGGCGTTCCAAAAGCGGAAGCCTCCCGGCTGCGTTTTTATAAGTTGTGTGCTCCGTTCGGTTACTTGAGCAGGTCGCTGTGGTCTGCGCCGCCAATGGTCAATGCCGCGCGGGGGCCGGTGTGGGTCCAGACGACGGCCATTTCATCGGGGGCGTCGGGTTCAGCCGCCAGCAGGGCATCCACCGAGACCGTGGTGGAGCGGGAGAGCAGGGTGGTGAACACAAGGGTCTTCACGCCCTGAGCCTTCAGGGTGCGGACCATGCCCAGCGTCAGGTGGGCCGAGGCCACGATGCCGTTGGCGCGGATGGTCAGGGTCGTGCCGTTCTGGGTGCAGGTGTGAGTGATCTGCTTGCCCAGAACGTTGGTGACATACAGCCCCTCCACCGTGACCGGGCGCTCCACTTCCACCGAGCCGTTGGAAGGTGCTTCTGCCCCTTCGGTGGGCGTCACGGTCGGCTGGGCGGGCTTTTCGGGTTCGCGTACAACATCGCCGGGCTGGGAAACGTCGTCGCCCTTCGCATTGCGGCGGGTGATGGTCGTGCCCACCTGCAAACCGGAGAACCGCGTTTCGCCGTTGGTCGAATCGCCAATGGCCACATTGCCGCCCGATGTGGCGTCGATCGTCACCTTGCCTTCAATGGTAATATCAGACTTTACCTCAGTAGCGCCGTCAGCAACGCTGCCGCTGCCGATGGCCGCAGCACCGGCAAGGGGAGCATTTTCATCCAGAACGCCGCCGCCATTCAGAACGCCGCCGCCTTTAGCAGTAATGTTGGGAGAACCAGCTTCGGTGCTCTTGATGGAAACTTTGTTTCTGGTATCCTCGGTGTCGGGTTGTGTTTCTGCGCCGCCACCGATACCGGCAGCACCAGCGCCGCCCTGTGCATTTTCGATGGTGACATTGCCCTCGATGGTCACGTCACCAGTGCCAAGAACACCGCCGCCAATACCGGCACCTTCATCGCCGCCGGTGGCGTTTCCGATTTGAGCGTTGCCTCTAATGATTACATTGCCGATGCCAACAGCGCCGCCACCAATGCCGGAACCACCAGAACCACTTTTTGCATTTTCGATTTTGGCGTTGCCTTCAATGGTCACGTTGCCTACAGTTAGATCGATTACCATGCCATCGCCATCGGGATACAAATCGCCTTGGCCGCTGCCGATGCCAGCGCCGTTTGCGCTGCTTTCCGCATTTTCAATGACTGCATCACCTCTGATAATGATCTCGCTGTCACCATAGGTGCCACTGCCGATGCCGGCTCCAGCTTCACCGCCCTGTGCGTTTTTGATGACGGCATCACCTTCAATGGTCACTGTACCCAGACCCTGATAGCCGCTGCCGATGCCAGCAGCCATATAGCCACCAGAGGCTTCGGTGATGGTGCCGCCGCTGATGGTGACAGTGCCATTTCCTCCAATAAGAGTGCCCTTCGGTATCTCGCCACAACCGCCACCAATACCGGCACCATAATTGCCCGTAGCCTTTGCGGTGATATCGCCGTCGGTAACTGTGACAGTACCATTGCCGTAGGCACCGCCGCCAATACCGGCAGCCCCATTACCACCCGTGGCAGTGATCTTACCACCCGTAATGGTCGCTTGGCCGTCGTGTTCGTCACTGCCGCCGATGCCGGCACCTCGGCCACCACCGTTGGCAGTCAAACTGCCAGTAGTATCGGACGCACTTCCCTTTGCGGAGCCATCATCATTCTTTTCGTCCTGAATCGTCAGCGTGCCGCTGCCATCGGTCTTGTTATGCTCCAGACCGGCGTGGCCATATCCGCTTGTCAGCGTGTTGTTGCCGTTCAGCTCGATGTTCGTATTGCCGCTGCCGGTAACGCTTACAGCGGTCTTATAAGCGTTCGGGTCATAAGCATACTTGGACCCTTCGTCTACATTGATCGTTACGTTATCCAGCGTGACATTCACCGTCTTGCCTTCATCTGCATTGATCGTTACTGTATTCGAAGACGCGGTAGAAGGTTCGCGGTTTGTAATAACCGTGTCCGTATCATTCTCTTTTGTCGTACTTCCCTGTGTGACCTTGTTGCCGTTTTCACCAGCCGAAATCGAGATGTCACCATCGTCAATGTACCATGTATCCGCAAAGGCGGGGAGCGTCATCCCGACCACAAGGGCGGCGGTGAGGGCGAGGGCGGCGGCGCGCTTTGCGGTGGAGCGGCGGGCTGTTCTGGCCACAGAAACCGGGCTGTGCCCCAGAACACGCATGGCGAGTTTACGATAAGAGATCATAAGTGGTACCTCCTTACAAAGTTTCAAATCCGGTAAAACATGGGCTTGTAAGGAAATTATACCACTTTCGGGGGGGTGCAAGTAAAACTGCGTGAAAGACTAACTATTAAAAGTCAAGACCCAAAATGAAAAAATACGTCTGCCGACCGCTGCCCCTGACAAACAGCATTCAAATGCTGAAATTAGAGCAGCGAGGACGACGGAGAGAACAGCAAAACAAGCCCAGCCAGACTGCGCCAAGCCCCAGCTCCTGTGCAGCAAGGCAGATGTTCTGGGCGGCAATGGCCAGCGCCACCACCGTAAGCGGGAACACAACGGTGTTGGCCGCGTTTCCGTAGGAGCCCAGATAGCTGGCGTTTGCAATAAAGATCTGGTCCACGATGTTGTACAGCGCACCCACCAGCAGAGAAATAATGCACGGGATCGCATACTTCTGCATCAGCTTGCCGATGCGTTCCGTGCCGAGAAATTCATTGGTACTTTCCATGGGACTCACCTTACCTTTCCATTTTAGGACAAACAAAAAACGAGTGGCACTCATGCAACCGGTCTTACGCATGAGTGCCACTCGTTGTACGGAATCATTATACTTTTGCACAAGAAATCTGCGGGTCATTCTGCGTAGATTGCACGATGCAAACTTTGTGGAAAATCACCTTTGAAGCCATGGAGTGGTTTGTGTTATAATAGAAAAGAACGAAAACGCGCTGGAAAGTCTGTTTTGCACAGTCTGTTCCACTTGGATGAAAGAGGAGCAATATGGCAAAGTATCAAGCAGGAACGCTCGTGGTTTATGGGAACCTCGGGGTACATGTGATCGAAACTGTCGGGCCGCAAAGCTTTTGCGTCTGGCAGATCTACCACTGGTTAAAATGTACCCGGTCATCCTCATAGCGGCTCTCACGCGGGGCAGTTAGGTCTGCTTCCGGGTAGCCAAGGGCGATGATGGAGTGGGGCACAATGGTCTCCGGCAGAGCGAACAGCTTTTGCTGGGCCACCACCCGGTCCATCTGGGGCCAGGTGCCCAGCCAGACTGCGCCAAGCCCCAGCTCCTGTGCAGCAAGGCAGATGTTCTGGGCGGCAATGGCTCCGTCAATGACCCAGTAGTCCTTTGCAAAGCGGAACGCACGGTCAAGATCGCCGCAGACGAGGATACCGGCGGCAGCTTTCCGCAGCGGCTCAGCAGGGCGGCCGTTGGCATCGGCCATCTGTGCCAGCTTTTCCGGATCGGTCACCACCACGAAAGACCAGTCCCGTGCATTGACGCAGCTGGGTCCGCTCATGGCCGCTTCCAGCAGCTGGTGCAGGGTTTCACTTTTGATGGGCTTGTCGGTGAATTCCCGGCAGCTGCGCCGGGTGAGAATGGCATCCAGAGTGTTCATAGATCAGTGCCTCCTGTTTTGATTTGCCCCAGTATAGCACAGTGATTATTCCTCGGCTTCTGCCTTTGCAGTTTCAAGGAAGGCCCGGATCTTATCCACCTGGATCTGTGCCACGGCCCGGCCGGTCTCGTAGACACGGCGCAGCTGGTCGGGGTCACGCTCCATGGCACCGATCTCCAGCGGGATGGGCGGGCGGATGACATAATCCTTGCCGGACTGCTCCAGCATGGAGATGTAGCTCAGGGTTTCATTGTAGCGCTCGTGGCGGTCGGCCACAGCCTCCACAAAGGCAGGATAGCGCAGATACCGTGCCCGGATGGCGGGCAGCATGGGGTTCTTCTTTTTCACAAACCCCTTGGGCTGGGTCAGGACGATGAGGTTCCGCTTGTAGCCGATGGACTCAAAGAAGCGGATGGGGATGGAATCGGCAACGCCGCCGTCCAGCAGGCCGTAATGGCCGATCTTGACGATCTTTGCGGCCAGCGGCATGGATGCCGAGGCTTCCATCCAGAGCACATCCTCCGCATCACCGGTGCGGCACTTATGATAGATGGGGTCGCCGGTGCGGACATCGGTGCAGACCACAAAGTAATCCATGGGGGATTCCCGGAAAGCCTTGTCATCGAACGGGTCGAGCTTTTCGGGCACCTCGTGGTAGCAGAAATTCTCACTGTACAGGTTGCCGGTGCGCAGCAGATTGCGGAAGCTGGCATAGCGTTTGTCGTTGCAATAGGTGGTGTTGTAGCGGATGGTCCGCCCAATCTGGTGGGATTTGTAGTTGCAGCCGAACACTGCTCCCGCCGAAACACCTACCATGCCGTCTACCGTGATGCCCTGCTCCATCAGAACATCCAGAACACCGGCAGTGAACATGCCCCGCATGGCACCGCCTTCCAGGATCAATCCGGTCTTCATACGCGTGATACTCCTTCTCCTCACAATGCATCCCGCCCGAACAGGCGGCAGGATGCAGAAAACTGGCACCTTTCCCTGTGCCCGGAGCGCCCCGGAAATCCACCCGGAGCCGTTGCTTCCAGTATACTCAAATTTTGCTGAAAAACAAGAGAGAAAATGCCAAAAGACCTTGAAAACAGGGGGGCAAATCCGGTATACTAGGTAAAATCAAAATGCTGTACCAAAGCTTGGAGGAAGAGACGGATATGAAACTGCTGGAAGAACGCATTCAGAAAGACGGGATCGTGCGCGAGGGCAATGTGCTGAAGGTGGACAGCTTCATCAACCACCAGATGGACATCCCCCTGTTCCGCGAGATGGCAAAGGAGTGGAAGCGCCTGTTTGCAGGCAAGCCCGTCAACAAGGTGCTGACCATTGAGGCCAGCGGCATCGGCATTGCCGCTGTGGTTGCCAGCGAGTTCAATGTTCCTGTGGTGTTTGCCAAAAAGTCCATGAGCATCAACCTGGATTACGACAACTATGAGACCAAGATCCAGTCCTTCACCCACAAGAAGATCTACAACGTCATTGTCTCCAAAAAGTTCCTCACCGCAGAGGACCATGTCCTAATCATCGATGACTTCCTGGCAAACGGCTGTGCCCTGATGGGCCTGCTGGATCTGGCCAAGGAGGCCGGAGCCACGGTCGAGGGTATTGGCATTGCCGTGGAGAAGGGCTTCCAGCAGGGCGGCGAGCTCATCCGCAGCAAGGGCATCCAGCTGGAGAGCCTTGCCATTGTGGAGTCCATGAACAGCGAGACCGGCGAGATCGTCTTCCGCGAGCAGCCGCAGCAGAATTAAACAAAAAACATTGCAGCCCCGGGAAAGTCGGAAGACCTTTCCGGGGCCGTTTTTTGCTTACGCCCCGTCAAAGCTGTCACCGTCGGCGGGCAGGTCGGCAGCGGTCTGGGCGGGATCGGTATCGGTTTCCGGTTCCACGGCGCGGGGCACGCCCTTGTACATCAGCGTCTGTTCCAGCACCTCGGCGCACACCGGGGCTGAAAGGCTGCCGCCGGCAGTCGTCCAGCTGTGGGGTTCGTCCAAGCACACCAGACACAAAAACTGCGGGTCGTCGATGGGAGCCACGGCCACAAAGCTGGCAATACGGGCTTTTTCGTCGGCGCTGTCCAGCTTCTGGCTGGTGCCGCTCTTGCCGCCCACCCGGTAGCCTTGGATGCGGGCATTGCGCCCGCCGCCGTAGAGCACCACGGCTTCCATCATCTCACGCATGGTTTCAGAAGTTTCCGGTTTGATCACCTGCCGCCTGCACACCGGCTCTGTGTGCTGCAGAATGCTGCCGTCCGGGTTCAGGATATCGCTGACAAGATAAGGCTGCATCAGCCTGCCGCCGTTCACCACAGCGCACACGGCTGCGGCCATTTCCATATAGGAGATCTTGCTGCTCTGGCCGAAGGCGCAGGAGGCCAGCTCCACCGGCCCCATGCGGTCGGCGGTGTAGTACAGACTCTTTTTGGGCTCGGCGGGCAGATCGACCCCGGTTGGCTCCCGCAGGCCGAAAGCGGCAAAGTAATCGCAGAAGGCTTCCTTGCCCAGCCGCGCGCCGATCTGGATAAAGCTCTGGTTGCAGGAATTTTCCAGCGCCTGGGTCACGGTCTGGCTGCCGTGGCGCTTGTGGTTGGCGCAGTGGAACCGTGTGCCCGCCACCGAGATGGACTCGCCGCAGTAAAAGGTGGAGTTTTTGCTCACAGCCCCGGCATCCAGCGCGGCGGCGCAGGTGATGAGCTTGAACACGCTGCCCGGCTCGTACAGGTCGCTGACGGCCTTGTTGCGCCACTGGGTCTGCTGGGCCAGCTGCAGGGCGGCAGCGCGCTCGCTGCCGGTAAGGGCATCCACGGCCTTGCGGGCGGCTGCATCGTAGATCACGCGCGGCTGGTTCGGGTCGTAGGCGGGCGTGGTGGACATGGCCAGCACGGCCCCGGTGTTCACGTCCATCACGATGCCCACGGCGCGCGCCGCCACATGATGCTCCTTGACCGCATAATCCAGCGCGTTTTCAAGGTAATGCTGGATGTTGGCATCGACAGTCAGCCGCAGGCCGCTGCCTTCCAAGGGCACTTTTTCGGTCTCGTAGCTCTGCTCCAGTGTGTAGCCCCAAGCGTTGACGGCGGTGAGCACCACACCATTCTGCCCGGTGAGCACATCGTTATATTTCAGCTCCAGCCCGCTCACACCGGCGTTGTCTACATTGGTAAAGCCCAGCACGCTGGCCAGAAATTCCCCCTCCGGGTACCAGCGCTTGGAGTCCTGATTGATGCGGATGCCGGTGATACTGTTCTCTTCACAAAAATCCCGCACGCGGTCGGCGGTGTCGCGCTCCACGCGGTAGCGCAAAAGGCAATCGTTGGAGGTGCGGTCACTGAATTTTTCCAGCAGCTTCGCTTCGTCCAGCTCCAATATTTCCGCAAGGCCCTGCGCGGCAAGGCTGAGCTTTTCCTCCGGCATCTCGCGCGGGGAGGCCCGCAATGTCCAGCAGCTGCTGTTGGCGGCAAGCAGTACACCGTCGGCGCTGTAGATACGGCCCCGGTCGGCAGGCACCACAGTATCGCGCAATTGCTGGCCGAGGGCACGGCTCGTATACCAGTCGCCTGAAAACAGCTGCAGATACGCCAGCCGCGCGGCAAGCCCCGCAAAGCAGACGCAGCACATCAACGCGGCCACCAGCCGTGCCCGGGCATGGAATGTCCGTTCCGGCAGGGTGCGCAAGGGGCGCGGCTCCGGTTTTGGCATGGCAGGCACCTCCTTCTCTGGGCAAGTGTATGCGCCGGTGCGCCGGGGATATGACTAACCGGCACCGCCGCCGCGTACAATAAAGGAACGGAGGTGATACGGATGCACAAAGCTGCTGCCCATGCAAAGCGCGGCCTGCCGCTGCGGCATCTGCCGGCCATGGACCTGCCGTTTCTGGTGCTGGTGCTCACGCTGGTGGGCTTTGGCCTTGTAATGCTGGGCAGTGCCAGCAGTGCAGTGGCGCTGTACCGGCGGGGCGATGCCTTTGCCTACCTGCGGCCGCAGCTGCTGTATGCTGCGCTGGGCATCGGGGCCATGTGGGTGGCAAGCCGGGTGGACTACCATGTTTACCACAAACTGGCATGGCCGCTGCTGGCGCTTTCAATGGTACTGCTGACGGCGGTGCTGTTCATGCCGGAGTACAACGGCTGCAAGCGCTGGCTGGTGCTGCCGGGCCTGGGCACACTGCAGCCCAGCGAGATCGCCAAATTTGCGGTGGTGCTGGTGTTTGCGCATATCATTGCGCTCAACCACGACCGCATGGGCAGCTTTGCGGTGGGGGTGCTGCCCTTTGCACTGGTGCTGGGAGCGGTGGCGGTGCTCATGCTGCTGGAACCGCACCTTTCCGGCACCGTGCTCATTTTGGGCATCGGCGCGGTGCTCATGTTCGTGGGCGGCACCGGCCTCAAGTGGTTCGTGCTGGCCGGGGCGGGCGGTGCAGCGGCCATTGGAGCTGCCATCATCATTATGCCGGACCTTGTGCCCTACGCGACCAGCCGTCTCAGCTCATGGCTGGATCCCTTTGCCGATCCGCTGGGCGACGGCCACCAGACCATCCAGAGCCTGTATGCCATCGGCTCCGGGGGCGCGGCGGGCCTTGGCCTTGGCAGCAGCCGCCAGAAGCACCTGTTCGTGCCCGAACCGCAGAACGACTTCATCTTTTCCATCCTGTGCGAGGAGCTTGGCTTTGTGGGGGCCTGCGCGGTGATCCTGCTGTTTGCGCTGCTGCTGTGGCGGGGCATCACGCTGGCGGCGCATGCACCGGATCGGTTCGGTGCGCTGCTGGTAGTGGGCTTTGTGGTGCAGGTGGCCCTGCAGGCAGTGCTGAATATGGCGGTAGTCACCAACACCATCCCCAATACCGGCATCAGCCTGCCGTTTTTTTCCTCCGGCGGCACCAGTCTGATGATGCTGCTGGGCGAAATGGGCATCGTGCTGTCGGTGTCCCGCGGGGAGACATAAAACCGGGCGTTCCCTGCCATAAAACGACAGCATCCTCTGCCGGTGCAGCCACAAATGACCGGACAAACAAATGGCACAACTGCAGACAAAATAAACAAAAAGCCTTCGCGCCGCATAGCATGAGGTATCTTTTGCGGAACGGGGGCTTTTTGCATGGGCGGAGATCTTATCATCACAGGCGGCATGCCGCTGAACGGCACAGTACAAATCCCGGCAGCCAAAAACAGCGTGCTGCCGCTGCTGGCAGCGGCCCTTTTGTGCAATGGCACGGTGCGTTTTCTGCAGGTGCCGCATCTTGCGGATGTGGACACCAGCGTGGAGCTTTTGCAGGGTGCGGGCTGCACGGCCCGCTGGCAGGGCAGCGACATCACGGTGCAGGGCGTGCCTTCCACCTGCCGCCTTGCGCCGGAAGCCGCCGCGCGGATGCGGGCATCCATTTTGTTCTGCGCACCGCTTCTGGCACGGCTTGGCCGGGTGGAAACGGTGCTGCCCGGCGGGTGCCGCATTGGTGCAAGGCCGGCTACCTGTTTTTTTGACGTAGCGACAGGCCGGTGGACCTGCATCTTTCCGGCCTTGCGCAGATGGGCGTGCACTGCCGGGAGGAGGGGGCAAGGCTGATCCTGACAGCGCCTGCCGGACTGCACGGTGCGGACATCACACTTGGGTTCCCCAGCGTGGGTGCTACCGAGACCCTGCTTCTGGCAGCAGCTGCGGCGCAGGGCGAGACGGTCCTGCGCGGGGCCGCACGAGAACCGGAGATCAGCGATCTGGCAGCATTCCTGAACCGCTGCGGCGGCTGTGTACAGGGCGCGGGCACCAGCACCATCCGGGTGCAGGGCAGACGAATGCTGTATAGCTGCAGCTTTGCGCCCATGGCCGACCGCATCGTGGCATCCACCCTTGCCTGTGCCTGCGCGGCGGCAGGAGGCCGGGTGGAACTGACCGGCTGCAGGCCGGAGACCTATGCACCGCTGCTGGAAATTCTGGCACAAATGGGCTGCAGGGTAGAAACAGAGCCGGAAAGTGCGGTCATTACCCGGCTGGGCGCGCTGCACGGCGCGGGCAGAGTGTTTACCGGGGTATACCCGGCACTGGCAACAGACGCAGCGCCGCTGCTTGCTGCTGCCATGCTTGCCGCCGACAGCGCCAGCAGCATCGAGGATGTGGTGTTTGAGCGGAGATTCGGCTGTGCAGAGGGTTTTGCGGCTTTTGGAGCCGCTGTGCAGGTGCAGGGACGCACACTGGACATCCGGCCGGTGCGGCAGCTGCAGGGCGCGTGTGCACGTGCTGCGGACCTGCGCGGAGGCGCGGCACTGGTGGTGGCCGCGCTGGCGGCAAGGGGACAGAGCCGCATTACCGACACCGGTTACATCGACCGCGGATATGCCGGTTTTGCACAGATGCTGGCGGAACTTGGTGCCCAAATTGAGCGGGAAATGCCGCGGGAAAGCGCCAGCGAGAAAAAAACACCTTCAAAAAAGCAAAATTGACTTGCATTCAGGGCAAAAAGATGATACGATACAGTTATATAAGTGTAAGCAGATAATTTCTGTGCGCTATGCGCAGTTTTACGATAAAATCCGATGGAGGACAAAGTTATGGCACTCATGCTCGATGAAGAAATGGATGAAAACGTTACGACGATCAAGGTCATTGGCGTGGGCGGCGGCGGCGGCAACGCAGTCAACCGCATGGTCAGCGACGGTCTGCAGGGCGTAGAATTTATTGCAATGAACACCGACCAGCAGGCGCTGGCCAAGAACCATGCCGCCACCAAGGTGCAGCTGGGCTCCAAGCTCACCAAGGGCCGCGGCGCGGGCGCTGATCCCGAGATCGGCCAGCGTGCTGCCGAGGAAAGCAAGGACGAGATCGCAAATGCCCTGAAGGGCTCCCAGATGGTCTTTATCACCGCCGGTATGGGCGGCGGCACCGGCACGGGTGCGGCTCCTGTTGTGGCTGAGGTGGCACACGATCTGGGCATCCTGACCGTGGGCATCGTCACCAAGCCCTTCTCCTTTGAGGGCAAGCGGAAGATGGGTCTGGCCGAGCAGGGCATCGCCAACCT
>ENA-OPVU01001678-OPVU01001678.1-human-gut-metagenome-genome-assembly--contig:-NODE-1678-length-10625-cov-8.617786_pt1 | contig 10625 bp, 5 predicted proteins | sample MGYA00241497_ERZ501986 | MGnify/ENA primary metagenome ERZ501986 (study PRJEB25962, sample SAMEA2042995) | human gut metagenome | biome: human gut; feature: human-associated habitat; material: faeces...
ACCTGTTCGTTGTGCGAACGGCGCAGCAAAAACGAAACGTCACGGAATGCGGCATTTGCCATTGCAGTCAAACCTTCTTTTTCAATCTTCAGGATAGGTTTTCCTTCAAACTCGCTTACTGACACGTAATCTTTTGTAAGCAGATAATACTCAGTAGTATCTTTCCCCTTCTCGAACATGGGCTGATACTTGAACGGAGGTGTTGTTGCCATAATTACTCGTATATTTAATGTTTAAAAGTGATTCGGGTAGCAAAGGCAGCACAAAACCGCCTTTACCGAGCAAAGGTAAAAACTATTATTGAAATAATTCTTTAATTAGAGTAAAAACGCAACAAATCATAATTAATTTTCTGACACCCGCTGCATCCGCCCTATCAGTTCATCGCCCAGCGCCGTCTTCACCTCAATGTGTTTCAGCACAGCCATTACAAACGGATTGCTTTCAAAGTCGCCGCGTACCTGCTCAAAATCGAGTTCCTTTTCCAAGCGTGAGCCATCAGCTCCAAAGCCCGTCATGGAAGCCAGTGAAAATTCTTTCTTAGCATCCTCATACACCATGCGGTCGAGGCCAACTACTGCTTCTTTCCATTTTTCGACAATATGTATGACGTCTTCTGCCGTCATACCTTCCGGCTTGATACCATAGAACTCTTCCAACTTCTCATATGCCCAGGTCCATTCGTAGGTATAGTAGTTGCTGTGCATCTTCTCAAACTCGGCATTGATAGACTTCAAGCGATTGACTTTGCTGGACTCAATACCGTCTATCAGCGCATCTATCTCACTCTTTGGGGCTATCAATCCGGAAATATCCACCCATTCGCCGCTGCCAATGGCAGTATCGGGCTTCAAACGGGCACGTATTTCTTCATTGCTCCGGAAGTCAATGCCTTCCAAGCGCTTGATGACAGAGTTTCCGAGGAACTTATGAATGGCTATTTCATAGAAGCGGATACCTTTCACCAAAGCCGAGTTACGTATCTTCGCACTATGGAAAGAATAGATATCCGAAAGCTCGCCACTGGCATGACGCAGATTCTGCAACGTTTCCCGTCCCTTGAACATTTTCTGCACCGTGTAGGGGCTGAGAAGATTATAGTTGATGTAATCCAGTTTGTTCGGGTCGGTACGCCCGTCACGTTTCGGCCACTTCTGGGCATCACGGATGGTACCCACACTACGCAGGTTGACACCGGGTACAAGGTAGGTGGTATTATTCTGCTCTATCAAGTAAGAGAACGGCAGGTTCGAAGTATCAGAATGGTTGACATGGCGCCCCATTACCAAGGAAAACGCTCCCACCCTTGCAGGCCACAAGATGTACGAATCGGAAGTCGTCTTGGCACCACGCTCCAAAGTGCCTTGATGGATAGGCCCTAACTTATACATATGGTTGCTTTGATTAGAGCCGGAACCCGCATTCATAAAAGAGAACATTCCGGCAATCAGCAAAGTAGACTTATGATGAGTCACCGTAAAGGGTCCGGCAAAAATGGCACATGCCTCACCGTTCTCTTCTTGACAATTACTGAAAAACAAAGAATCAGATGCAGAATAGTTATGTCCCAAATGACATGCCTGGCTGATAAAGCAACGGGTCAACATAGTTCCATCTTCCACATTGGAGCCGCTTGATATAATAAAATCATCGCATACCACTCCATAGCCGATATGAATAGGCGCTTGCTCATTACTGTTCAAGCTACCGTTTTTCAATCGTCCCGCCCCTTCTATCTTACAATAATCACCTATTCGTACATTCTTTATATATCCCGCATCAACAATGGTAACATGGTGGCCAATAGTACCTGTATCCGAAGCATTCTCTTCAGCATACCGGTCAATAATGGCTTTCATCCGGCAAATCAATTCAGGACGATGACGGTACAATGCCAGAATATAGGCCTGATGCGCTGACAGACGATCATGAATAGGCACTTCACGTCCACCCGTTTCATTCAATACAGCTACTTCAACGCCATTCCCAAACTTGCTCCGGCCATCTACCAGAATGATATCTACATTCTCTATAAATGCATAGTCCCCTATGATATAGTTGGCTATATAGTTCTTTATATTCTCAATACAACAATTATCGCCCACCGTTACATTATGCAAAGTCGCATGATACAATCCGGAATGTTTACGCATGCCACCTGCCAACGTAAACTCATCTTCAAAGACCCCCAATCTGACCTTTCCGGAAAAACGGGTATGATAAATATAGTCCGTCTTAAAGTTCTCTACTACTTCAATTTCATCCCAATCAACCGCAGTGCATGATCTCTCTTTTAATTGTTGTATTTCTTCTTGTGTAAGTGAACGATAAGTTTTCATCTTCTATATGTATTTATTCTTCATCATAGGTTTGATAAAGAAAATCGTTATAAGGATACTTCTGTACGTGTAGCTCGCGCACCTTATTATATATAATAGTCTTCAATTCATCCATATTTATTTTCTCTCTGGCAGAAATGAAGATACAATTATCATTCAATTTTGCCATCCATGTCTTCATCAGTTCTTCCAATGTAATATTCTCCCTGGTTTTAGGAGTCAAATCATCCTCTGCTTTCTCTATATAGGTATAAGCATCTATCTTGTTAAAAACAATCATGGTAGGCTTTCCACCTGCCCCCAAATCAGCAATCGTTTTATCAACCACAGAAATTTGTTCCTCAAAATCCGGATGAGAAATATCCACCACATGAATCAGTAGATCAGCTTCACGCACTTCGTCCAAGGTTGATTTAAAGGAATCAACCAAATCCGTTGGTAATTTACGGATAAATCCTACGGTATCTGTAAGCAGAAATGGCAGATTCTCAATAATCACTTTGCGTACTGTGGTGTCCAATGTTGCAAAAAGTTTATTTTCAGCAAAGACCTCGCTTTTTGAAAGCAAATTCATTAAAGTAGATTTTCCCACATTGGTATACCCTACCAAAGCTACACGTATCATACGCCCACGGTTTTTACGTTGAGTGGACTTCTGTTTATCAATTTCAACCAACCGTTCTTTCAACAATGACATACGATTCAAAATGATACGACGGTCCATTTCCAACTGAGTTTCACCCGGGCCACGTAATCCCACAGAGCCTTTACCTCCACCAGCACCGGATCCACCTCCCTGACGCTCCAAGTGAGTCCACAAACGTTGCAGACGAGGCAGCATATACTTATATTGGGCCAACTCCACTTGTGTTTTAGCATTTGCAGTTTGAGCCCGCATGGCAAAAATATCCAGAATCAGCGAAGTACGGTCCAAAATCTTCACTTTCAGTTCAGCTTCTATATTACGTATCTGCTTGGCAGAAAGTTCATCATCAAAAATCACCATTCCGACTTCACGCTCATTTTCCTCTTCCTGATGAATATATTCCTTGATTTCTTCCAGCTTTCCTTTACCGACATAAGTCACGGAATTGGCAGCAGGCAGTTTCTGAGTAAACCTTTTCACCACTGTTGCTCCGGCCGTTTCGGCCAAGAACTCCAACTCATCCAAATACTCCTTGGTCTTACGCTCATCTTGTGTCTGAGTAATCAAACCAACTAAGATGGCAGTTTCAACCTGTGCTTCAGAAATTACAAATTCTTTCATTTATCTATCAATCTAAATAAGTTCGCGACAAATATAACAAAAAAAGAGGATGAACGTTGAACGTCATCCTCTTTTTTATTACAGTTATTCCCTATAGTTGTGGTTGTGGAGCAGCCGGATTGTTATCAGTGTCACTGATTCCGGAATTGGTTTCCATTTCACATTGCGGAATCCGATAGATCAGGATCTGCGCTTCTGCTGCTGAATTATATTGTACAGACGGGTCATAATTCGTATTCTTACGAACCACCGGCTTTTTCAAGCGTAGGATATCGAACAGTGAGAAACCTTCTCCCCAAAGTTCCATACGACGCTGCAACCAAACCTCATCCTGAAAATCCTGTGCTGAATTAGCTTTACTTGTAAAAGAAGGATCCCGATATGTCCGTACAAAATTTTCCAATGTACTCTTTCCGCCACTCAGATTACCACCCATGGCTTCTGCCTCAGCCTTTATCAGATACATTTCTTCAACACGCATCAAAGGCCAGTCTGACGCATTGGTTGTGTTACCAAATATACTTTGATAAGCTCCGAACTTTGTATTTACATACGGAGTCAAACCAAAATATTCAACGATGGAAGTACCCTCAATCTGCTCATTATCAATCAATGAAGATTTATTATCCGGAGACAAGAACCATTGTTTACGGATATCTGTTTCGGGTATTAAATCATATAATGCAGAATTCACCTTTCTATATCCATCAGGCACTCCTGAAGTATAACCGTTCCCGGTAAAAGAGCACAAGTGCGAAGGCCAGTTGATAATACCTGTCTGGACAACATCATTATCAGGCGTAATCATCACTCCCCATAACCATGAACTTGCCGATGCTGAATTAAAGGTAGGAGTAGATACCTGGGCTAAAGTCTGAGGTGTACCGCCAGCAATGGCACGTTCTGCATCTTTAGCTGCATCCGCCCATTTTTGCATTAACAGATTAGCACGAGCACGCAATCCATAAACTACTGCCTCATCAATCTGATCTTTGTTTGAGCCATTATCATACCCGGTCAATAAATCAGCAGCCGTATTCAGGTCACTCATAATCTGGTCATACACCTGCTGTACAGTTGCACGCGGATTATTCTGCATATCTTCATCAGTCATTGTTTCTGTAACAATAGGTACTGCCAGACTATTTTCATGACCTGCATAAGTAAACTGATAAATTTGAACCAAGTTCAGATAGTCATAAGCACGAGCAGCTAAAGCTTGGCCACGATAAACCTTCAAAGAAGAATCTTCCGTATCTGCCGCTATCAATTTCAGCACATTGTTTGCAGCTTTCAAGTGATTATAGAACGTTTTCCAAATCAATTCATCGCTTGAACTATCGTATACCCTGTCGCTATAATTTTGAGATGTTCTAAACCAGTTATATCCATTAACCAATGCAACCAAGTCCTGTCCTCCTGATTCCAGTATCATAAACACGGCAGGAATTCCATAGTCATTATGATAAGTAGTGGCATCATCTGAAATCGTACCAAAAGTATTTAATTTGGCTGCCATGGCGTTCACTTCAGCAGTTATCAAATTGGGTCTGCCATTGATTATATCTTCTTTCTGTTCTTCAGATATGTAATCTCCTTCAGGAAATTTATCCAAATCGCAAGATGCCATTAATAAAGCGACACTTGCAAATGCTATATATTTATTTGACAATTTCATATTCTTAAAAATGGGTTGCTAAATTAGAAATTTAAAGATATACCTCCGGAAATTGTGCGGATAGGTGAATATACATTGTCAGCAGCCACATAACCTTGACGTGGGTCCAACCCTTTGCGAGCTGTCAGCAAAGCCACATTATCTGCAACAAAGAATACACGGACACCGTCAATCTGCATTTTACGTGTCAGACTCTTCGGCAAAGTATAACCCAATGTAATATTCTGCAAGCTTAAATAATCCGAACTAGTCAAGAAACGATCTGTTAATCTGTTCGTATATTGGTCATTAATATTCATACGAGGAACATCCGTATTTTTATTTTCAGGAGTCCATGCTTTTAACATATCTTTATGCAAAGCACTACCCGTGGCTGCCACATCCATTAATCCTTGATAAGTATAGTCCAGAATACGTCCACCAAGCTGATATGCAAACGAAACAGAGAGATCAAAGCCATAGGCTGTGACACTTGTTCCAAAACCACCATAAACTTTAGGTAAAATGTCACCTGATGCGAATCTGTTTTCAGAAGCGACAGAATAAGATTTCGTAACTGTATTACCATTCTCATCCGGAGTCACCAGCGCCCACAGGCTCTCTCCTGTTTCAGAATCCACACCTACATATTTAGGTAAATAAAGCTGGTACATAGACTCATCTTCACGATAAATCCGGGCACCGTCAATCAATTGTCCATTCAGTTCTGGAGATAATTCCAAGACTTTATTCTTAAAATGTGTAAGATTAAAGTTTACATTCCAGGAAAAATTCTTGTTTTCAATTATATTGGAATACAAGTCCAATTCAACCCCACGGTTTACCATTGACCCCACATTCTCAGGAAAACGGGAATAACCCATTGAAGCTGCTACCGGTTTGAAATAAAGCATATCGGTTGTTTTACGTGAGAAGTACTCAACAGAACCACCTAACTTACCACCCCAAAAAGCGAAATCAAATCCAGTATTAAAGCTGTGTGAAGTTTCCCAAGTAATTTCCTTATTACCTTTATAATATAGAGAAGTTGAAAAATCACCATTACTGTTTGCCAATGTATACTGGTCTTGATACGGATAGTAGTTACGGTACAAACCACCTTGGAACATCAAGTTATCATTACCTTGCAAACCATAGCTGATTTTAAATTTCAACATATCAATCCAAGACTGGTTTTCCAAGAATTTCTCTTTGCTTAATAACCATCCAGCTCCTACAGACCAGAAGTTACCCCAACGATTATCCGGGTGAAAACAAGAAGAAGCATCACGACGGAAAGAAGCTGAAACAAAATACCGTCCATCATAGTCATATTGCGCACGGAACAGCCATCCTTCTGTTGCATAATTACGAGAATATGAATTATTGCTCTGGTTCATAATACCATTGCCTAATTCAGGAACATTTGGATCATATAATTTCTCACGTTGTCCGTACAAATATTGATATTTATAGTCATAACTTTCATGTCCGGCCAAAATATCCACATTATGAACATCATTAAATGTTTTGTTGTATGTCAACAAATACTGCTGATTTACACTAAATGTACGCTCACTAGCTACACTGATCAAACCTCCGACTCCGCTAGTTTCAGAATACTGTCCGTAGAAGGGGTTAACCATCTCTGTAGCACGCACATTATTTACATCAACACCTATATTCACTTTTGCCTTGATTCCATTCCAAATATCAATATCAGCAGACCATTTTCCACTAACCACATCACCCGAATATTTCATTTTATCCAGCATATAACTAGCCAACGGATTTGCATTAGGAATCGTATTACGGCTACCATTTGAATCTTGTCCTGGCTTTCCATAATCATAACGAAGGAAACCTCGATTATCTACCATAATATTGCCCTGTGCATCACGAACATACATAGGATAAATGGCTCCCATAATATTTGATGCATAAAAGATGTTTGCATTTGATGTACCACCCTCAGTATCCTGTTCACGGCTATCATAATGAGTAAATGATACATTTCCTCCCATCTTCAGCCAAGGCTTCACTTGATAGTCAGCTTTCAAACGTGCAGAATAACGTTGGAAACCAGAGTTAGGAACAATTCCCTTATCATCCAAATAGCCGGCCGACATATAATAATTCATTTTTTCAGTCGCACCGCTGATACTTAAATTATACTCTTGACGCAGGTTATTTTCAAAAATTTCATCCGACCAATTATCCGGAGTATAATAATATGTACCATCAGAATAACCTAATGTCGCATTAGGATTCAATTTGCCATCCATACCGATCAGTTGCTGTCCTTGAGGAATGGAATACACCTGATATCCCAAATATGTAGAAGAAAGCATTGCTTGATTAGCGTACGCATTAGCTTTAGCCAAATCTCCGGCTGCCGCATATCCTTTCAAATCGGCATTATAAATAGAAGAATAGTTTAATTCATAGAATGTAGCCGGATCCGTAATTGTTTCATAATTAGGTACTCCACGTTTATTCACACCCCATTTAGCGTCAAAAGTAACACGGGCTTCCCCACTCTTACCACGCTTGGTAGTAATCAAGATTACACCATTAGCACCACGTGCACCATACAGAGCATTAGAAGCAGCATCTTTCAACACTGTCATTGATTCTATATCAGAAGTACTGATAGCAGAAATTTCACCATCATACGGAACTCCATCTACCACATACAAAGGCTTGTTACTAGCCGATATAGATCCAATACCACGAATACGCACTTCAGCATCTTTGCCCGGCTGACCATTATTACTCGTAGTTTGTACTCCGGCTACTTGACCCGCCAAAGCATTTGTCACATTTGAAGTTTGTCTCGTCGCTATTTTTTCATTTTTTATAGTAGCAGCCGAACCTGTAAATGCAGATTTTTTCGCTGTACCATAAGCCACCACCATTACCTCTTCAAGCTGTTCTGTATCAGACTTTAATACAATATTCAAGTTTGCTTTAACTGGCACTTCTTGTGTAGCCATTCCGATAAAGGAAACTACCAAAGTCTTTGCGGAACTTGGAACATTTGATAATGTAAATTTACCATCCATGTCAGTAACTGTACCTACAGTAGTACCTTTTACTAAAATAGAGGCGCCAACTACGGGTAATCCGTCCTCCTCCGAAATAACAGTACCTGTTACCTTCGTGATCTGAGCGGTTACCAAACCTATACCTACAAAAAGGCAGGTCAATAACAGCATTAATTTTCTTTTCATAAAATTCTCTCTTAAAGTTTAACTTTACATTAATATAAATTCATTCACTCTAACAAATGACAAAGGTATGAATAAAATTGTAATATCAAACAAATTATTGTAAAAAACATACTAAACTGCTATATTTTTATGCTTTTAGGCATTTAAAACTCACAAAAGACGAAAATAAACCTCATATTTATTCTTTTTTTTAAGTCATTAAAAAGAGAAACTTTCAATTTATAACTGATCAGGTAAACATACATTAACCTATAAATGTTAACGAATCGTCTAATAAATATAAAGATGAGAACAAAATAGTAGGATAATGCTTTTCTACTTTTCTTTATTGCGTCTTATTATAGAATTTCAATTAAAGAATTAAATTATGAGGAAAATCAGTTATCGTTTCGTTTACAATCGAAAAAAAAGTTTAAATGACAGAGGGACCGCTTTGGTCCAAGTTGAAGCCTACTTGAATAAAAAGAAAGTGTATTTTTCCACACATGTTTATTTACGGCCAGAACAATGGGATGTAAAAAGGAAAATCATCAAAGATCATCCTAACCAAGATGCGCTGAATGGCATGCTTAATGAATTTATTATTGAATTAGAGAAAAAAGAATTAAGTTTGTGGAGGCAAGGAAAGACAATAACCTTAAGCCTCATAAAAGAAGAGTTCAAATCGAATACAGATGCTTCATTCTTAGGGTTTGCGCGTAAAGAAATAATGTCTTCTCAGCTAAAAGATAGCACTAAGCGCAACCATTTAACAACAATATCCCTTTTACAATCGTTCAAACCGACAATTGAGTTTGAAGACTTAACCTATAATTTCGTTACGGATTTTGAAAAATTTCTTTATGAATCTGGATATCAAACAAATACAGTAGCCAAGCATATGAAGCATTTGAAATCTTTTGTTAATGCTGCAATTAATAAAGGATACATTGATCCCAATAACTATGCCTTCAGAAGATATAAAATTAAAATGAAGGAAGGAAAACATGTTTTTTTATTACCGGAAGAAATGAAAAAATTGGAAGAAGTGTCTTTGACAGGAAGAAATAGTTGTCTGGAACATACTCTTGATGCATTTTTATTTTGCTGCTATACGGGATTGCGGTATTCTGATTTTGTGAATTTGAATGAGAAAAATATCGTAAAAATGGATGGAAAATTATGGCTAATCTTTGACTCTGTCAAAACAGGTACAGAAGTGAAATTGCCTTTAAACTTGCTGTTTGAAGGCAAGGCTTTAACTTTATTACAAAAATACCAGGGAAAATGGAGCTCATTTTTTTCAATTAAAAATAACTCAAGTGTAAATAAAGAGCTGATACGAATTGGCAAATTGGCAAAAATAAGCAAACACTTTTCATTCCATTCTGCAAGGCATACTAATGCTACTTTATTGATATATAAAGGTGCTAATATAACAACCGTGCAAAAATTATTAGGGCATAAAAACCTTGCTACAACACAAATTTATGGAGAAGTTATGGGAAGTACAATTATACGAGACTTGAAAAAATGTCAAAAAAGATAATTAACTCTATTGTCTATACATTATCTCTTATAAAGATGAAGAAGAATCATTTTCAAAAGTGAATATAGCCTTATCTTCTTAATAAAGTTTATCGTTTTGTGAACATGATAATTTTTTGTTGTGATTGCAATACGATAAACTAAAAGAAATAAAATGTGACAATATTTCCATCTCAGCCTAACCGGGTAGAAAATAAGTATCAAGGTTATTGAATTTCTGCAAAATTCATATATGTATATCATATAATATGCGCATATAAAATTCTATATCAGAAAATGATAATAATAGTTTGCTAATTTACTTCATGTCCTACTATCTTCTTTTGTAATCTAAAGTGCAAACAATCTTTGGAAGTTTTGAAATATTTAAAAAGTTGAAAAATATCAATCTTAGTATTTCAGGTATTTTATGAACAGAGTAACAACGAACAGGAATGCTGCAAGTCAATTCTTTTTTCAGTAGAAGAAAGGTAGAAAATTATTATTATCATACTCTTTAAACGGCTTAAATCAAGGAAAACGAATAAGAGATTCAGTAATACATATACTGGTTATCAATTATTTACATAAATAATTAGTTCCGCAAAGACTTTGGTAGTTTC
>ENA-OPVU01001680-OPVU01001680.1-human-gut-metagenome-genome-assembly--contig:-NODE-1680-length-10620-cov-1.509513_pt1 | contig 10620 bp, 9 predicted proteins | sample MGYA00241497_ERZ501986 | MGnify/ENA primary metagenome ERZ501986 (study PRJEB25962, sample SAMEA2042995) | human gut metagenome | biome: human gut; feature: human-associated habitat; material: faeces...
CTATCGCTCCTCTGTCTCTCCCCTATATTTCCCCTACGGAAACACAGGGGAGAAGTGTTAGTACCTTCGATAACAGGAACAGAGAGGTATGTGTCTCCCTCCTCCTCTGTGTGGAGCAGCCATATAGGGAAGGTGGCACGCAGTGACGGAGGGATTAAAATCCGCAACAGAGGAAACGTATCAACCTCATCGATGAGTCCGAAATGGGATTATTGCCAAAGAATTCATCGCTAAAATTCAAGCCTATCCCCCACGGATTTTCTACCGAATCGTTGTGCTTCGATTTCGTATTATTTTTCTTCATGAGGAACGATACGAATCCCCACGTCGGAAATTCCTCTGATACGATCGTCCCGCATAGCTTGTTGCACAGTGAAGACATGTTCCTTCTCGCCCGAAAAACGGAAATCGTCATTCAGCAAAACCTCCTGCTGATAATAAGAGCCCCAACCTCCGCCCGACCATCGTCCGAACTCATCGGCCAATTCACAATTTACCGTATCGGTTTTCAAAACTCCGCCCTCGTCGTTGTAAGAAACGAAAAGCCACAAATTCCTATACGTATAATCTCCGTTATGCCGCAGAGACAAATAGACATCATACCGGTTCACAGTATCGGGAACTTCCGGTGTAAAGCGTTGTACGTCCCGTTTGAACCAGCCGTTTTTAGGAAGGGTATTAAACTCGTTATACACATCGGTTCGCCCGCAGGAGACCGTGCCTCCCAGCAAAAGACAAACGATACCTGTATTTACCAAGTTCCTCCACATACGCCCATCTATTCTTTCTTATCGGAAGCGGCAGGTTTAGACGAAATGTTTTCACTACCGTTGCGAGCAGCAGCCGTATGGTTGCCATTGTCATTTCCGCCCTTTTTATTTCCATCACGGGAAGCCTTGTTCTGATTCCGATTGTTATTATTAGAACGGTTATTCCGTTCGCCCGACTGTTGACGACGATTGTTATTACCTCCGTTATTATTCCGTTTCTTATTTTTCTTCGCCTTATCGAAGCGAGTCAAACTGTCTTGTCCCACCACGTCTTCGAAATCACGACGTTCGGGAGCACGAGCTCCGGCTTCCGACTCCAATGTATCGGGCTTTATTCCTTTCTTATTCAAAGCAATTACCTCGAATACCCTATCGGCAGAAATCGTTACCAAATTGGCGGCAATAGACTTATCGGTCGAATAAGTCATCTCACGTTTGAAAATATCGGTTTTGAAGTGATAATAGGTATTTATCTTCGTTTCCAACGGAATCTCTCGCGATGGTAACCGCTTCTGGGCTTCCACGTATGCATCGGCCTCATAATTCAAGCAACATTTCAATTTGGCACATTGTCCGGCCAACTTTTGAGGATTGAGGGCTATATCTTGGAAACGGGCCGCACTGGTCGCTACCGAGACAAAGTTGGTCATCCAACCCGAACAGCACAATTGACGACCACAGGGTCCCAAGCCCCCGATACGTCCGGCCTCCTGACGCGCCCCGATCTGCTTCATCTCGATACGCACCCTGAACGCTTCGGCCAACACTTTAATCAACTGGCGAAAATCGACCCGCTCGTCGGCAATGTAATAGAAGATGGCCTTATTACCGTCTCCCTGATATTCGACATCGCCGATCTTCATATTCAAATGCAAATCTTCGGCAATCTTGCGGGCTCGAATCATCGTATCATGCTCTTTCGCCTTAGCTTCTTCGAATTTTTCCAAGTCATTGGGTTTGGCTTTCCGATAGACACGCTTTAACTCCGGATTATCGATCTTTACATTGTTCTTTTTCATCTGTATCAAGACTAAACGCCCGGTGAGAGTAACCTCACCAATATCGTGACCGGGCGAAGCCTCGACAGCGACCAAATCGCCGGGAGCGAGTTTGATATGAGTTGTATTACGGTAATATCCTTTTCGGGTATTTTTGAAACGCACCTCGACTAAATCGGTATCGTCGTGCGATTCGGGAATATCGGATAGCCAGTCGTAGACTTCCAATTTCGCACCTTTCCGACGACAAGCGCACGGGTCGAGCTGTGTTTTTTCCGACGGATTTATCGTATTGTTATCGTTTGTATTATCCATTTCGAATTTGTCGTTAACAAGAACAAAGCCATAGATCGTACACGAATTTCATTCGGGTAACGCCCTACGGCCTCGTCATTCGTTTTTAAAGTGGAGCGGTATGGCGTCTCCTTGTTATTTGGCGAAACTTACGGCCCGAGTTTCCCGGATAACAGTAATCTTCACCTGACCGGGATAAGTCATCTCGTCTTGAATACGTTTTGCAATTTCGGTAGACAAGTTTTCGGTTTCGGCATCGCCTATCTTGTCGGCTCCGACAATCACTCGCAATTCACGGCCGGCCTGTATGGCATAGGTCTTCAACACGCCCGGATAAGACAGAGCCAACTGTTCGAGATCGTTCAACCGTTTAATGTAGGCCTCGACGATCTCACGACGGGCGCCGGGACGAGCTCCCGAAATAGCGTCGCACACTTGTACGATAGGAGCCAACAGACTGGTCATTTCGGTTTCGTCGTGGTGAGCTCCGATAGCATTACAAATGTCGGGCTTTTCCTTATATTTCTCCGCCAACTTCATACCTAACAATGCATGCGGCAATTCGGGTTCCTCATCGGGCACTTTACCTATATCGTGCAACAAACCGGCCCGACGGGCTTTCTTGGGATTCAAACCGAGTTCCGAAGCCATAACGGCACAAAGGTTCGCCGTTTCACGAGAGTGTTGCAGCAAGTTCTGCCCGTAGGAAGAACGGTATTTCATTTTACCCACCAGACGAATCAATTCGGGATGCAGACCGTGCACGCCCAAATCAATGGCAGTGCGTTTACCGGTCTCGATGATTTCTTCCTCGATCTGTTTACGCACTTTGGCAACCACCTCTTCGATACGTGCCGGGTGGATTCGGCCGTCGGTTACCAACTGATGCAAGGCCAAACGGGCGATTTCACGGCGAACGGGATCAAAAGCCGAAAGCACAATGGCTTCGGGGGTATCGTCCACGATAATTTCCACCCCGGTAGCCGCTTCGAGAGCTCGGATATTACGACCTTCACGCCCGATAATACGGCCCTTGATTTCATCGGATTCGATGTGGAATACCGTAACCGAGTTTTCGATAGCCGTTTCGGTTGCTACCCGTTGGATACTTTGTATCACGATACGTTTTGCTTCCTTGTTGGCCGTCATTTTGGCATCGTCCATGATGTCGTTGATATAAGAGGCTGCCTGCGTCTTGGCTTCTTCCTTCAAAGATTCTACCAAACGTTCTTTCGCTTCTTCGGCAGAGATTCCCGAAAGGTGTTCGAGCCGTTCCACTTCGGACTTATGGAGTTTTTCCAATTCTTGTTTTTTCTTCTCTACCATTTCGAGCTGAGTATCGAGGTTGGCGCGAATGGCATCGGTCTCACTTTTCTTCTTTTGCAGATCTTGTTGCTGCTGGGAAAGCTGCATTTCCCGTTGTTTCAGTTTAGCCTCGGCCGACTGTATCTTGGCATTGCGGGCATTCGCCTGCTTTTCCATTTCGGCTTTCATGTGGATAAACTTCTCTTTCACTTCGAGCAGCTTGTTTTTCTTAATTACTTCGGCTTCTTTTTCGGCCTCTTCCAAAATCGTTTTCGACCGAGTCGCCAGCAGATAGCGGTTCACCAAAAAGACCACAAGCCCCCCTATGACCAAACCGCCAATTACTGAAAAAATCAATAGTATGTAATTCATCTTTTCTAAATTATAGTTATAAAAAAAGCACTACCAACCTGTCCTTTCGAAGGACCTGTCGCAGTGCAGGAATTATCTCTCTTTTCCGTACCGTTATTCTCCGGTATGTCCGTCTAATATCTTCGCAGCCTCGGCTTCAAGTTTTCTTAAATCGGCCAGCAAGGTTTTACGGTCTTGTACCATTTCACAGTACAATCGAGCCATCTCTACCGCCACCATCGCCATCATAGATTCCGAATCCATCAATCCGTCTTTATACTTGTCCTTATAAAAAGCCCAACGCTTGTTGAACAAGTCGGCAGCATCTCTCCAATATTTTTCGTCCGCTCCATAATCGACCCGCAAGGCTAACGGGGTTTTCAGATCGGCGATCCTCAGAGTTATTTTTAATTTATCATCGTTCATAGCATCTATTCATTCAAGAGTGAGATGCATTTATCGATTTCCCGCACTAATCTGGCAAACCTGACTTTTGTTTCTTCGGTACTCGAACCATCTTGCCCCGCAACCGTCTTCGAGAGTTTCAAATTTCCATATCTTTTCTCCAACTCTTCGTACTTACTTTGCAAAGCTTGCATCTCTTGTTTCTGATGCATCAACTGCTCTTTCAAAATACCGTTTTCGTTCTCGAAAGCCTTACATAAATCACTCATAGCATGAAACTTAGCAATCAGTGAATCTATTATGTCTTTCGAACTTCCGGCCATTATCCCACCAAATTTCTATACAAATATAGGTATTTCCCGCCAAAAGCTGTAACATCGACCCAATTATTTCTTTTTTTCTCTCTTTTATTACAAATTTTAAATTTATTTATCTCTTATCGCCAAACAACGATATAGAAAGAAATCAATCAAAAACAGCTGTTCAAAACTGGGAGTAAATGAAAGGAACCAGTTCGCTCGAACGCACCTGCAAAACAAAGAAGAGTACCAGCGCCAGAATAGCTGCCTTAACTACCAGCGGCGACCACGAAAGCTCGCGTTGCAGCCACTGCGACCAGCGATGCGGGGCAAAATGGAGCAGATAACCGACTACCAAAGCCACGAATATAACGGCGTATCCCGACACGAAGGAGGGAATGGCTTCGGGACGGAAGTTGGTGAATATCTGGGTTAATATCTGTCCGGCAACATCAAGAGAAGGCGACCGAAAGAATATCCAGCCGGCGGCCACAACATGGAACGTGAGCAAAACATGAAAGAAATGGCGGATAATACCCGGGCGATCGTCTTTCGCCACAGGGAATATACGCCGGTAAACTTTATGGACAATCAACAAAACGCCATGCCAAGCACCCCATATCACAAAAAGCCACGAAGCTCCATGCCAAAGTCCACCCAGCACCATAGTTATGAACAAATTGAAATAGGTACGGACTTTGCCTCGACGATTCCCGCCCAAAGATATATAGAGATAGTCTCGCAACCAACTCGACAAAGAGATATGCCAGCGACGCCAGAACTCGGTAATAGAACCCGACTTATAGGGAGAATCGAAATTGATTTTAAAACGATACCCCATAAGCAAGGCTATGCCGATAGCCATATCGGAATAACCCGAAAAATCACAGTATATCTGCAAGGTATAGCCATAGACACCCATAAGATTCTCGAACCCAGTATAGAGCATGGGATTGTCGAAAATGCGGTCTACGAAATTGACACTAATGTAGTCGGAGATAACCACCTTTTTAATCAATCCGCACATGACGAGAAAAAGACCTTCACCCAACAGCATAGGTGTAATCTCCAACGGACGGTGTATCTGAGGGACAAAGTTTCGCCCGAACTACGGGACCCGCCGCCAACGGAGGGAAGAACGAGAGGTAAAAAACATAATCTCTCAAATTCGTCACCGGGGACATTTGCCGCCGATACACATCTATAATATAGCTCAACGAACGGAAAGTGAAAAAAGAGATACCGATGGGCAACACAATATCCAACGGCTCGAAAGGCTCACGGGTGAAATCGGCAATCGTACCCAGTAACAAGTTGGTGTATTTGAAATAACAGAGCATGCCCAAATTGACCGCCATGCTCATCAAAACGAAAAATCGACGCATCCATTTCCACGAAACCCAACCTAAAAGCCGCCCCAACGAATAGTCCGAAAGGGCGACGAAAAGCAACAACAGGAAACACAGCCCACTCGATTTATAATAGAAATAGAGAGAAAAAAGTATCACGAAGTAGATACGCAAAGTATCGCGCCTCGCCAACAACCTGTATATCCAGATAAATCCGACGAAAAGAAACAGAAACAATCCGGTATTGAACATGAGCGGATTCTGCCCGTCATAAACGAATAAATCCACGACTTTCGATACGTCGATACTTTCCCAAAAGGAGATCGCACCGGTCTTTATATTATTGAGCCACTCTATCCACATATTCCTGATAAGCTTTCATAAGAGCACGATACAACATTTCGCCCTGCACCCGATAGCCCGTCTCGGTGCAATGGGTACGGTCATAGGCCATGAACCCGGCCTTCCGCCATTGCGAGGACGAACCTTCGCCTCCGGCAATTTCGTACCAATCCCAACAAGCCAGCCGATGCTCCACCGCATAGGAACGAATCGTTTCCCGAACGAGTTTTACCCGAGCATTCGGCGTATAATAAACTCTACGTTTTTTATTTACGCGACGCACCCGACGCCGAGCACATTCGGCCGGAGTAGTCAGCAAAATTTGAGCCTGCGGACAATCTTTTCGCAAAGACGAAACGACGGTATCGATCTGTTTATATAACTCGTCGCGGGTCAAAGAGGTGGAAAACGACTCATTCGTACCCAACGACAAAACAATAAGCGACGGCGAGAGTGCTGCCACTTGCTCGGAAAAGCCGGGAATGGCAGCATAACTACTGTAAAAAGCCCCGTTGTTGCCGATAGTGTGGTAAAGAATTCCGCTCTCACCGGTTTCAAGGCTCGCTCCATAAATGGCCAAAGGCGTCTCTTTCGAGACGGCTTCTCCCGTAAGATGAACACTACACACGGACTCCTCCCACGAAAAATGGGTCAAAAAAGGTAATCGGGTTTCACCCTCCACCAAAAAGGGTTCTGAAATTACTCCCGGAAAAGAGTCAACCGGCGCATGGAACAAACGAACTTTCTTGAAACCTGCACAGTCATCGGTCTTACTAAGCGTGGAAACCGTCAAATCAATGCGACCGTTACGGGGTACAATAGCTATACCGCCTACTCCCGGTGTATAGTTACTATACTTCCGCCCTACACAACGGGAAAAATTCCAACTTCCGTCCGCCACGACCGAATAATCTCTCGGTTCATTGGTCTTCGCTAACTTCAAAGGAACGACCAACCCACGCCCTGCATCCCCGAACCTTCGCTGCAACGGTAATCGGACAGCCTCGGTGAGAAACCCTGCCTGAACATGCGAATCGCCGATATGAACCATCGCCACTACCCGAGGAACAGTATCCGTGTCGTTCTGCAACCGTACCATTCCATCGAACAGAGCCGACCAATCGGCATCGTTAAACTCGATAACGTTTTTCTCTTTTTTCAAAAAAGAGGGTACAGTAACCGTGTCGCCTGTCAGCTGTGCACAAAGTTGCACTGCCAGCACTGCGACAACGAAGAAAAACCCTATTACCGACAAACGAAATTTCATAAGCCTTCCCGATTCATTTCATACTCCAACGACTTGACAAACTCGGTCGCCAATCGTTTACCGCCTTTATGGTTAATGTGCGTATAGTCTTTATTCGCCTGTCCGTTAGCGACATAATCGAGCATTCCGTTGTGCCCTCCCATCGCCTCGTATGTATCCCAAAAAACGACACCAGCACTTCGTGCCGCACGACGTTGCGCTTCGGAAAGAGCGACTACCGCCGGCATCGTAACGAAAGCCCCGTTCGCTTTGCGACTGCGATCACCTACTCCCATCAATATAATATCGGTATGCGGATAACACTCCCGCAAGTGACGAACAACCTCTGTCATCTTACGGGCATAAGACCCGTAATGCAAAATTTCGGGAGTCATCACATTCAGTCCGTATTGCAACACAATGGCATCGTAGGGAACGATACTGTCCATCTGAATCGCCCTTTCCCGGGACAACGCCCCGAGCGAAAGACCCGAATAACCACGGGTCGATATATTATCGACAGCAATGCCCTGCACATCGTCCAGCCACACGCCTATGGCTGCAAATCCCGGCGTATTTCCCACCCTTACTTGAAAACGTGGGGTTTGCCCCTCTACCGCCAAAGATTGAATCTCATGAGAACCCGCAACGGGAAAAACCTGCCATTCGCCATCGGCTATTTTCAACTCGACCGAGCAATCCTGCCGGGCGATAAATACGAAACGAGACAGTGCCCAACTATCGGCATGTTCTATTTTCGCAGTTCCTCTGTATTGAGCCGTAGCACCCTCCAACGGTACGAAATACTGCTGCTGCAAAGTCATGACCTTCCAATCGACTTCTTTGGGCTTCAATACACTATGCACTTCCCAACCTTCGCCCGACTGTATGACCGATCGACGAAATCCGGGAAAATCGGAATGCATAGACACGTATCCCACACCACTCCCACCATACCGGGATTGCAACAAACTTCGCACGTCTTGCGTGAATATATCGGCCTCGATAAACGAATCGCCCAAAAATGCCAAACGCACGGGACGTCCCAATGAGGCTCGTTCCTTCAAGGACGAGAGAAGATGAGACAAACCATTTTTCCCCGGCGAGAAATCTTCGAACAAAACCACATCGCCGTCCCGTCGGGGAAGATTCCCGACCTCTGCCGTATCGGACGAAATATTCGTTACGAGAAGAGTGTCGGCTGTTTCTTGTACCCTTATCGTATCGGGCACGACTTGCCGATCCTGCGGCTCATCTTTCTCCACAGAGGAAAGAGAATCCACCCCCTCGTTCAACCACTCCATTCCCTCCTCCTGCCACTCTGCATCGCCCGGCAAATCCAAATCTTGCTCATCGACACGGATATCGGAAAAGAGATCGACAGGTTTTGTCGCGAATCCACCCCACTCCAAAACAGGCAACTGAGTCAGGAGAAACAGAAAAACGAGAGAGAGCACCAACAGAGCAACCACATGCCCGTCTTTGTATTTAGAGGAATTATTCCCTTGCTTTTTATTCTTCACTTCGGCTATTCAAATGAGACTACAAAAATAGAGAAAGGAGAGTGGAGAAAAAAGAACTCGCCCTATTTTTCTACCGAGCTACCTCCCATTTCCGCATTTCACACAAAAATAGGGAAAGATTTATATCTACGAACGATTCCTTCCAAATTTCACTCGTCCCATTCACATTTCTTACAGTTCTCTCCCTCCTCACGATTTTTTCAAGAAACAACTATCCTATTTGCTTTTTTCAGATTTTTTTTCTAATTTAGCTTTCGGAATGTTGACACTCGCCCTATTACCGCCTATCGACGACTGGGTATACATCGTGGTCTATACGATATATGCCATTACCATACTGGGTACGATCGTGATAATCATCACAGAGAATCGCAATCCGGTAAAAAGTTTGGCATGGGTACTCGTATTGGCATTTCTTCCCATCGTAGGGTTGGTTTTCTATATTTTTTTCGGGCAGAATTTCAAGGCGAAAAGAATGGTTTCCCGACGCATAAAGAGGAAATTACGAAAGCGGGATTATCATTCGATCGTCAATATCGACAGTCTTCCACTGAGCGAGGAGAGCAAGCAAGAGATAAGATTGTGCCACAGTTTGTGCAGTGTACCGTACTATTCGGGAAGCCACGTGAAGATATTCACTTCGGGAGAAGACAAATTCAAACACTACCTGCAAGATTTGGAGATTGCCCAAGAGTATATCCATATCCAATATTACATCTTCGAGGACGATAAACTCGGCAACCGAGTCAAGGAGGTTTTGCTTCGATGCGCCCGCCGAGGCATACAAATAAGAATCCTATACGACGATGTGGGTTGTTGGTCGGTGAAAAAACGTTTTTTCAAAGAGATGCAGGATGCGGGAATCGCCGTACGTCCTTTCCTTGAAATCACATTTCCCCAACTCGCCAGCCGAATCAATTACCGGAACCACCGCAAAATAACGGTCATCGATGGAAAAATAGGCTACATAGGAGGCATGAATATCGCCGACCGCTATGTCGAAGGAACCAAATGGGGAACGTGGCGCGACACACATTTGCGTATCGAGGGGCCTGCGGTAAGAGGATTACAATTGTTGTTCGCCGTCGATTGGAGCTACGAATGCAAAGAGGTTCTTTCGGATTCCCGATTTTTTCCACCGGTAGCAGACAAAGGGAAAAGCGGCATACAAATCGCTCCGGGCGGCCCCATAGGGGAATGGTCGAACATCGCCATGCTTTTCTTGAAAGCGATTACCAATGCTAAAAAAAACGTATATATACAAACGCCTTATTTCCTGCCTACCGAAGGATTGAACCAAGCGTTGCAAACCGCCGCCTTAGGGGGAGTGGATGTTCGTTTGATGCTGCCTAAGCGTTCCGATACACGTTCAGCGAATATGGCCAGTCATTCCTTTATCGACGAGATGGTAAAGGCCGGCGTAAAAGTATACCTCTACAAACCGGGCTTCTTGCATTCCAAGCTAGTCGTGTCCGACGACGCATTGACAAGCATCGGGTCCGCCAATATGGACTTCCGTAGCTTTGAGCATAACTTCGAGATTAACGCTTTCGTATATCAAAAGGAATTCGCCCTGCAAATGAAACGCATCTTTACACACGACATGCATCACTGTGAGCGCTTGATCCCTTCCCGCTGGTTAAAGCGCCCCCTCAAGCAACGCATGGCGGAATCATTTATGCGTCTGTTTTCTCCCCTTCTTTAAGGAAGATGCTAAAGTTCACGGAGCCATACACCC
>ENA-OPVU01001682-OPVU01001682.1-human-gut-metagenome-genome-assembly--contig:-NODE-1682-length-10613-cov-4.000568_pt1 | contig 10613 bp, 9 predicted proteins | sample MGYA00241497_ERZ501986 | MGnify/ENA primary metagenome ERZ501986 (study PRJEB25962, sample SAMEA2042995) | human gut metagenome | biome: human gut; feature: human-associated habitat; material: faeces...
CGCCCTGCCGGACGCACCCTGCCAAAAGCCACAGACGATAGCGATATGTACAACAGGGAGTTCCCCAGCGGGAACTTCCTGTTTTTCGTTGTTTGCATGATGAGCCTGCTCTGCCTGCCATAGGCAAGCTCGCGTTTGCGCAGCAACAAAACCCCCAGTGGGGCTTTTAAGCGACCGAACGGTCTTGCGTTAGCAAGATGGAGGGGCTTTGCCCCGACAAGTTCCAGTTTGCCGTACAGCACTGAACAGCGGAAAAGCCCCTGCATTCCAAAAACGGATGCAGGGGCTTTCTCTTTGTTTACTTCAAGATGATCTCGCCGTTTTCATCGGCATCCACCACAAGGGTGCCGCCGGAAGCAAGGCTGCCGTCGATCAGGCGCTCGGCGGCGGGGTCTTCCACGGCCTTGCGGATCACACGGCGCAAATCGCGCGCACCAAACTTGCCGCCCTGACTCTTTTGCACCAGAGCCTTGAGGGCTGCCGGGGTGTAGCTGTAGGCGATGCCCTTGGCCTCCATGCCGGGCTTGTACTCGTCCAGCATCAGGGCCGCGATGCCCTCCAGCGTCTGCTGGCTCAGCGGCTTGAAGGCGATTACTTCATCCACGCGGCCAAGGAACTCCGGCCGCAGGAACTGGGCCAGCGCCTTGCGGGTCTTTTCCTCGCTAAGCTGTTCCTCGCTCTTGTTGAAACCAAGCCCGCCGGTGCTCTGATCACTGCTGCCGGCGTTGGAGGTCATGCAGATGACCGTGTTGGAAAAATCCACCGTGCGGCCCTGCGCATCGTTGATCTTGCCCTCGTCCAAAATCTGCAGCAGAATGTTCATGACATCCGGGTGCGCCTTTTCGATCTCGTCGAACAGCACCACGCTGTAGGGGCGGCGGCGCACCTTTTCGGTGAGCTGGCCGGCTTCTTCGTAGCCCACATAGCCCGGAGGCGAACCGATCATGCGGGACACCGCGTATTTTTCCATATACTCGCTCATGTCCAGACGGATGAGCGGGTCCGGGCCGTCGAACAGCTGATTTGCCAGCTGCTTGACCAGCTCAGTCTTGCCCACGCCGGTGGGGCCCACAAAGATAAAGCTTGCGGGACGGCGGCGGCCGGAAAGGTCGGCGCGGCTGCGCTTGATGGCCTGCGCCACCAGATGCACGGCCTCGTCCTGCCCGATGATCTTCTTTTTCAGCTCGCCCTCAAGGTTTGCCAGCTTTGCGAACTCGGTCTCCCGAATTTTCACCGCCGGAATGCCGGTCCACAGCTCGATGACCTTGGCCACATCGTCCATGGTCACCTGGATCTCGCTGGCAGCGGCCTGCTTTGCGGGCAGGTCGGCTTCGAGCTTTGCAATGCGGGTCTTGCGCTCGGCCACACGCTCGTAGTCGATTGGCTCGTTCACATCCGCATTCTCCATCTCGGCTTCTTCCTGCTTGAGGGCATCCAGCTCCTTCTGCATCCCAAGATACTCGGAAATGACCGGGTGGGCCAGATTGCAGCAGGCACAGGCTTCGTCCAGCAGGTCGATGGCCTTATCGGGCAGGAAGCGGTCAGTGATATACCGTTCGCTCAGGGTGACGGTGGCCGAAAGCACATCGGCAGGCACCTGCACATGATGGTGCTGCTCGTAGTAGTGCTTGATGCCGTTCATCACAGCAAGGGTATCGGCCACGCTGGGTTCTTCCACCCGCACGGGCTGGAAACGGCGTTCCAGCGCCTGATCCTTCTCGATATACTTGCGGTACTCGTTGAAGGTGGTGGCACCGATGACCTGAATTTCACCACGGGAGAGGGCGGGCTTCAGGATATTGCCCGCGTTCATGGCACCCTCGCTCTCACCGGCAGAGGTGATGGTGTGGATCTCGTCGATGAACAGGATCACGTTGCCTGCGGCCTTCACTTCGCTCAGCAGGCCCTTGACCCGCTGCTCGAACTGGCCGCGGAACTGGGTGCCTGCCACAAGGCTGGTGAGGTCCAGCAGATAGATCTCCTTATCCTTCAGGCCGATGGGCACATTCCCCTTGGCAATGCGCTCCGCAATGCCCTCGGCAATGGCGGTCTTGCCCACACCGGCTTCGCCGATGAGGCAGGGGTTGTTCTTCTGGCGGCGGCTCAAAATCTGGATGGTGCGGTAAATTTCGCGGTCGCGGCCAATGATATCGTCCAGTTTGCCTTCCCGGGCCTTGCGGGTCAGATTCTCGCAATAGGTATCCAGAAATTTGCGCTTAGGCGGCTTTTTGCCGTTTTTGCGGTCGGCCTTTTTGTCGCCATCCTTCTTCTCGCTGCTGGTAAAGCCCAGCGGGAAGGTGGCATTGCTGCCGGGGATCAGATCTTCGTCCATGCTGTCCGGGTCAGCATCCTCGCCGCCGTTCGCCATGTTCATCATCATGGAGAGCGGGTTTGCATCGCCCATCTCCTCCATCATGCTTTCCATGCGGTTCTCCATGTTATCAAGATCCTGATCCGACATGCCGAACTGCTTCATCAGATCGTCCACCGGCTTGATGTGCAGCTCACGGGCGCAGTGCAGGCAGTAGCCCTCCTGCTTCATCTGACCATTGTCCATCCGCTGGATGAAGATGATCGCCGGACGTTTCTGGCATCGAATACAGACCATAGTTCCTCCTTTATGCAAAACCCTTTACAGGAAAGGGTTGAAGAGATTGAAGATTTTGTAGTAAAGACTGCTGCTCATCACCGTATCGTTGAGCACATTCAGGTTGCCGCCTGTGATGACGATGATGCCCCACAGGATGCACAGCACCAAATAGATATCCAGCAGCGCCGTGGCACCACCCACAAGCCAGCCAAGGCCGCGGTTTACCGTGCCAATGACCGGCAGCTTGTTCACAAGGCCCAGCACCGTGACCAGCATACTGACCAGCAGGCGCAAAAGCGCGTAGAACAAGAAGAACAGCACCAGCGTGATCACCGGTGTGAGCAGCGGCTGCAGCACGTTTTCCACAATGGAATCGGCCAGCACCACCGCGTTATCGGCCAGCACAGCGCCAATGGAGCGCTCGCAGGCTGCCACGATGGAAGCGCGGAAAGAAGCAGGCAGGAAGCCCGCATACTTTTCCGCAATGCCGGAAAGGTCTACCGCACCGCCCGCAGCAATGTTTGCTGCGATCTGGGTGCGGAAGCCGCCTGCCAGCATGTGCTCGAACACCCAGCCGGCGCAGGCAGCGGAAAGCTCCTTGGCCCCCAGCAGACTGAACAGGTTGCCCACCAGCTGCACAATGGACGAAAGAAAGCCCTTGCGCGCATAGCGCACCACCAGAATGATCCATGCTGCCGTGCATATGATATCAAAAAGAAATGACGGATTCTTGAACATACCTTGTTTTCCCTGTTATTTTTATCACTTTCCCCGCAAGAGTGCTATTTACGCATGATCTTCTCACCCAAAAATCACTGTCCGCTGGAAGCTGTCTGCTCCGGCGGTGTGACCACCTGCACCGTGTTGCCGCTGAGCACCATGATCTGCTTGCCCTCGATCAGCGCCCGGGGCCGGGCCGAAAGCGGCTGGCTCCACTGGAACTCGCCCACACTGTTGAAGCGCTCCACTGTGCTGTCGGTGAGCAGGTAGAAGCCGTCGTTCTTTGCCCGGATGATCTGGCTGGCCGAGAGCACGCTGCCGCTGTAACCCACGGTCAGCTCCCCGTCCAGCAGCACCGCCGTGCTGGTCTGGCCATTGCTCAGCAGCAGGGCCGCACCGTTACTGGTGTTGGACACACTGACGAGGGTGCCGCCGCCAAAATCGTAGCTGGCGCGTTCGCCTGCGCTGCCGCCGCTCGTGTTGTACAGCACGGCGCGGTTCTCATAAAGCACCAGCAAAAAGCCGTTGGACATCCAGCCCATCCACTGGGGCACACTGTTCTCGGAGCCAAGGCATACCGGGTCGCCCTGCGAGAGGGGCAGTACATAAAGGTTCGTGGTCAGCTGGCCGCCCACCGCCGATACAGCGGCCACGGCAAGGCGGCGGCTGTCCGGCGCAAAGGCCATGCGCAACGGGGTGCCCTGCTCACTGGTCAGGTTCCACACCAGCTGCTGCTGCATACTGGAATTGTAAACGGTCAGCTTTGCCACGCTGTCGGTGCTGTCGGTCACAACAGCCACCTGTCCGGCATCTGCCACGGCGCACAGCGAGATGGTGCTGTCCATGGTTTTTGTATAAAGGTTCTGGGTGCGGCTTTCCACCCGAAGCTCATTGCCGGAGCGGTTGTACAGCACAAAGCGGGTCTTGCCTGCAGCAATGGCCGGGCGGGCATAGCCGCTCTGGATGCTGTTCAGGCGGGTGCCGCCAAGACTGTATACCACGCAGCTGTCGCCGCCCATCTCCACAAAGCTGCCAGACATCTGCGCCACCGCATCCGGGTCGGTGATGCCGGTCTGCTGCGGCCAGCCTGCGGCTGGTGCCAGCGCGATGACGGCAGTATCCACAAGGTCTTTTGCGCGTGCAATGGAAGACCCCACTGCGCCGGTGGCAAACAGGACAAGGATGGTCAGCACCGCTACGATGATGACAGTGCGGCGGATGCGCCGTGTGCGCACCCGGGCCCGGGCGGCTTCCAGATATTCGACGCGTCCGGCAGAAAGCGTCTCCCCTTCGGCGGAATGTCCGCCGCGGCGAATTTTGCTCATGAATGGTTCTCCTTACAGATCATACTCCACACACTTCAAAAACAGGCCCTTGGCGGGCAGGGTCGGCCCGGCGCGGCTGCGGTCACGGCTTTCCAGAATGGCGGGAATTTCCGCCGGGTCCAGCCGGCCTGCGCCCGCTTCGCACAAAGTGCCCGCCAGAATGCGCACCATGTTGTACAGGTAGCCGTCGGCGGTCACTTCAATGTCGATCTCGTCCCCCTTGCGGGTAACATGACAGTCCGTGATGGTGCGCACGGTATCGCCATGGGCTGCAGCGGAAGAGCCCGCCGCGCACAGGGCCAGAAAATCGTGCCTGCCCACGAACTGCTGCGCCGCCGCCTGCATTCTGGCTTCGTCCAGATGCCGGGGCACCCGGGTGTAATAAGCCACGTCAAAAGGCGAGTCGATGGGGTGGTTGTGGATGCGGTAGAGATAGGTTTTGGTATGGGCCGCGTACCGGGCATGGAAATCCTCCGGCACCACCTGCGCGTCCAGCACCCGGATGTCCGGCGGCAGATGTTGGTTGAGCGCCAGCGGGAGCTTTGCCGCCGGGATGCGGGTATCGGCGTGGAAGTTGAGCTTGAAGCCCAGCGCGTGCACCCCTGCATCGGTGCGGCTGCAGCCCTTGATATCGGGGCGGCTGCCCAGCACGGCCTGCAGCGCATCCTGAAAGGTTTGGGCCACGCTGCGGCCATTGGGCTGCACCTGAAAGCCGCAGTAGTTCGTGCCGTCGTAGGCAAGGGTAAGTAAAAAGTTCTGCATGGAACTCCTTCCGTCACGGCTTTGCCGTGCCACCTCCCTCAAAGAGGGAGGCTATAAGGCCCCCTCCTCGAGGGGGCTGTCGCCGCAGGCGACTGGGGGAGTTTTTAAAAATTCGGGAACACCAGCCGGGAGGCAAGGATCACTGCAAAGCAGGCGATGCACACGGCAAGGTCGATATAATCCTGCTTTTCGCAGCGCAGCACCTTCAGGCGGGTGCGGCCGTCGCCGCCCCGGTAGCAGCGGCATTCCATGGCCATGGCCAGCTCGTCCGCGCGGCGGAAGGCCGAAATGAACAGCGGGATGAGCACCGGCACCAAGGCTTTTACCCGTTCGGTCATCTTGCCGGTATCCAGCTGGGCACCGCGGGCCTTCTGGGCGTTCATAATTTTGTCCGTCTCCTCAATGAGGGTGGGGATGAAGCGCAGGGCAATGCTCATCATCATCGCCAGCTCGTGCACCGGGAAGTGCAGTTTGCCCAAGGGCTTGAGCAGCTGCTCGATGGCATCCGTGAGCACGATGGGGCTGGTGGTGTAGGTCAGCAGGCTGGTGCCCGCGATGAGCGCCATGACGCGCACTGCCATCAGCACAGCATAGCGCACACCCTCGGCATAAATGGTCAAAAACCAGATGTGCACCAGCGGTTCGCCCTCGCCCGACACAAAGAACAGGTTCAGCACCGCTGTGAAGATCACGATGGGCAGGATGGGCTTTAAGCTCTTCAGGATCATTTTGCCGGGAATTTTTGCCACCTTGTACATTGCTGCAAGGAACAGAATGGAAAGGGCAAGGCCCAGCGGATTGGAAGCTGCAAACAGCAGCACGATATAGGCGATGGTCAGCACCAGTTTCAGGCGCGGGTCGAACCGGTGCACCAGACTGTCGCCCGGGAAGTGCTGGCCAATGGTGATATCTCTCAGCATCCGGCAGCGCCTCCTTCCTTCTTTGCTTCCCGCGGGAGCACAAGGCTCTCGCCTGCCTCCCGGCGGCGCTTGGCCTCCAGGATCATCTTGACCGCATAGGGGATGGTGTACACATCAGCGGGCACATCCACGCCCATCTCCCGCAGCTTGAGGAAGATCTTCGTCACCTGCGGCACGGAAAGCCCCAGCTCCAGCAGCTCCGGAGCGCGGGCAAAGACTTTTTCCACGGTGTCGTACATGGCAATTTTCTTGTTGCTCATCACCAGAACGCGGTTGGCGTACTTGGCAATGTCCTCCATGCTGTGGGACACCAGCAGCACAGTGGTGCCGGTCTTTTTGTGGTACTCCTTCACCTCGCTGAGGATGTCGTCCCGTCCCTCCGGGTCAAGGCCCGCAGCAGGCTCGTCCAGCACCAGAATGCGGGGCTTCATGGCCATAACGCCCGCCACGGCCACCCGGCGCTTCTGGCCGCCGGAAAGCTCAAAGGGACTGCGCTCCAGCAGGGCCGGGTCAAGGCCGACAAAATCGGCGGCTTCATGCACGCGGCGGTCGATCTCGGCTTCGTCCAGACCCATGTTCTTGGGGCCGAACGCGATATCTTTATAACAGGTCTCCTCGAACAGCTGGTACTCCGGGTACTGGAACACCAGACCGGTGAGGAAGCGGAAGTCTCGGATCTTCTCCGGATCTTCCCACAGGTCGCGGCCATCGATATAAATTTTGCCGCTGGTAGGCTTGTTCAGGCCGTTCATATGGGTGATGAGGGTGCTCTTGCCGGAGCCGGTGGCCCCGATGATGCCCACAAAGTCGCCCTCTTCCACCGTAAAGCTCACGTCGTCCAGCGCAGTGACTGCATTGGGCATGCCGGGGTTGTAGACGTAGCTCAGATGTTCTACTTTGATGATATCTGCCATTTGCGTCTGCCCCCCTTACTGCAAAAGCTCGTACAGAGCCTGTGCGCATTCGCCGGTGTCGATGATGCCCTCCGGCATCGGGATGCCGGCCTTCACCAGCTCGTCCCGCAGCTCTGCAGCCTGCGGCACATCCAGATGCAGGGAGCGCACCTTCTCGGTCTGGCTGAACACCTCTTTGGGGGTGCCCTCCATCACCACATGGCCCTTGCTCATCACCAGCACACGGTCTGCCTGCGCAGCTTCCTCCATGTAGTGGGTGATGGACACCACGGTGATGCCCATGTTCCTGTTCAGATAGTGGATGGTCTGCATCACCTGCTCACGGCCCCGGGGGTCCAGCATGGCGGTGGCTTCGTCTAAGATCAGGCAGTCCGGCCGCATGGCAACAACGCCTGCAATGGCAACGCGCTGCTTCTGGCCGCCGGAAAGGTTGTGGGGTGCGCGCTCGCGGTACTCATAGATGCCAGCCATCTTCATGGAGTCGTCCACGCGGCGGCGCATCTCTTCGGGCGGCACACCGAGGTTTTCCAGTGCAAAGGCAACGTCTTCCTCCACCACGGTGGCAACGATCTGGTTGTCCGGGTTCTGGAACACCATACCCACGGTCTGGCGGATATCATAAATCTTGTCATCGTCTGCGGTGTCCATGCCCTCCACGTAGACCTTGCCGCTCTCCGGCAGCAGGATAGCGTTGAAGTGCTTTGCCAGCGTGGACTTGCCGCAGCCGTTGGCACCCAGCACGGCCACAAATTCGCCGCGCTTTACTTCCGTTGAGACACCGTCCAGTGCGTAAACCGGCTGGTCGCTGTCGTAGCGGAATTTCAGATTTTGTGCTGTTAAAATCGTCTCTTCCATTTGTGTTTCTCTTTCTGGTGGTGCGCCCCTCTGAAAGGGGCTGTACCCCATTCTTAAGTCTTCCTGTGAAAATGTGTTTGGAGCGGCCCGCAGGCCGCGACAAACACGAAACTAAAAGATTATTTTCTTCTGAACATGGCCAAAGCGCACGCGGCGGCCATTTAAAATCGTTTCACTCTTCCCAGATGGCGGTTGCGCCGCAGGGCACCACGCCGCCGGTGGCAGAGACCGGCAGGCCGATCTCATCGCAGGAGGTCTCGCCGCCAAAGCGGGGCACCAGCGTGGTCTTGAGCATATATTCCATGACCGCCGGGGACAGGCCGGTGGTGTAGCTGTTCACCGCAAAAAACAGCGGTGTATCGCTCAGTGCCTCTTCGCACTGGCTGATGAGGTCGTAGATGCAGTCCTCCAGCTTCCAGATCTCGCCGCCGGGGCCGCGGCCGTAGCTGGGCGGGTCCAGGATCACAATGTCGTACCGGTTGCCCCGACGAATTTCTCGCTGCACAAACTTGATACAATCGTCCACGATCCAGCGCACAGCGCCGTCTGCCACGCCGGAGGCGGCCGCGTTCTCCTTGGCCCACTGGACCATACCCTTGGAGGCGTCCACATGAACTACCTGTGCACCGGATTTCAGGCAGGCAACCGTGGCACCTCCGGTATAGGCAAACAGGTTGAGTACCTTTACCGGACGGTCAGCGCCCTCGATCATACCACGCACCAGATCCCAATTCACAGCCTGTTCCGGGAACAGGCCGGTGTGCTTAAAGCCCATGGTCTTGATGTTAAAAGTCAAGTCCTTATAGCGCACCTGCCACACAGCAGGAATGCGCTTAAAGGTCTGCCACTTGCCACCGCCGGTGCGGGAGCGCACATAGCGTGCCCCCGGCTGTGCCCACAAGCGGTTCTCCCGCGGGCTATTCCAAATCACCTGGGGGTCCGGACGAATCAGGATTTCTCTGGTCCAACGCTCCAGCTTTTCGCCGGCAGAGCAGTCTATCAGTTCATAATCTTTCCAGTCACTGGCTACACGCATTAACTCAATCTCTCCCGCACCACTTCTGCAATTCGATTGCCCAGTCGAGTGATCTTTTCCAGATCTTTGCCCTCTAACATCACCCGCACCAAAGGCTCTGTACCGCTGACCCGAACCAACACGCGGCCGTCGCCCATCAAATCCATCTCAGCCTGTTGAACGGCAGAGATAATATATTCGTCATTGTTATATTTCTGCTTGCCCTCCGGTGTCACCTGCACATTGATGAGCACCTGCGGATAAACGGTCATAATCTTTGCCAGCTGAGACAGCTTTTTGCCGCTTTTTACCACTGTCTTAAGCAACTGCACACCGCTAAGCTCCCCGTCACCGGTGGTGGCGTAATCCAGGAAAATTACATGCCCGCTTTGCTCGCCGCCGATGTTATAGCCCTTTTGCAGCATACGCTCCAGCACGTAACGGTCACCCACTGCCGTCTTTTCACAGGCAATACCATTCTCTTCACAGAACTTAAAGAAGCCCATATTGCTCATCACCGTTACCACGGCGGTGTTCTTAGCCAGAGTGCCATCGTCCAGCATCCGCTTGGCGCAAATGGCGATCACCTTGTCGCCGTCCACCAATTGGCCGTTTTCGTCCACCGCCAGCATACGGTCTGCGTCGCCATCAAATGCCAGCCCTAAGTCCAGCCCATTGTCCGTTACAAACTGCATCAGCTCTTCCGGGTGGGTGGAGCCGCAGTGATCGTTGATATTCACACCGTCCGGCGTGTCGGAAAGCATATAACACCGGGCACCCAGAGCGGTAAAGATCTGTTTGGCACAAACGGAAGCGGAGCCGTTGGCGCAGTCCAGAGCGATATTCAGCCCGTCAAAGCGAACATCGGCGGTCTCCACCACATGGCGCACATAATCCTCCACGGCCGTCTTGCAATAGAGCCGATTGCCCACATCGCCGCCCAGCTTCTCCGGGATTTCTTCTGCACCGTCCAGGATAATCGCCTCAATTTCTTCTTCTATGGCGTCATCCAGCTTGTAGCCGGTGGACTGAAAGATCTTAATGCCGTTGTATTCGCAAGGGTTGTGTGAAGCGGAGATCATCACGCCGGCGTCACAGCCGTAGCGGCCGATCAGGTAAGCGACTGCCGGGGTAGGCACTACGCCCACAGAGAGCACATTCGCCCCCACGGCGCAAAGCCCGGCAGTAAGTGCCGCCTCCAGCATATCGCCGGACGCCCGGGTGTCTTTACCGATGAGCACCGTGGGTTTTCTGCCCAGCTCACCGGCCAAAACTTTGGCTGCCGCCTTGCCGATCGAGAGCGCCAGCTCGTTGGTTAAATCTTTATTGGCTATGCCACGCACGCCGTCTGTTCCAAACAATCTGCCCATACCATACTCCTTTGTTGTTAAAAAGAACTGTGTGTTTCCGTCTATACCGGTTTGAATTTCAATTTACGATGGTTAAAGTAAAGTTTGCTGCCCGTCCTGCTGGAATCCCAAATGCCGGTAGGCCGCCGGGGTCACGCAGCGC
>ENA-OPVU01001683-OPVU01001683.1-human-gut-metagenome-genome-assembly--contig:-NODE-1683-length-10612-cov-3.145117_pt1 | contig 10612 bp, 16 predicted proteins | sample MGYA00241497_ERZ501986 | MGnify/ENA primary metagenome ERZ501986 (study PRJEB25962, sample SAMEA2042995) | human gut metagenome | biome: human gut; feature: human-associated habitat; material: faeces...
AATACCGGATTCCGGTTCCGACGATATGAGTTCGATTCTCATCGGGTGTACAATTGATATTGAATATCAACTATTTAACCGATATGGGGACTAAAATAGGGACTAACGATTAAAAAGAGTCATAGCTTCCTGTTTTACTTTGTCTGCTATGTCGATATAGGGTTTCATGGACTTATAATCTCTGTGGCCTGTCCATTTCATCACAATATTAGGTGCGATGCCTAGCATGAGCGCATTGCATATAAATGTTTTCCTTCCGCAATGTGTGCCGATTAATTCGTGTTTGGGGTGTATCTCATCTATTCTTTCCGAACCCTTGTAATAGGTTATACACACCGGTTCATTGACTTCGCAAACTGCACATACTTCTTTTATATACTTGTTCATTCGTTGGTTGACAGGAACAGGAAGCGCATAGATACCCTTTATGTCCTTGTATTTGTCCAATATGGTTTTAGAGTACTTATTAAGCTCTATCTTTAGCGGCTCGTCTGTCTTAATCGTTGTGGTGGTAATATACCCATCGAAGACGTCAGCTTTCTTAAGGTTCTTCACGTCAGAATATCGCAGGGAGGTGAAGCATTGGAAACAGAATACGTCTTTCGCGATTTCAAGATGAGGCTCATCCGGGAATGATGAGTTGTACACTCTAATTAATTCGTCCCATTCGAGGTATATCACCTTTGACGGAATCGTTTTCAGTTTTTCTTTAAACGTCATAAATGCAAGTTCTTTATTAATCCCTTTGTCTGCTGCCCATCTGAGAAACCATTTGGTCAGATTGATATATTTCTTCGCGGTACGGTTCTTCATTCCGACTTCATCATCTATCTCTACGTTCATCAAGTAGTCAACGAGCTGGGATAATCCTTCGTGTGTGAGGTCTGCGAAGGTAAGATTGGGGGCAAACTTCTTTAAGTGGTTCATTGTGGTTTTGTGCCTCTTATATGTATTCTCGGACCAGCTGTTTTCTTTACCCTGCTCCGTAATGAATTGCATATAGTAATCGAAGATGGTTTTTTCTTCTCTTTCTACGATCCTCCCATTCCTTCTATTGACTTCATCCCGAAATTCATCTGTGGAGGGTATATGCTCGGTTTGCTCGAAAAAGAAGAAGGCATCATTAATCAGCTCTTCGAATCGGTTTATCTCGGCATTGATGGTCGATGCCGGTATCTTTTTCTTCCCATGGGTAGTGTTTACCTTGCATCGCTGGGCTTCAGCTACCCATTTGTTGTTGTCTACTCGATAGCCAATATTGAAGGCTACTGTGTTGCCGTTCCACTTAATCCTATATCGGAGTTTGGAATCGGGCTTGCCTTTCTCCTTATCCAGGAGAAAGGTAGTTGTTCGTTTGATGTTCATATGCTATTCCATATTAAAAATAAAAAAATCAAAATATTCATCGGATCGTCTTATTTTTAGAGTCCATCTATTTTTTAATTCTTTATCAGGCTCAAGAATTATACTAGTATATAAGCCGGATTGTAATTCTATGCATGAGGTGTATACATAATTCCCTTTTTCATTTATATGGTAATCTTTAATTTTATAAGTAAAGGCTGTATAGCCTGATATTTCAATATTAACGATTTTGTTTTCGTATACATTTATAAAAGCAGTATTCGAAGGAAATTTATTGCTAGGGGTCTGAATCAAATTAGATATAACTTTTGATTCTAATATAGCATGCCTTCCTTGTATCAGTTGCGAAAACGATAAAGTAGGAATTATAACGAAGATTGATAATAATAGATATTTCATAGTGAATTTGTTATTTTTTAATTTTGATAAATTTAAGTAGGCAAGCTAGGCATTTGCTAGAAGATGCCGTAGTAATAACAGTATTAAGTTGTCTTCTCAGTTCTTTAATTTCTTTTTCTTGCTCTATTATAATGATAGCAAGTGATTTGGTATTAGTTTTCATTGTTTTTGATTAAATTTGCGATAATTCTAAATTTAAACAATGGAATAATATATTTTGTTTTAAAATCATGAACTATTCATAATTGGTTGCTGTTTTATTATTATATTCAAATAAAAAATATGGAATTTATAATTATTATATTGATTTTATTTAATCTGTTTTTAATCATAGCTTATTTCCGTTTATTCTGGAAGGTTAAAAACTGCAAGAGGCAATATAAAGAAATTGCGGAAAGTAATAAAAAACTCCATAGATTGATAGCTATTAAATACTTGGAATTTTCATTGAGGTTTAATCCAGAATTGAAAGAAAAAATCTAAGGATAGGTATACATCTATCGTCATTGAGTTGGTTTAGTGTATGAATAATCGTTACTATGCTTTCTTTATCCATACTTGCTATCGTTTTATCATCCTTATGTTTTTCGTAGATTTCGAGAAAGAACTTAATACTCGTTTCTTTCATATCATCCGCCGCCATATCTTTAGCTATTCCAGAAGACTGGATAGCACAGAAGATTGCAGAAGCGTAATTTTTCTCAATCATGTCTATACGTGCGTTCGATACGGTGTTAGCGTATAATATAATATTATTGGCGCGTTCTTCTACTTTAGAAAGTTCTTTGACTATGTTCTTTTTCATAGACTCAACAGAATTGTTGATTTTATTGTCAATTGATATCACAGTCCATATCTGCCATCCTAAAAGTATTGTCACCAATATGGATAATACACCAGCAATAACTCCGAGATAATCTATGTTGATAGGTGTATATCTAGGAGAAGAAATCATTATGGATACTAGACTAACAATGATTGCACCAATAGAGAGATAGCAGCTCCAATATTTTGATATATAATCATTCATGTTAAATAGCTTCTTTTAGTATATCCTTATAATCTGATACCATTTTTTCTTTCTCTGAAAGTTGCGCATCTTTAATCATCACTTCTATTCTTAATTCTCTATTCTCTTGGTCAAGTTTTTTGTTATCATTCCGAATGTCTCTTAAAAGATTGGCTATTCGTTCACTGCCTTCGGATAATTCAATAATCTGATTCTTGAGATTTGCATTTTCTTCCACAAGTTCTTTCATCCTATTTATGGTATCATTATATATATGATAGAGTATGGATGCTTCGGGCGTATCTCCTACTGCGCTGATAAGTGCAGGTTGAGGCTCAACTATCTGCTCATGTTGAGGCTTAATCATATCACCTTCACCACGGAGAAGCCATTCAGACGATATGTCTTCAAATGAATTCAAAATAGATTGAACTATATCAAGGCTTAATTTTCTGTCTCCGGCTAATTGCTGATTGAGGGTGACTTGTTTTACACCTATTAGTTCAGCAAACTCTCTGACTGACCTAGATTTAGCTCTTAAAACTTCTTTAACTCTATCTATCATAAGTTTATAATACCTTATTTAAAACGTTTCTAAATATTCGTTTTGAATAAAACTTTTAAGCCATTTTTATTGTTTTCTATTCAAATGAATATAACTTTGCATCCGCAACCAATCAACAAGCGGCTGCAAAAGGGTATAAAAATGGCTGTACGACTGTTTGCCGTACTATCCAATCCAAATCCGCTGCAAATATAGTGCAGACATTTTTAATATCCTAAAAATCAGATTAAAAAATAGACGATACGGTTTAGTGGTGTTTACCGTAAATTAGGACATAAATAAAGCTCTTGCTAAGTATCAGCCAAACACCAATTATGCTGAGAACAGCGAGGGCTTTTCTTTTTAAGAAAATGGAAAAGAGATATGTATTGACATTGAAACAGCGTCCTGATGGAACGTATGAGGTAAAATTGGATAATGGGCTTAATGCCATAATATCTGATAGAATCCCTCATGAATTTGTGGATATTTTTGAAAGTAGCGAGATAGGCCTTGTGCGATTTATGATAGATAGTTTTTATAGCGCAAATTTCAAAGAGATTTGTGTAAGCGAACTGAAAGAACATGAAGCGGTGAAAATTGCATCAGAAGAAAATTCTCAAAGAAGTAGTAATGATATTGAGTTGAGGAAGGAGATCGTTAAGATGTTGTCAGCCGGTGTTGCCGATTCAGACTTTATCTATCGCGTGGATTCTATCTATAACTGGATCAAGGAGGGTAAATTATGATACCAATTGAAAGACGGATAAGCGATGATACCAGGTTGATAGATTTAACTGTAGGGGAGTTGAAAGAACTCTTTGAAAGCCTGGTTCCAAAGATTGTACCTGTGATTCCCACGCAATCTAAATCAGAGAAGCGATTAGTATATGGTTTGAAAGGAATTAAGGAGTTATTCCACGTGTCAGATTCCACCGCCCGAAAGTTAAAGAACGGACCAATAAAGAGGGCTGTTTCCCAATCAGGCAGAACGATTGTAGTAGATGTGGAGATGGCGTTAAAATTATTTTCCAATAAATCTTAATGAGGTATGGCAGTAGGAAAGTTGGCGTTAGCCATGGCGGAAGAGCAGGAAGCCCGCAAGTTGGTTTCTTCCCTGGAAGAAGAGTTGTCGAATGATATTGGGAACTTTTATGAAAAGGTAGCCAAATTGAATTGCGCTCGTATTGATCACGCAAGGAAGTTGGACTTACTAAGGAGAAAAGTGATGAAAGCTAGAGACACTTCTGATAGATTACGATTATGAACAAGATAACAAAACAAATACTGTGGATAATAGCAGCCGTGATTCTGCTGGGTGTTGCCGGCAAGTGTGACCATGACGAACAGGTTATCTACAACATGCCTGACGATGTATATCAGGCATTGAAGAAAGAGTTAGGCAATCCCTCTGATGGTCAATTGGTGGATGAGTACATCAGGAACCGTGCCCATTGGGATAGTATAGGAAATAGTTTTGAATATTAAACAGTAACATTATGAAAGAATGGTTTACAGGCGTGGTAAGAGGTGCTTCAACCTTGCCTAACGGGAAGAGAAAAAAAGTAAGTGATACTTACCTGGTTGATGCCATGGGCTTCACGGAAGCCGAGAATGTATTGGTTAAGCATTGCTTCCCGCTGTATGGAGAAGCTAAGGTTATGACCTTGAAACGGGAAGTCATTGAAGAAGTATCCGGTTTTGACAAGGAACAGTGGTGGAAGGTCGTTATCGGCATATCGGATATCACCCCGAAAGGTAAGGTGAAGATTCGCAGATATAACCACATAGTGTCTGCCGATAACGTGTCTCAGGCTAAAGAGCTCATCACAGAGCGGATGAAAGGAACTATAGGCGATTGGAAGATACTGAAGATAGAGGTTACTCGGTTCAAAGATATAATTATCCATTCCGATGGTACATCCAAGGATGAATTACGATAAGTTTTAGTTTAGGTTTAGCCGTCTAACCTGTGAGGGCGAAGCGGCACAAGGGCGGTTAGCTCAGGGGTAGAGCGATGGCAGTTATCGAAGAGTTGTGTGTTTTTAATCTCTTTTCATGGTATTGGTAGTTAAGTTTTTTTTCTTCGGCAAAGCTATAGGTCGCGAGTTCAAGTCTCGTACCGCCCACGCATTCAAACTGAATGCCATATAGGTTACTCATTTTATCCCGGTGTGGCTTGATTGCCTATCCGGGAGCCATTAAAGCAAATAATTATGAAATTAAGAGAAATACCCATTCCTACCGGATGCACACGAGTATCCGTGGAGCAGGAGAATGACAAGATAGTCATATTGTTTGAAGGTAATGATAAGGAGTTTGTATTGGATTTGACCGGGGAAACTGAGTCTCCTCCTGAAATCGGAGACCTTGCAATATTCTGGAATGCCGGTAAGGAATACCTGGCTGTCATTGCGCTGCTGGCGGACAAGGAATGGGTGCCGGAGGCTGAAAAGTATCCTTATAAGGCAAGCAGTGAAGAGTGGTATAGCCACGCAATCAGATTCCGTAATCTCTCTCAATTTGTAAAAATAATCAAACATAGATTTAGAAATGCTCAAAAAAACAAATAATGCATCTCTCAAGAGGACCGCAGACACCGAATTTTCCCGATATATCAGGCTTCGCGATATGATACCGGGGACAACCGTATTCCGTTGCATCTCATGCGGGTTGATTAAGCCGATAAGTCAAGCTGACTGTGGTCATTACATCAATCGTCAGCACATGAGTACAAGGTACAACGAGATGAATTGCAACGCTCAATGCAGAAGCTGTAACCGGTTTGATGAGGGTAATATACAGGGATACCGAAGAGGGCTGATTAAAAAGTATGGCGAACAGAAGGTATTGTTGCTGGAGTCGATGAAGAATGATTATATGAAGTATTCCGAAGCTGAATACCGGATATTGATTGCCGGTTATCGGTCAAGATATAAGACGATATTAAAAGAAAGAAACTTGAGCTTATCATGTTTGACAAAATGATATTCAAAGCAAAGATAGACACAGCCGATATAGATACCATTGTTCTTAAAAACTACCTGGAACAGTGTACCGAAGGCGATGAGATCTATTACAAGTCTACGGCTTATGCGAATTTCGATGGTTGTTTCATCGAGATTCGGGGTGATACATTAAAATGTAAGTGCTCTATCCACAAGTTATACAGCAGGGGGAAATCGGGCAAGCTGGACAATAGCCGCCCGATGACCTTCAGCCATGCCGGACGGACGATCAATGAGCTGCTCTTAAGGTTATGCGCGAAGATAGAGAATGTAATAGTGACATACTATGAGATAGGGGTGACAATGAAGATGTCCATGCCGGCAGATGCATACATCAGACAGGTGGAGGAAGCCGCCGGTCGGGTGTTGTGGAACGATGCCAATTACCCGGAATTCCGACAAAAAACTACGGAGAAGAGCAAGTATTACCGTAAGGTGCTCAAGATCTACGACAAGAGTTTTGAAGCCGGGGAAAAGGGACGGAATGTGGGTGCCAATATCTTACGTATCGAAACCGTGTATAAGCACCAGTCAATACCGTTGGCGGAACTCCTTGATAATACGTCCCTGAACAAAATCGGACGGATATTTTACAAGGATTGGTCGGAGATGCAGTTCGTCAGGGAATTGCAGCCGGCAAAGGGTGTAAAGCTGTCCCAATTGGATAAAGCCAGGGAAATTCAAAGGATTGGCGTCACTCGATATAAGGAGAGATATAAGGCGTTGTTCCAGGCAGGGAAGTTGACGAAGAAGCAATGGGAAACCATCCGTGTATTTGCCAACAACTGGCACAATGAAAAGGATAAGTATATCGAAGAGATAGGTCCGCTTGAAGCGGAATTCAAGGAAAAATTGCTTGCGGGATTCCAATCAGGGTCGATTGCACCAATTAAGAAAAGAAGATAACTAATTGATAATCAATATTTTACATGATTTACAAAAAGCACCATAAGGTGCGGATATAAAATATTGGAAATCAATTGATTACGAATAAAAAGATATAAATTTAACAATTTACGGCAACTTGTCCTATACTGCCCGAAGGGTAGTCGGGACGACTTAAGAAGGCAGTAAAAAAAATAAGGAGGATAAAAATGAATTGCGAGATAAAAGGAAGAATTACGGCAGACCTGGGAAAGAGAACAGGTGTGAAGGATGGTAAGGATTGGGAATGCCATGGGTATATCGTCACAGAGATGTTCCAATACGGAAAGAATATGAAGTTTTCAATATTCAGCTCTGATGGACCGATTAGCACTCCCCTGTCGATTGGTGATGATGTGACGGTGAAGTTTAACGTTGTAGCAAGAGAACACCAGGGTAAATGGTATAATGACGTAAGAGCATGGAGTGTACAGGTAACAGGTCATCAGCAGTGACGATCTATTGGCAGACCAGGAACAGGGAAACGATTAAGGCGATAGTTGACAGGTTTAATCTTCCGTGTTACATGTCGGTCAATCGGGAGACAAGATGCAGGATTAGTGATGATGATATGCCTCTCTTGGTAAAATGTGAGAAAAAAGGATTAATCAAATTCAGAAACAAACAGGAGTCATGAAAAGAGAATTAACACCTGAGAATATTCAGGAACTGAAAGAGAATCAAATATTCGTTTTTGGAAGCAATATGAACGGCAATCACGCCGGAGGTGCAGCTAGATTGGCAGTTGAGAAGTTTGGCGCAATTATGGGGCAGGCAGAAGGAATACAAGGTCAGTCCTATGCCATTCCTACGCTGGACAAGGATTTGCAGAAAGTTACCGAAGAAGAGCTGGTCGTATTTTTAGGGAACTTCGGGAATTACGCTAACGAGCATCCGGAAAAGGAATTCCTCCTAACTGCCATTGGCACCGGGATAGCCGGATTTGACGCCAGCTACATGGCGTACATGGTACTTAGAGCAAACCTGCCGGATAACGTTACCTTACCAAAGGAATTTGTCAAAATCAAAGGGTACAAAGGTTTTAACCCCAATTTGACATGTAGGGATTTCCAATACGAAGAAGGTAAGGATTATGAAGAAACAGGCGATATAACGGTTTGCGGTAACGGATTTCACTTCTGCCTCCATCCATTGGACGTGTTCGGTTACTATTCACCTGCCTTAGTTGGCATGAATAAGTTTCACGAGGTTGAGGGGACTGGCGATATGGACGTAGATACGGATGATACGAAAATTGCTTGCTCAAAAATCCACATAGGAGCTGAACTAAGTATTAAGAGTCTTGTAGACGCAGCCGTTAAGTTTACGTTTGAAAAATGCAAGTGGAAGGAGGGTAAGACAGCCACAGGCTACCAAGGTGCAGCATCAGCCACCGGCAAGGATAGCATTGCTCTTGCTGCCGGATACGGATGTAAGGCTAAGGGAGCTATAGGTTGCTGGATAGTCCTCGCAGAACGTGGAGAATGGAACGGTGATACCTACCCGATTAAGGAGGTCAAGGCGTTTGAAGTTGACGGGGAAAAGGTTAAGGCTGACACATGGTATATGCTAGTCAATGGAGAGCTTAAGGAGGTTTAGCGGAAGTAATTAATTAAAAAACAATAAAAGAATGATTGAAACAAAGGTCATATTAGACGCCTGCTGTGGCAGTAGGATGTTTTGGTTTGACAAACATAATCCTCTTGTCTTATTCGTTGATAAGAGATCGGAGGTAGTAACTGCCAAGGACAGGGATAAAATCAGAACCATAGAGATAAAACCGGATATAATAGCCGATTTCACCCACTTGCCGTTTGAGGACAATTCTTTTTACATGGTGGTGTTTGATCCGCCACATTTGAAAACACTTGGCGAAACCTCATGGATGGCTAAGAAGTACGGGAAACTACCGAAAGACTGGCAGTCACTCATACACGATGGATTTACTGAGTGTATGCGCGTCTTGAAGCCTAACGGCACGCTTGTATTCAAATGGAACGAGAGTCAGATAAAAGCTGCGGAAGTTTTGTCTGTTATTCCGTTCAAACCGTTGTTTGGCCATACTACCGGAAGGCAGAGCAAAACAATATGGATGTGTTTTATGAAGCTATCAAATGACGCATAACAGATCAGATATGAAACAGACAACCATTCTCGAATTTAAATATTGGCTCCGGATACATGGCTACCGATTAAAGTGGTTCGGTACTGGAACAAAAAAACAATCCAATCAAGATTAAATCAAGGGGAAAAAGAAATAAATAATCATGAATAATGATCGTCAAAAAATATTAGCTGATTACGTCTCTTACTTGTTTACAACAAGAAGGACCTATGATACCATCGGTAAATACATCAAGTATGTAACTGATTTTCTTGAAAGTGCTGAAGATATTAATCGTCGTAGTTATATGGCTTATAAGCGTGAGAATGCCAATATTGGGGCACGTTATCCATTGATGAGTGAAGCCATTTGTGATTTATTACACCATCTTAAAATCGGATATAACCGTAAGGACCAGAAGATAAAGACATTAGAAAGGCTTGATGCCATTTCGGAGAAGAATAGAAGACTATTGAATGATTTTATTGTATGGTTGACTGATAGTAATGATTATTCACCGCATACAGTGGATATTTATCATACATCTATGAAGCAATTTTTTGCATACGCCAACGTTATAAACATGGAAAACTGCAAGAGGTTTATACGGACTTTAGAAGAGAAATCATTATCCCCACAGACCATCCGTCTACGTATTACCGCTTTGGAAAAATTTTCAAAATGGATGAAAAAGCCGATAGAGCTTAAGCGACCTAAGCTTAAGCGCAAACTTGATGTAAACAATGTCCCGACTGAAGATGAGTATAACAGGTTATTGAACTATCTTAAGGAGAAAAGCAATAAGGATTACTATTTCTTTGTTAAAGTTTTGGGAACAACGGGTGCTCGCCTGTCAGAATTCCAGCAGTTCACATGGGAAGATATCATATCCGGGGAAGTGACATTAAGAGGAAAGGGTAACAAGTACAGACGTTTTTTCTTTCAAAAGCAATTGCAGCAGGAAGCGAAGGCTTATGCTAAGGAACATGGTAAGACTGGGATTTTTGCGGTAGGGAGATTCGGACCGATTACACAGCGGGGCTTTTCCCAAAACTTGAAAGCATGGGGGAAACATTGCGGCATTGATTCAAAGAAGATGCACGCACACGCCTTTCGCCATTTTTTCGCTAAGATGTTCCTGAAAAAAAACAAAGATGTAATTCAACTCGCTGACCTTTTAGGCCATGGGAGTGTAGACACAACTAGAATTTATTTACAGAAAAGTTATGACGAACAAAAAAAAGATTTTAATCGAAACG